>ENA-OFCE01000161-OFCE01000161.1-metagenomes-genome-assembly--contig:-NODE-161-length-49084-cov-26.440576_pt1 | contig 49084 bp, 39 predicted proteins | sample MGYA00153388_OFCE01 | MGnify analysis MGYA00153388 | reverse complement strand
TGCTAGGGCGATCGGCAGTCATGAGTTTGCGATCGGTCAAATTATCGAAGCTAAAGTTACTGCTAAAAAAGGGAACAAGGTGACTTATGAAATTCTGGGAACTATCAGACTAACTGAAAAAGAACCGAAAAAAGCACAATCTCTTTCTGAAGGACAAGTGGTGCAAGTTGAGGTTTTAGATATTAAGGAAGATGGGAGTCCCAAGAAAGTGAAGTGTGCTGGCTAGAAACCAGACTGTTGATACCGACGGCGTTCTGAGTGTAATATAGTGTAATATAAAGAGTAAGGCTGACAGCTTCAACTGTGAGCCTTGTAAACTTTGATACTTTTTGGGAGCGATCGACCTATGTATAGGCTCAAAGATCCAGACTTAACTGAACCAACTCTTCAAGCCTCAGCTAGAGCAACTGAATCAATTCTTCAAGCATCAGCTAGATCGTTTTTAAGTACAAGCGAGGAAGTAATGACAAAATACCATGGGGACGAGCCGGAGCAGAATCTACGCGAGTCAGTTTTTACTGATCAGTTCAAAAAAGACCTCAAGTATTGGCAGAAGAACGATCCCAAAAAGTTAGAGCGTATCCGCACGCGAATTGAAGCAATTATTCACGATCCATTTAAGGGAATTGGAAAGCCGGAGCCTCTTAAGTATATGGGTTCTGATATATGGTCTCGTCGTATAGATAAAGACCACCGTATCGTTTATTTAGTAAGCGATGACCAAGTTGATTTTCTGCAAGCTCGATTTCATTACAAAAACAAGTAAAAGCTGACCCTCTGATACAAGTACAAAGCTTGTCGTAGATTCTACTCTCTTGGAGTTAGTAGCAATCACGCTCCAGGAGATACCTCTCGCCGGCTATAAAGCCTACATCGTATTTTGGCTTCCTCGCTTTAATGGAGGTCATGGAACTATTAGGAAACTTAGGAAATGTTAACCTACAAAACTTATAAACAGGCTCAATCCAATCTCGATCAACTCTGCAACCAAGTTGCCGAGAGACAGAATGTGGTTATTCTCGAAAGAGAGGATGGTAAGAACGTTGCGCTAATTGCTGCTGATGAGTTAAGCAGCATGGAAGAAACTATCTACTTACTTAGTTCGCCTGCTAATGCAGCTCGTCTATATGCTGCCTTAGAGCAAGCTAAAGCTCGCACTATTAAACCTCAAACTATTGATGAACTGTTTGAGGAGCTGGAGAGCGATAGTTCTGATTTTGCAGTTGGTGAAATCCTGGATGCTAAGGTAACAAACATTAAAGGGAATAAAGTGACTTATGAAATTTTGGAAGGTGTCATTTTGACAAATAATGAACCAAAAAAAGCTAGATATCTTTCTGAAGGACAAATAGTTAAGGTTGAGATTGTAGACATTGGAGAAGACGGCACCATCAACAAGATTAAATGTGTAAATTGAAACAACGGTATCTACAAGTAATATTTGTCTAGTGGTTGATATCAGAACAAAGCCTTTTAGTGTATTAGAAGAGCGGATGACGCCAGAGCGAAGGGCGAAAATAGAAACGCGAGTTCAACTCGCGTTTCTTCATCTTACCTTTTTGGAACAGCTAAAGTCGTTGGGTTATACAGATGAGGATCTGGAAAAAGAACTCAGCAATTTTGATTCAGCCCTTTCTGATTTGTATAGCCCCGAGGATATTAATTTATCTACCCTCTATCCATATATCCAAGCTCTTGGTGGGAGTCTAAAATTAGTCGATAATTTCCCTGATAAGAAAATCGTTCTTGCTCAGTTCGAGTAAGTAATACTCAATAGCATCAAGAACAAAAAAGAGTTCGGGAGATTATAATCATCCGGATCTTTTTAGCTGATAAGCGCTTGACTTTTATCAAAATGACAGCTATTCTTTAGAAGACTAGAGAGTGAAAATATTCCAAAGACTTCAACAAGTCTTTCAAATTACCCCGCAAGGGGATGGAAACACGCCTCTAGTATGGTGATTGAACAGTTGTTTCAGTTTTCACCACTTCCCCGCAAGGGGACTTTAATTTTAATAACCTGTTGGTTTCTTGTAGTAAATAATTAGCGATCGCACGCTACTGTGCGATCGCAATTTTCTCATGCTAAAATAAACTCAATAAATTTCAAATCATTTCCAGCCTGTTCATGATAATTGCTTATTTAGTTAACCAATATCCCAAAGTCAGCCACAGCTTCGTCCGCAGAGAAGTGGCCGCTGTCGAAAGTTGTGGCGTCAAAGTCGCACGTTTTTCGATTCGCTCTTGCGAATCAGAACTCGTTGACGAAGCAGACAAGCTAGAGCAAGAATTGACGAAAGTAATCTTAGGGATTGGAGTCAAAGGTTTAGTGTTAGCTTTGCTGCGTGTTGCTCTCACCAAACCAGCCAGATTCCTCGAAGCTTTACGGTTAACATTTAAAGTAGGCTGGCATTCTGAACGGGGAATTATCCTTCATCTAGCTTATTTAGCAGAAGCTTGCGTTCTTTTAAATTGGTTTTCAGAACAGGGAATCGCACACGTTCACGCTCACTTCGGGACAAATTCAACAACTGTAGCGATGCTGTGCCACGTGCTTGGCGGCCCGACTTATAGCTTCACTGTTCACGGCCCTGAAGAATTCGATAAAGCGACTATTCTGTCTTTGGAAGAAAAAATTAAACGATCGACCTTTGTAGCAGCAGTCAGTTCCTTCGGCAAAAGTCAGCTTTTTCGGTGGTGCGATCGCACATTGTGGTCAAAAATTCACGTCATACACTGCGGTGTAGACGCTGCATTTTTAGCTCACCCGCACGTCCCTATTCCCGCAGCACCCCGCTTAGTTTGCATTGGCCGACTCAGCGAACAAAAAGGTCATTTGCTATTGCTAGAAGCGGCTAATCTGCTCGCAGTTGCAGGCTTGGATTTTAAGTTGGTATTTGTCGGAGATGGGCCGCTGCGATCGGATATTGAAAAGCAAATTGCACAGTACGGACTGCAAAAACATATTGAAATTACTGGCTGGGCCAGCAGCGATCAAGTTCGGGAACAGCTTTTAGCTTCGCGGGCAATGGTATTGCCGAGTTTTGCTGAAGGTTTACCAGTAGTAATTATGGAATCTCTTGCTCTCAACCGGCCCGTAATTAGCACCTATGTTGCTGGTATCCCGGAGTTAGTAGAACCAGGTGTTTGCGGTTGGTTGGTTCCTCCGGGTTCCGCAGAAGTATTAGCTGTAGCAATGCGCGCGGCATTGGAAGCGCCTTTAGAAAAGCTAGAAGAAATGGGGAAAGCCGGAGCAGAAAGAGTTGCTCAACAACATAATGTCGCCCTAGAAGCTAAAAAATTAGTGGCGCTGTTTGAGAGTGCTATAGCAGTTGATAGTTGACAGTTGACAGTTAGCAGTCTAACTGTCAACTGGTTACCAGGCTCTGCCTGGGAACGAGTAATTAATTGTAGGGAAACGGCACTGCCGTGTCCTGATTTATGAGTTTTTAAGGAATAGGAACAGATCGCAATAATCGATCAACAATCGTCTTCGCCCTCCTTCCGCCCGCCGGAATCAAACGGTGAGAAAGTACGTGTGGTGCCAAATATTTTACATCGTCAGGAGTCGCATAATCCCGACCATCCATAAACGCCAACGCCTGAGAAGCCCGGTACAAAGACACCGCACCCCGGGGACTCACCCCGAGAGTAATCTCTTCATCCTCTCTGGTCGATCGCACCAAATCCACAATATACTGTTTCAAAGACCTTTCTACCTTCACCGCAGCGCATAAACGGCGTAACTCCTGCACTTCTTCCAAAGAAATACAAGGTTGCAAATCTTCAACTGCAAAACTATCAGAAAGCCGTTCCAACATTTGCAACTCTTCCAATGCAGCGGGATAGCCCAAAGTCAAAGACAAACTAAACCGATCCATCTGCGCTTCTGGTAGCGGAAAAGTACCTTGATATTCGATCGGGTTCTGAGTAGCAATTACAAAAAACGGGGCCGGAACATTCCGAGAAACCCCATCCACTGTCACCTGCTTTTCCTCCATCACTTCCAGCAAAGCCGACTGAGTACGCGGCGTCGCCCGATTAATTTCATCAGCTAGCAAAACATTAGCAAAAACTGGCCCAGGCAAAAACTCAAACTTCCCGCTGCTGGGATTCCAAATATTAGTGCCGGTGATATCTGTCGGTAACAAATCGGGAGTGCACTGAATCCGCTGAAACTTACCATCGATCGATCGCGCTAAAGACTTAGCAAGCAGCGTTTTACCGACACCAGGAACATCCTCTAACAGTGCGTGCCCGCCCGAAAGCACCGCTACGATCACCAAGCGAATCGCATCCGCTTTGCCAACAATCGTCTTGCCTAGATTTTGCTTGAGCCGTTCAATATGTTCTCTCATATCCCTGATTTTTAATTGTAAAATGCGATAGAACTTTAGCTCCCGGACTTCTTTGAAAAGTCAGGAATCTGGGTATTTTGTGTTTTTAGGTTGGCTTACTTAACAGCTTTCTAGCAACATCACAATCTGCCTGAATTTGAGTTTTGAGAGCATCCAGAGAAGCGAACTTTTGTTCGGGTCGCAAATACTCTACCAAACTAGCACTCAAGGTTTGACCGTACAAATCCCCCGACCAATCTAACAAATGAATTTCGATCGTGGGTTGCTGGCCGTCTACCGTCGGGCGACAACCAACATTCATCACTCCATTTAGAATAGATAAATCTGATGCTTGGCTGGAAATTGGAGATTTAGGATTGTCCCACTCATAGGAATAACTTCGATCTTTGATCGTTCCGACTTCATTTTTGACTAATACTTCCACCGCGTACACGCCAAAACGTGGCAAAAACTTTTCGGGTGGTAATTCGATATTAGCAGTGGGAAATCCGATCGTCCTACCCAGCCGCTGTCCCCCAACCACAGTCCCCACTAAACTGTAAGGTCGTCCCAGCAACTGATGCGCTTTTCTGAGGTCTCCCGATGCTAGAGCTTCGCGGATTGCAGAACTGCTGATCCGATCGCCCTCACCGCAATTGTGCAGGGGTACAAGAGTAACATCAATGCCGTAGCTAGAGGCGATCGACTGCAAATCCACAGCCGTCCCAGCGCGTCCCCGTCCAAACCGAAAATCCATCCCTACGCTAATTCGACTCGCTTGTAATTGTCGCACCAGAATTTTTTCGACAAACTCATCCGCCGTCAAATCTGCTAGTTCTCGATCGAACGGCAACAGAACTAATTGCTCGACGCCCATTGCTGCCAGCAATTCTACCTTCTCTGCCAGAGGCGTCAGCAGTTTTTTGGGTTGACCTGTAAAAAATTCTTGCGGGTGTGGATCGAATGTCACCACAGTGCTGTGAAGCCTCCCGCCCGCATCAGAATCATCACAGAGGCTATTGCCCGCCGAGTCGTTGTCGCAAGTCGCCGGATGTTTGCTTTCCAAATTTTCATCTTTGCCAGCGTTTGAGCGCAGGCTTTGCCCCGGGGCCGAAACCGTTGCAGAATTTGGCCCAAAGGTCGATCGACTTAAAATTGGCTGCACGACTTGTCGATGCCCTAGGTGCAAACCATCAAAGTTTCCCAAGGCAACAGAAGTTGGAGTCAGAGCAGCGGTACAAGAAGAAGTTACCCACACGTTTAAGATTTTGACATACGAAAGCCAGATTACGATCGCCAATCGATTTTAGATTAGAGATTACAGAATTGAGTCCACCGATCTAGGAGCTTGAACTTTGGTCTAAACTTTTTTGTTTTCCACAACATAAGCCGGGGGCTTGTATCTATCTTTGACTGAGGCCAGCCCTAACTTAAATTTTAGATTTCCGACCTCAAGATTTCTGAATCGGAAACCTCAAATCCATTACACAGAAACTTTAGGGGCTTGCACCGATGCTTCAGAGACATCGCTGTTAGGAGGTACTAACTGTAACGACAAACCTTCCCGCGCCATCAAACTGTTCGGGAACCTTTGAGCCACTTGCTCTCCCACCTTGTCTAAAAACTCGTCATTGTGCAGGGGGTCGTGGTGAAAAATTACCAACTTTTTGACATTAGCCGCCTTTGCCACCTTCACCGCTTCCTGCCAAGTCGAATGTCCCCAGCCAACCCTGCTGTTCTTCTCGGCATAATACTCCTCATCGGTATAAGTAGCATCGTAGATTAGCACCTCAGCATCCCGAGCCAAATACAGCACATTTTCGTCCAAACGATCGGAAAAATGTTCGGTATCAGTCACGTAAGCAGCCGAATACCCTCGCCAGTTGACGCGGTAGCCTACAGCTTCCCCAGGATGGTTCAACAAAGCAGTTTCCACCTTAATATCTCCGATCGAGATCGGTTCACCCACTTCTATATCATTAAATTTTAGGTCTGCCCCCATAATTTGCAGGGGTACCGGAAAATTTGGGTGGAGCATCTGGTCGTTCAGTCGCTGCTGGATAGTAGCCTTATTAGGAGGAGGAGCAACTGCGCCATAAATGTGAAAACAATTGCCCTTGACAAAAGCTGGGATAAAGAATGGGAATCCTTGAATGTGATCCCAGTGAGAGTGAGTAAAAAACATATGAGCTTCTACGGGCATTTGCGAGAGGAGAGTTTGTCCCAACACCCGCAATCCAGTACCGCCATCGAAAATTAGGCGACTGTCACCCACTCGCATTTCTATACAGGGCGTGTTGCCCCCGTAACGTACTGTTTCAGCCCCGGGAGAGGCTATGCTACCTCTAACACCCCAGAAGTGAACCGTGAATTGGTTTTGCATACTAGACATCGGTTTTACTGGAAGATTGTTCCGGCGAGCGTAAGGTGTTTGTATATTGATAAGGGCTTTAGGATCAAACCCAAGCTCTTTGATGGTCTAGTTCCCCACTTATAAAGGAAGTGCCAAGACTCTTGCGAGGGAATGCAAAACTGTTGGACTTGACAACTGAGCAAGAAATTACAAGGTAGACGTTGGAAGTCTCGATCGTAAGTATTCTTTTTCTCTCTCCACTAGCCTAACCTCCGCAGACACACTTTGGGGCAGCAGTTCTGCCTGAGTCTGGTCAAAAGCCACTATTTTGCTAGCCTCTGCACTTGCCCAAGGCTCAAGGGCAGTGAGTTGTAGAGCCGATGCTGCTTTACGAGTCTGAACCTGAATGATGACCCTCCTGCTATTTAGTCCGGTCGATCGGTCCCTACGCTAGCCCTACCAAAATTACGGCTAATTTACCGAACTCGATTTGCTCCCATTAATTCAAAAATTTTAGCAGTTTAGGAATGATCCTGCTATTTATTCTCACACAATTCTGTCTTTATCCAAGGGCTGGCCCCGAGGCTGCTCTTCGTCCTAGCGGTTAACCTGTGAAGCCAGCCTCATCTAAATTGGGCAGATTCTAGGCCTGTTCTGCGACGGGCATCCGGGATAGATTTTCGACACACATTCCTCGGCGGACTTATTGAATCACTCAAAGTCCCCAAATTTCTGAAATTTTAATTTTTTCGGTTTTTTGCCCGCATAAGCCTCTGCATCTAGATTGTCTGTGGTATGAGAGGGGGAGAGAGGAAGGGGGGCAGGGCTGTTTCATTCTCTTGTAGGGGCCGCCCCCCGTGGCTGCCCCAATCTCACCAAACACCTACAAAATCGTGGACGGGGAGGGCGGGCACTCTTGGCACCGCCCCTACAAAACGATGATTTACCTCAGAATGAAACAGCCCTGGAAAGGGGGGGAGAGGATTTGACGATTTGACGATTTTTGAGATGCGATCGAAATATACAATTTAAATGCACAAAAGCTGACAACCGAAATCGAGATAAGTCAGAAATATTCGCGGTTAATCTGTCGTACTTTTCTCAACTATCTCTAATTACTCTATCATTGGTAATGATTTGTCGAATTCCGCGCTGTAGTCATTAGACCTCTTGCAAAAATGCTTTTCATCAATTCATGGGATGGGATCTCCGGCCCATCTCACAAGAAAAAATAAATCTTGTGGGATGACCATCTTGCCCGTCCTAATTATTTTTGCAAGAGATATATTCCTTCGCCACGGGTTAAAATTTCCGGTATCATAGAATCTAAGACTCTTGTTTTTTAAGAATCTAAATCAATGCTAAAAATGTCTGGATAGACTTAAATAATTTATCAAAAAATTCGCTATGAATCAATTTAAAAAAAATACACCCAGGCCCAATCGATCGCCAATAAGAATGAAAGTGTCCGATCGCACTTTCCAACTGGGTCAGCTACCCGATCGCGACCTATCTGAGGACTTGACTGATGCGCCAGAAGAGAGACAACTCAGTCACCATCGCCCGCCAGAAACCGCAGGGACAGTCAAAACAAGACAGCGGAGAGTAAATGGTAAGAGCGAGTGGGCCCGATCGCCTGCGGCTTCTACCGCCTTGCTCAAGTGGTTGCTAGAGCGTTTGACTCGATCGAAAGGTGGGCTGGCAATTTTCACTCTCGTAGGAGTTTGGGGATGGTGGAACAGTCAGTTACTGTTTTCGACCGGGCTGGGGATCGCAGCGATGATGCTGGTTTACCGAGGGCAGTCGCGTCCCGGGCAATTGCTGCGGGAGCGAATCGAGCAATTTTGGGAGGGCCCGAACCGCCGATTTGTTTTAGCGGTGGGCAGTGGCGGCATTATCACCTTGGGCGCTTACATGAGTTTGGCGATTTGGGCAGACTCAGAGAGCCACTGGATGGCTGTGAGCGCGATTTTGCAGAATTTTGGCACAATCGCGATTGCAGGACTGTTGCTGCGGCAAGCATTAAATCTCGGGGTCTCACAAGATGAAGCGGCGCTCGATCGCATTTTGGCAGATTTGACTGATGCAGACCCGGTGAAACGTTTGATTGCAGTCCGACAAATGACCGATTTGGTGAATAACGGTGGGTTTGGGGCTTTTCGTTCTGCCAAAAGTTCGTTAGCGGAGCCCTCGAAGAGGATCGCCCGTTCCCGCGCTGCCGAGTGCTTTCGCCTGATGCTGAGTCGGGAACCCGAAGCTTTAGTCCGCAATGCCCTTCTCGAAGGTTTGCAGACTTGGGACAATACCTATGGCATTACCTTAAAATCCAAAAATAAAGTCATCGACTATTAGCTGACCGTCAAAAGCGTAAAAAGTAATTCGATGAATATTCGGAGCTTTTACACGCAGGGGAGTCCTAGGGGCGATCGGAGAATTTGACCCTGCCAGATTGGGCGCGGGCATTTCATCTTGAACAATTGGGTTGCCGTCGATGTCGCAAGCAGATAAAACAGTTCTTCGCGAACTGGTGACAAGTCCTGACACGCTGCGAACGGGATACTTGAAAGTTACTTCTATTAGTCCGCTTTTTGGGGCTCCCATTAATACTGTTGCTCCAGAACCCGTGAAAAATGCTGGATTTGAAGGTTGGATGGCGACGGTATTGGCAAAAGTTACGCCCCAATGTGCAAACTGGTCTTGTACTACTTCAAAGCATTTCAAGTCTTCTAAAGCTAGGCGGACGTGAGCCGGTACGGTGACGCGCGATCGCACCTCTAACCCGGAGTTCGATCGTTCTGGAGTGGCGACTAAAGACTTTTTACCGTTTAAATCCATGCTTCGACAAGCAGTATCAAATTCTGCAAACCCATCCGATTGAAGACTTTTTGCGTCAACCATAAAACCTTCGCGATCCCGTTTTCTGAGCAGTTGCATTTTTAGTAGAGCTCCCTGCGATTACTTGTTTTTTGTGTTTTGAAGTTTATAATGGCGAGGCCAGAGAAATTGGCAAACCGGAGATCGGGAATCGAAAATCGATCGCCCGCCCTTCAACAAAGACTTTCGACATCAAAAGCCACTGCTCCGCAAAATCCGCAGAATATGATGATTAATTATTCGCGATCGGCCCACGGCGGTAAATCTGCCGCACAGATGAAAGCGAGATATAAATAGTCCTGCTTTCCGATCGCCTGTTTTCCGGGTCGGCGAACAGACTCTGTTGTCTTGAGGGGTCTTACCCATTATTTGATATTATCTTGGATCTGCGGTAGTTTGCAAAGGTGATGATAACTACACAGACGAACTGCCAAAAATCGCAAAACTTACTTCCTGTCGGTAGTTTCAGGCCTCACCTGTACTAAAATAGATTTAAATCATTACTCAATCTTTACAAAAGCTCCGATCGCGAGTGCAACTTTTTTACAGAGACAATCTCGACGGACGAACATCTAAAATCTAATAGCGATTGAGGTTTATTTATGCTTGTGCCCCTCGGCTTCGGTCAACGATCGATAGTTACTTCTCTCGGCAGAATGGTATACTACACCGCCGAAAAAACGCCTTGGATCGGGTTGCCGACCTCTAATTCGGAAAATAAACCGAGTTTGGTCTTTCTTCACGGTTTTGGGGGCGGGTCGAGTGCCTATGAGTGGTCAAAAGTTTATCCAGCTTTTGCGGCAGAATATCGAACTTTGGCACCTGATTTAATTGGTTGGGGGCGATCGGAACATCCGCCCAGAAACTATCAGGTTGATGATTATATCACAACCTTGATTGAATTTATCGAAAAAACTTGCGACAGTCCGACAGATGTGATCGCTTCTTCGCTGACGGGGGCGATCGCGATCCGAGCTGCGATCGCCCGTCCCGATCTCTTCAAATCCCTAATTTTGACCACACCAAGTGGTTTGTCCGACTTCGGACAAAATTACCGCAACAGTTTCTTTGCTCAGCTAGTCAACACCCCGATTTTAGACCGCTTGCTCTACAGTACCGGAATCGCCACAGACGGCGGCATCCGCAGCTTCTTAGAACAGCGCCAATTTGCGGATTCCCGCCGCGTTTACCAAGAAATTGTAGACGCTTATCTCGCATCTGCCTTGGAACCAAATGCAGAATATGCCGCTCTTTCTTTCGTGCGCGGAGATTTGTGCTTTGATTTGTCGTTATACATCACTCAGCTAACAACGCCGACAGCGATTATTTGGGGAGAAAAATCGCAGTTTACCAGCCCCGATATCGGGCAGCGGTTAGCTAATCTCAATCCCGAAGCAATCAAAGTTTTTCAATCTCTGGAAAACGTAGGTTTGACTCCGCAGCTAGAAATTCCCGCTGTCACAATTGGCTTAATTCGGCAATATTTAAAGTTGCTTTCCGAAGGTTGAAAAAGTTCGGCAACGAGTCATGTACGGGATGTAACGAATGTAAGATCGAATCCGGCAGGACTCGAACCATGAGGACACGGCAGTGCCGTGTCCCTACAATTAATTGGGGTAGGGAAACGGCACTGCCGTGTCCTCCGTTTATATTAATTTCGGTGTAACGGGAATTGATATAAACGGATGTAACTGAGATGTTGCACCAATATCAATAAGGGGCTTTTTTGCGGGGGAGGGCGGGTTTATTTAACGTGTTTGCAACCTTTAAGACTGCTCGTGAACCCGCCCCTACAAGTTATTGAGAATTGTGCAGTATCTGAGATGTAAGGAATTGAGAAAGAAAGAAGATTAATTCCCAATTCCCCATTACCAATTCCCGATTCCCAATTCCCCATTACTAATGACTATTCTTTCACTCGCACGTCGATAACGCTGGCGTTGAAAATGTACTTTTTGCCTTCAAGTTCTAGCGTAGTGCCAATTTTGACTTTCGTATTTCCTAACACCGGGCCGTTTTCAGTAAGTTGACCTTTTCCCTCTAAGGTAAACATCATGTTTCTACTAAATGATTCTTCTTCTCTGGGATCGGGGATAGCTTTGAGAGAGCCGTTGGGCTGGGGAACTGCTAGGGTTCTGGTGATAGTTTTGACAGATTTGATCGTAATCTGACCGGAGGGTTGATTGCGGATGATTACATTGATTTTATCGCCTGGCTTGAACAAATCTTGAACATTCGTGCCTTTGAGACCGATCGCAATTGCATCGATCTCTACTGGTTTAATACTGGTTCCGACTTGGGCGACGGAACCGCCAGAAGTGCCGGGAAAGAAGAAGATTCCGACTACAACTAACAGTACGATTAGAGCAGCACCTACGTCTAGGATGCTGAGTTTGCCGAACAGCCGGCCTTGAGAATCCAAAATTTTCATAAATCGCCTAAATGACTGACAGCGACAGGAATATCTGTACAAGCCAAAAGATAGTACCATAATGACTGCCGAAAATCCGCAGGACTTGGGGACTGAAGCCAGAAGGTAGTTGACGGCGGTTGGTTGGTTTGCCCGTTAGCTGCGCCAACGAAGAGGATCGCCCGGGAACTCGCGCCGTGGTTAAAAATTCGCAACAAGTTAAAATAGCAACTAAGCAGCATCAAATTTCGTCTGCCTATTGAGTGACTTTTCCCGTTTTCCCTAAAAATTCAACTATCTTTTCGCACCTATCAATCATGTTAAAAAGTTTGTGGTTGACTTCCCGGCGTACTTACGGGCGAGGGATTTATCTGTTTCTGTCCCTGATTGTGGCTGCGGGTATCTCGGTGATTTCCCCGGCACCGACGATCGCCTTTTCTTTGCCAGAACTGATTTTTCGGGGCATTCAAGTTATTCAATTGTCGAATATGTCCGATCGCCAAGAGGTGACGGTTGGTCAACAAATTAATCAGCAGTTGGCGAAAAGCGAGTTTAAAATTGACCGAGATCGCGCCACTACAGCATATATCAACCAAATCGGTCAGCGACTCGCGGGGGAAAGCACTCGCCCGGATATTCCCTATACTTTCCAGGTGATTGACGACAACAATATTAATGCTTTTGCAACAATGGGCGGTTTTGTTTATGTGAATAAAGGTTTGATGACGGCGGCAGATAATGAGGCTGAATTGGCAAGTGTAATTGCCCACGAAATCGGGCATATTACTGCTCGTCACGCAATTCAACAAATGCGTCAAATGGCGATCGCCTCTGGTGTAGCTTCGGCCACGGGACTCGATCGATCTCGGGCGGTTCAGATTGGGGTGGAATTGGCTTTGCGCCGCCCTCACAGCCGTCAAGCTGAATACGAAGCGGATCAGTTGGGATTGCAAACAATGGGACGATCGGGCTACGCTCAATCGGGGATGGTTGATTTTATGAAAAAACTGCTCAACAAACCTTCTCCTCCGAGTATTTTGAGCACGCATCCGGCTACTGGCGATCGCATAGCTGCTATCTCGCAGGCGATCGACCCCGATCTCGCTAGCGGTGAAGGTTTGAATAATGCGGCTTACAAGCTACAAATCCGCAGACTGTTGGGCTCGTAATAATTTTAAATTGGTTAGTCGATCGGACTTGAGCAAACGCACCCTTGATATCAATTCTGGTTGCAATCAAACATGATAGAGGAGACGGCAGTATAGAGGAGACGGCAGTGCCGTTTCCCTACCCAAAATAACATTGTAGGGATACGGCACGTGCAGTCTCCTAATTTCGGCTAATAATCATTCCGATGCTACCGGATTTGATGTGATTTAAGCCTGACGTTGAACAACAGGGTCGATCTCTGGTTTTGGGAGTGCTAATTGCTGCGGCTGCCTCAATTGTCTGACAACTTCATCAAACGGCAATATTCGGACTTGATTGTTAAATACATTTACTTGATAAACTCTGCGGTAGCTGAAGTCTAATCCTGTCAGCCATCCGCTTTTTGGATGATAAGCACCTGTGTCAATATCCAACCACCCTTGACCCCTGACTAATTCGCCGGGCCTGACGCCCTCAAAGGTAAAGGTGATCGTGTGACCGGTAATGATTAATTTATTGGGAAAATAGGGTTTCGATATAGTGTGAAATTCTTTGCGAATCCAACAGAGTTGTTCGATCGACTGGAGAGCGAACGGCATTGTCGGATGGACACCTGCGTGAACCAGCCAGATATCGCCTAAGTCCAGGTACTTCGGGAGCGATCGCAGCCACTCTAAGTGTTTGTACGGCATCATCCCTGTATCTCTGTAGCTGGCGACTGTCGCATCGCCACCGCTATACAGCCAAGATTGCCACGCCCGCATATCCACCGACTCCCCCGATAAAGCATCTAACATCAATTGTTCGTGATTGCCCAGCAGAGTTTGGTAGGGGCTGTGCTGGACAAAATCTAATACCTGAGCGCTTTTCGGGCCGCGATCGATTAAGTCTCCCAAAAAATAGACGCGATCGTCCGAGCTCGGGGCAAGTGCCTCTAGCAGTAGCATTAAGCCGTCGTAATGCCCGTGTACGTCCCCGATAACAATCCGCCGGTGATCCACTGTGTTTATCCGCTTCTCTAACTCAAAACTTTAATTATTAGCTTGTAGCATCAAATTTTGGTGCTACATTACTTCCCTGTTTTGCGGAGCAGGGGGTATCGTCCATCATACCGCTTTGTACAAGAATTCAGTAAAAATTGTGATTATCTGTTTCCGTAGCTACTAATAGCCACACTGGCAAGTTATCGCAATTTTAATTTTAGTGAAGTACAAATATTTGGTAAAGACACGGCAATACCGTGTCATCCGCGTATTTTCTCGAATTCAAAACTGCTGTTAATTGCGATTCTGCAACTGCTGTTACTGAGTCAAAGCTTTGAGGAATGTCTGGAGCTCCGCCAGAAAACTTTTCTTTTTTAGCGGTTTTGCAGGTGCGGTGGAGTTGGGATCGGTGGTTCCGAGAGCTTTGGCTAAAATCCGCTCTAAATCGTCTCCGACTGGTTTTTGGGCAGTTTCCGAAATTAGTTCGTATTCGTCGTTTGTTTCGAGCCAGACTTGCCAGGATTGTGGGTAGCAGCGGAATAGGGCTGCACTGTCTAGGGGTCTGATGTAGTAACACGATTCGATTTTGTTGAGGAAGCGCTCGCGCAATTGGCGGCCTGCATAGCCTATGCCTATGGTAGCAACGTCTTCGAGGCGCGGGTTGAGTAGGATTACAGGACGATCGCCCGCAGCTATGTAGAGTTTTTCGACTTGCGACACTTCTACCGCCGCCGGATTCACCAGCAAAAACAGTTGATCTTCGGGTGCGATTTTATCTTCAACAGCCGTGCGACTGCTGCCCAAATCAGTGATTTTAAACGGTGTTTGTCCCCAGTCGCGGCGCGCGAGGGCGGCCGCACCAGCATCAGGGAAAAAGACTTTGACCCCTGACTGGATTTGTTCAAATTCTGGGAGAAATTGTTGGGTAATAGACTGTGCTTGGAGTGCGATTTCTGGAAATACTAATTCGACTTGCAGTAGAGTTACACCGTCTGAGAGGGCGGCGGCGGTTGCAATGCGGGATTGGGCGATCGCCTCGTTGAGATCCTTGGGCAGTTGTGTCATTAATCTTATTGTTTTTACTCGACTTGTCTCAATCTAATTTTACCGCATTAAGCCACAAAAGCTAACACTGACACAGGCGAACCGGAACCTCCCAAAAGACGGATGATTCCGATCGCTAAAGTGAAGTCAGCCGCAGGTAACAAGTCAAGATTTGCCAGATTTTCCAGCACTATTCGCTGCTTTTCTAATATTAATTTGTTAACTGCAAAACTTTCATCTTGTCCGGGATCGACTCCGTGGGTATCGGTGCCAATTCCGGCGATCGATCGTTCTTCTAGCAAAAATTGAGTTGCTGCTTTGCCAAATCCTGGAAAGTGGCAAATTTCGCGATCGTCTCGATTGAAAAATGCTCGTTCATCATCCCATTTTGCTTGCCAGCCAGTATACAATAAAACTAGATTTCCCGGTTCTATAAGTTTGTGCTGTCGTTCCCAATTCAATATATCGTCGATTGTTAAACTGTAGTCGGGATTGGCAAGACTTTGCTCTCGGATGTCGATCGCAATTGCGGGACAAACTAGCGACTGCGGCGAATAAATATCAATGCTCGCGCCTTCTGTATAAAAGCTGTTAGGTGCATTAATGTGAGTGCCACTGTGCTCTCCCATTGAGAATTTTCGCAGGAAATAGCCGTTTTTTTCTATTTGAGATACTGTTTCAAATTCTGTCGCTGGATCTCCCGGCCAGATCGGAATATTTGGGTGAATGGGATGGGTTAAGTCAATAATTTGCCTGTAGGCGATCGTTCTTAAATTGTTTGAGTTAAAGTTGTTTGTCATCGGTAAAAAGGAATCGGCGGTTGAAACCGCTACTAAGTCCGCCTGCGTGGACTAAATATCTAGGTAAAGCTGGCTGACAATGCGATCGAGCGTGGCTTCCATCACATCCTTTGTTTGCCCGGAAACAGTATACACCAAAGCTTCTCGATAAACCCTCCCAGCCCGGTGCAACGTACCGTTAGCAGCACCACTAGAAACCGTAACCGCAGCGTGCCCGCAACGCACCGCTAAATCAATGACTTGAGCTCGCAGTGCTAATTGTTCTGCTTTCGAGCTATGTTGAGATTGTGCGAAATTCTGTTTTAGCCGATCGAGCTTTTGCTCTAGTTTTTGGCAAGCCGCCGCGATCGAAGGTGAATTTTTAGCTGTCGCCGCTGCTGCGATTGCATCCAATCCCCCTCGAATACAGCCGAAAGTAGCGGGAACAAAATTCAGTATATTTTTGCTGTCGTTTTCCGCAATCCACCCGACAGGTTTTACTGAAATTATTTCCGATTCATCCAGCCACCAATTATCGATAGTTGCTGTCACCGTATTAGTCGAGGTCATGGCGATTAACTGCATGATTTCGCTGAACACGATTTTACCAGATTCCGATTCAATATTAGCAAAAGGTAGTAAACCAAAAACAGCACGATTATCAGGAAGTACCGTAGCTACAATAAACTTTTGAAACAAGCCAAAACCTGTGATCCAAGGAACTTTTCCAGACAGTAAATAGCCATTTTTTACTGGAGTTGCGGTGACAGCAGGATTGCCCGATCGCCTTAAATGCGAAAACCCCACACCCAAGCGTAACTCTTTTTGGGCGATCGCCCGCAAGCATCTGTTTTTTAGCATTTCATTGTCACTATTGGCAAGCATCGCAGTTGCGCCGTGGTGCTGAGTTTGCAGAAAAGACAAAGCGCCGGAATATCGAGCCGTCAATTCCTGATATTGGTAAAACATCGGGAGTGACATTTCGGAACCGCCCCATTTTTGGGGAACTCGCAGCGCTAAGAGCGATCGATCTTCCAATCCTGCAACTGCTGTTTTCAGTGCTTCCGAGTCGCTGTCGATAATTTCTGCGTGGGGTGCTACGCACTCTTGCAGGTAAGTTTCGGTGCTGCTAAGAATATCTTGAAAATCCATTTTTTATTATTATTTTATAGCAGAGGTAGGGACACAGCACAGGAGCATCCCGTTTTTGTAGGGGCGAAGCATTCGCGCTGAAAATCTATCGTATAGTCGATAAGATACAGGCGCAAATGCTTCGCCCTTGCGGATATGTTTGCACAATCGGGATGCTCCCTACTTATTTCCTCACATTATGAACCCTTATCAAGAACAGGTAAGATGCCTGTTCCACAACAAATAAATTCTATCTATTGTGGAACTGGCATCTTGCCCGTTCACAAAAGGCTTATTGAGAATGCAAAAACTAACTTTTTACCACACTTTCCAAGGAGCTTTTCCTTCATCCCAAAGTTCATTTAAATACTTATATTCTCGATAAGTATCCATCGCAAAAAAGAAGCCATCATGACGGTAAGCCATTAACTGTCCGTCTGCCGCCAAACGCTGCATCGGTTCTTGTTCTAAAACACAATCATCTTCTCCCAAATACTCAAATACCCGGCGGTTAAGTATCATATATCCAACACTAATCCAGCCGTCTATTTGAGGTTTTTCAGCAAATTCAACTACGCGGTTATCGCTGTCTACATCCAAAATTCCAAAGCGAGAAATCGGGCGGAATGTAGTAACAGTTGCTAGCTTCCCGTGAGACTTATGGAAATCGACAAGTGCCTCAATATCGACATCAGCAACTCCATCGCCGTATGTCACCATGAAATTATCGTTATCGATATACTTTTCGATCCGTTTTACCCGTCCTCCAGTCATGCTTTCCGCGCCAGTTTCAGCCAGTGTCACCTGAAAATCTTGTTCGCGATGTTCCTCCTGATAGGTAATGCTATTTTTGCGGCCCAGACAGATAGTAAAGTCATTGTTCATGGCTTCATAATTAAGGAAATATTCTTTAATCATGTTGCCGCGATAGCCCAAGCACACAATAAAGTTTTGGAAGCCGTAGTGGGCATAAATTTTCATGATGTGCCAAATAATTGGACGCCCGCCAACATCAACTAAAGGTTTGGGGCGAAATTCTGTTTCTTCTCTGAGACGTGTACCGAGACCGCCAGCTAGGATAACTACTTGCATTTTTTCAAAATTTTAAAGATAATCAATCAATGTATCATCAATCATCAGCGATTTTTTCAAAGAATTATTAACATTTTCTCATAGTGAGTGAAGCTTTGTAAACCACAGAAATCGCGAACTATGATAAATAATCCTAGTGGTAAGGTAAGGTGCGCACTGCGCACCCTACTAATGGTAGATTAGGAAGTAGACGAAACAACAGTAGACAGCTATACTGAATATTAAGAAAGAGATTTAAATATGAAAATTCAACTCGATCGCCTAAAAAACTTTTTAACTATCCTGTGTGCGATCGCCTCAATCACAGTCTTATTCCACTCAGCAATACCTGCGGTTTACGGCGCGGTTGTTGCAACGCCAATCTCAACGATATTACAGACAACTATAGCTTTTGTTCCCAACATCCCGGGCGGTGGATTAGATTTTCACGAAGTAGCAGGAGGACATACTTTAGAGAAACACGTTGGCAAAACAGAAGCAGAACTAGCACAGCGACTAGCCAACGAGAAAAGAATTTCTGCTGCATCTTCCTTTACTTATCGTTCCGTTGCCGAAGCAGCGATTGCGGAAGCAATGAGCAAAAATCAAAGTGCGATCGACTCCTGGGTGAAAAGTGGAAGCAATCGTTATACGATCGACTACAACGCCAACAAAATAATTGGCATTACTATGCGTCGCGGCGCATCCAAAGCAACTCAAACATCTCGCCTGAGAATCGTCCTCCAGCGCAGCACCAAATTACCTCCCGGATACTTTATTCTCACAGCATATCCGCAATGATAAATCAATTTCCTCATTTAACCCAATTTTTCAGTTGCTACTTTCACCAAGATTGGCCGCTAGAAGCTGACACTCCCAGCGATGTAGTCAACAACTACCGCAGCAGCGAACCGCCCGAAAGTATTGAAGCTGCATCGCAAGAACTTAGCAAATTGCTAGAAATGCCGATCGCCCCAGCCGATTTAGAAACATTCATCCTCGATGAATTAGGCTGTTACTACGATCCAACATCGGAAAATCAAACAGTCCGAGAGTGGCTGGAATCGGTGCAAAAATCTTTGAATAATCCCAGCTAAACTTTACTGACATCAGGTACAGCGCGATCGATAAACCCGTAGGGGCGGGTTCACCAATAGCCTCAAAAAGTACAGATAGGTTAAATAAACCCGCCCCCACCCCGCGATTTATCTTCAAATCAAGCTCATTTGCTAACCGTCAATAAATAACCTTCGTGAACGTTGAAATTAGGAATAGCATAAGTCAAACTACCGCTACCAGCCGAAACTTGTTCTTCTTTAACAGTAACAAGTTTTTGCACAGCACCTTCTAGATTGTTGGGAATCTTCTCTAATTTCAGACTAACTTTTTGACCGCTTTGGATACCTAGGGCTTGCAAATTCTTGAGATTTAATGTCACCGTTGTTGCTGAGGAATAATTGCGATCGAAATAACCTAAAAGTACCTGTGCTTTACCTTGAGGATTTGACTTGCTGGCTAAAGCGACAAGGCGATCGTTATCCGATCGACTCAGCACCCGCGAATTCACTCCGTCAGCATAAGCTTTGTAAGTCCACCAAGCAGCCCTCGGCTCGAAAGTATTAGGCGTCACCGTCCCAGTCAGCGTATTATTGAAGCAATTGCTAACTTTTTTAGCTCCTGTTGTATCCCAACAAGCTCTGCAAGCACCGTCGGCTTTTGCATACTCCAAGTTATACAAATAACCTAAGATTTCTCCCGGCTGATACTGCGCTAATTCCCCCACAATTTCGTTGACATAAATTTTTTGCAATTTCAGTTCTTTGTAAAACGGACTTTGTTGATAATTGCGTTTGGCATCGAATACGTGGTCATCGACAAATAAGATTATAGTATCGTTGAGTTCGTGCCAAGCCAAGAAATTTACTTCCAGTTTGTTCGCTTTGCAGTAATCCAGAAAAGCCGTTAAATATTCTTTGTTGTAAGTGCTAATGCTCGGCCCGCCAATCATCGCTGACGGCCCTAATTCTTGCCGCAAGATTTTGTAAGCTCTTTTGTATGTTTCAAAGAATTGTTCTCTGCTTCCCTTCCAAAACGGATTTTTTAAATCTGGTTCGTTCCAGATATCCCAAATAATTTTTTTGCCTTTATTTTGCTGGGCTAACTGTCGGATGAAGGCTTCCCACGCGGGATAGTTTTGATAGGGCCAGCCTTTGGGGTTGCTCCCGTAGCCCCACAAGTCGCTAACTAATAGTTGAAATTCGGCTCCGCTGGCGATTACTCGATCGTAAACATCGAGTCTTCCCACACGCCACAGCTTCGGCTGCAAGGGCTTGACAGAGCTATCCGGGGGCTTTGTGGGGTCGATTCCGTGCAGGAAGCCACTCATTGAGATGATACCAGTGGCTGGCTGTCCAAAATCGACTGTGATGTTCGATCGCACTTGAGCAATACTTGATTGCTGCCCAAAATACGCGATTAACAAGACAGTTACTAGAGCTAAGCAAATTAGGAGTAACTTATTAATAGATGGGAATTTGAAGGTAAATTGCATATCTTTGATTTTCTTAATGTTTTGTGTTTACTCGTCCCTAGGCTCTGCCTGGGGACGCATACCAGGAGGCTTTGCCTCCTTCCTATGAAGTCTAAAAAAGCGAGGCAGAGCAAGAGTGATATCAGTTCCTAGGCAGAGCCTAGGAACCAGTTAAAGAGTGCAAAATATGAGTTTTAACGAATAGAAACTGCAACTTCTAAACCTTGGATTGATTCTATCAATTCTTGCCACGCTTTTGAATGAGTTAGCGAGTAAGTATCAAGTTTCACGCCCTTTTCTGAAGATAACATCACAAAATTTGTGATCCAGCTCAAGATAGTTTCGGTTGTCAACAGTGGCGTGCATTTCCAAGATGAGTGCAAATTCTCAACCATCCCAGATTCATCCCCGCGCTCGAACGCTTGCCATGCTTGCCATACTAGGTAATAGTAGTAGAGCATACTGTCAACTTGCTGAATCTGTTTTTGGACTTTCGGGGCGATCGCAAATTTTTCTCGATTACTGCTAGCAGATAAGACTTGTTGAATCACTTCTGCGTATTCCAAAAGCATCCGTTCCTCCTTGAATAATTCCTCCGCCCGCAGTTTGCAAGCTTGTCCTGTAAGCCTCCGCAATTCGGGATTTTGCGCCCACAGTTCTACCGTTTCGGCTAACTGTTGCGCTGTTTTTTCGGCATCAATTTTAGGATCGGCGATTAACTTTCCTGTGTCTCCCAACTCTTCGGGGATGCCGCTTACTGCTGTGGCAATTACGGGCAATTCTTTCGCCATTGCTTCCATTACTGCTAGCGGCATTCCTTCAGCTTCGGAAGATAAAATAAAGATGTCGCTAGCATCTAACCAATCGGCAATATCCCACCGTTGTCCCAAGAATTTAACTTGTTCGGTGACTCCTAATTCGCTGACAGTTGCTCTCAATTCCGGTTCCATGTTATCGTGGGTGGCAGAACCGGGGCCGGCCCAAACAAAGTATAGCTGCGACCAAATTGGACGATTTTTCAGTAGGGCGATCGCCTGCAATTGATACTGATATCCTTTAATTGGAGTCAGTCTCGCCGCCGTGAAACAAACGACAGCATCTTCGGGGATGCCTTGTTCTGCGCGCAAGCGTTGGCGGTTTGACAGGTTTGGCGGCTCAAAATAACTGTTCGGGCGGCCGTAATAGATGACTTTTCCCCGTTCTAGAGGCACTTTAAACAAACTCTTGAACAAGTTGAGATTTTCGTGGGAAACAGCGATTACTGCTTTGGCTAAATCGTACTGATAGGAGACAGCATCGAAATAGGGAATCTGATCGCCCCGGTTGAAAGTTCGATAAGTGCGATCGATATAACCGAGAGTAATTACGTAAGGGATGTTTTGTTTGATCGCAACTTGTTTCGCCGCAAAATTTGCCATCGGCCAGCCGTCGCTAAATATAATTAAATCCGGTTTAGCTTGTGCATAAATTCTTTCAGCATCGCTACAATTGTAAGCAATACGCAAAAACTCTTTCATCGTGTCGAACTCCAGCCAAATATGCTCTATCCCTAGCTGCTGTTGTTCGGTAATTAAAGGATTAGAAGTTCTAGTTTGCACGCTAGTAACTCGGTAGCCGTCGGCTGCTAGTTTACAAAGCAGCGAGTGGTTGAACTGCGCCAAACCGCCGATTCCGTGGTCTTCTGCGTACACCAATACGTGCCCTGCAAGCTTGCGGTAAGTTGAACTAGGCGCTGATTTAAATTGATAAGTATTGTTGGCAGCTTCTACTACTATGTCTTGCCATTCTGGTAACTTAGTTAAGGCATAAACATCAAAGTGACTGCCGTATTCTTCGGAAGCTACTCTAAAATTTTCCAACCATTTGAAAACAGTTTCAGTGCCAGTAAAAGGAGTGTAGTAGAGAGATTTTTGCAGACACTCGACCATCTCTGCCACATATCCATCGCGGTACATCCGCCACGCGATCCACACTAGACACTTGTAACGTTCTGCCTTTTTTAGCTTGCGTATGCGATCGGGCAAATCGGGTCTGGCGAAGAATTGTTCCATCACCGTTTCCATACTTTTCATCACTTTTTGCCCGCCGGACATCAGATTTTGATCGTGCTGGCGGTAGCAGGTTAATATCTCTTTTAACCAAACACATTTGCAGCCTTTTAAACCCAAACGCAAAGCAAAATCTAAATCTTCGGTTGGCGGAAACCGAGGATCGAAACCGCCTAGACTTTCCCACCATTCGCGCCGCAGCATCATCGCGCTGGGACGCACATTTTTGTAAACCACAAAGGTTTCTAAATCTAATTTCGGTGCGGCTTGCCAAGGCATGGCTGCGTAGATATCTTTTCCTGTTTCATCGACCATCAACCAGCCGTTTTGTACCATCCCTAAAGAGGGGTCAGCTTCAAAACAAGCAATTTGTTTGGCGAGTTTTTCTGGCAGGAAAAAGTCGTCGGCATCCAAAAAAGCTAAGAATTCGCCTTTGGCGAGTTCGCAGCCGCGATTCCGAGCCATTGCTGCTCCTTGATTTTCCTGATAGACGTAGTGAATTACATCGCGGTAAGCATCTAAGACTCGGCTCGTGCTGTCTGTAGAACCGTCGTCTACGACAATAATTTCCCAGTCTTGGTAAGTTTGATCGATCGCGCTTTCGACGGCTCTACTAATGTAGCGCTCGCAGTTGTATGCGGGGATAATGACGCTGACTCGCGGTGTTTTTGAAGGAAGTATGCTAGTCATTAATTTTTTCCATTGTGATAAGTTTCTTAATACTTGAAAATCGATTGTAATTCCGTAAACTTGAGAAATAGCAGCCAGACGCTTGAACCAATCTGTGACTGTTTTTTTTGCAGAATAAGGACTGTAACGGAGAGATTTTTGGTAAAATTCGACCGCCTCAACTGGATAGTTACTATAGTACAATTGCCACGCCATCCACGTCAATGCTTCGTAGAAAGCCGGATTTTCTAACTCGCGGATGTGCGGCGGCAAATCTGGAAGCTGGAAAAATTTCTGTTTTAAGGTTATAAAAAGGTTTGCTTGTTTTAGGGCTTTTTTTATTGAGACATTTTGGCCGTGCTGGCGGTAGGATACTGTCACTTGAGGCAGCCAAGCTGCTTCGCAACCCAACACTGCTAAACGCAAAACTAAATCTGAATCGTCTACTGAATCGAACTCTGAATTAAACCCGCCTGCAAGTTCCAGCCAGCGGCGGGAGAACATCATGGCGCTAGGAAGTACGGGCATTTGTACTATCCAAGTTTCTAAGTCTAATTTGGGGAAATACAGCCAAGGTGTTATGTCCGAAATAGTCTCGCCTTGCTCGTTAACTAAACGCCAACCGCTGTTGACAATTCCTAATGAAGGTTGCTGATAAAATAGTGCTATTTGTGCTGCTAGTTTATCGGGCGCAAAAAAGTCATCTTGATCTAAAAAAGCGATAAATTTGCCTTTGGCTTCCTGAATTCCTCGGTTGCGGGCGGCTGCTACTCCTCGATTTTCTTGATACACATAGCGAATTCTGTCCAAATAAGGTTGTAATACCTGATGTGTCTGATCCGTCGAACCGTCGTCTACAACAATAATTTCGTAGTCTGTAAAGGTTTGAGCTAGGACGCTTTTTATGGCTTGCACAATGTAGCGATCGCCGTTGTATGCTGGTATAATTACGCTGACTTGCGGTGCGTGAGTCTCTGCTGACATTATTTACCTCGCTGTTAAGTTGTTCGTATCTTAGTTTAATCCAAATTGGTTTTTACTTCACATCTTGTACCATTATTAAGAACAGGCAAGATACCTGTTCCACAAAGAGTGATTTTTTTGTGGGGTGGGCATCCTGCCCGCCCATAAAAGGCTTATGATCGTGGTGCAACATCTCAGTTTTTTCTCAACTTGTGTGCAAATATATGGAAAATTTGATCCTACAAATTTAGTACAGTAGACATCTCTCATAATTATTGTGGAACAGGCATCTTGCCTGTTCTTCATAGGCTTTTTGGGAGATGTCTACTCTATCAAAAAATTATTTTGCAAGAGATCTAGTATATCGAGTATTTAGAGGTAAGCAGATGTCTGTGGATGAGTGGCAAACTCGACAGGTTTTGCCCTAGAATTATACAAGCAATTATTACTAAATAGGAACTCCAAAAGTGAATTCAGAAACAGGAGCGGTTGATTTACAGAAACAGGCTGAATTATATTTAGGTGCTGGAAAATTAGACGAGGCGATCGCCCTAGGCAGCGAATTCTTCGCATCGCACCCCAATTCTGCCGAAACCTGCAAAACCTTGGGAAAGGCGCTGCAAGCCCAGGGTAAGCTAGAAGAAGCGCGCTATTGGTACAAAGTTGCGATCGCCCTGCAACCCGATTTTGCCGAAGCTTTTGCCAACCTCGGTACTGTCTGCGCTACTTTAAAACAGTGGCAAGAGGCGATCGCCTGTTACCAAAAAGCGATCGCCCTACAACCCGACTTTGCCGGATTTTACCGCAATTTGAGCCGAATATTTAGCCAAGTCGGCCAATCCGAGGAAGCCACAGATTGCTGGTATCAAGCACTGATGGTTGAACCGAGCGAAATACCCGAAGAATATCTCGATTTGGGCAATACTTTGCTAGCTCAAAACAAGCCAGAAAAAGCCCTAGTTTGTTACCACCGCACTATTTATTTAAACCCAAGTTTTTGCGAAGCTTATTGCCAATTAGCCGAAGCATCTAGCGTGCTGCAACAGTGGAATGAAGCGATTGTAAACTACCGCAAAGCTACTAAACTTCAGCCGGATATCTCCGAGTTTCACTACAAATTAGGGAATGTTTTGCAAGCGGCAGAACTCTGGCACGAAGCAGAGACAGCCTACCGCGAAAGTATTGAATTAAATCCTAATTCTTTTTGGTCTTACTCCAATTTAGGTAGCGTTCTACTGAAGTTAGGAAAATGGGAAGAAGCCGTCGTTATCTACCGTACGGCTGTTGAAATTGACCCGAACTTTTCTTGGTCTTACTACAGCATCGGTGAAGCTTATACCAAATTAGAAAAATGGTCGGAGTCCGCCACAGTGTACCAGCGCGCTGTTGACTTAGACCCTAATTCTTCTGGTTGTTGTCACAAGTTAGGAGATGCGCTTTTTAAACTCGAAAAATGGTCGGAAGCTGCGACAGCTTACCAGCAAGCGATCGTACTCAATGCAGAATTCTTTTGGTCTCATTATAACTTAGCTTTAGCCTTAGTTAAAGTCCAGGATTGGTCAGCAGCAACCTTCGCCTACCAACGGGCGATCGCACTCAATCCCAATTTTTCTTGGACTTACCACAATTTAGGAGAAGCGCTGTTAAAAACCGAACAGTGGAAAGCAGCCACTATCGCCTACAAGCGCGCTATTGAACTCAATCCAAATCTTTCTTGGTCTTATTACAATTTAGGCGATGCTTTGACTGAGATGCACGAGTGGAACGAGGCTGTTTCTACTTACCTTTGCGCGCTGCAAATTGAGCCTACTCTCCCAAAAATTTACACCAAGTTAGGCGATGTTCTAATCAAAAGAACTCCGGCAGATTTAGACGCAGCAACCAGCTACTATCACCACGAATTGCAGCCATTGCACGCTCCTGAATTTTACTGCGAAATCGCCCAAAAGTTTGCCGAGAGCGATCGGCTTGACGAAGCCACAGTTTTGTACTTAATGGCATTAGAACTCCGAGCAGAAGATCCAGTAATATCCGCGAAATTGGCAGAAGTTTTGGAGAAAAAGCACTCTTCGGGCGATCGTAGTATATTATCAGAGTTGGAAGTTAACGATATCCGCGATCGCTACATTGCCCGAGTCGTCAAAAATCACACTTTTGCAGAAGTCGGCGGCTTGTGGGGAACCGTCAACGAAAAAGTATCTGTAGCTAGCAAATACGGTGCAGTTTCTCTGACAATGATTGATGTCACGCCCGCATCAGCCCAATTTTGGCAAGATTTTCGCGATCGTATGGCAAGTTTAAATATTGCTAATTATAATTGTATCAGTCGAGATATAACTCAGATTCAGCTTGCAGAAATTGGTGAGCCTTACGATGTAATCCACTGCGCAGGAGTTTTGTACCATCACCCCCACCCTTTGCAAATTTTAATTAGCTTGCGTCAAATAACTGGGAAGTATTTAGTCTTAACTTCAGCGATTACCCAAGAAGTTATAGAAAACGACCGGGGGCGTTACGAAATTCCAGCTTCCGGGGTAATGTTTGTTCCGGCTTTGAGCGAAGCAGAACGAGCTATCTTAATAGCTTACTGGCAGCAGTACACCCACGGCACACCAATTTTCGGACTAATTGAGAAAGCAGTTTTTGACATCAACGACTTTGGCCCGTGGTGGTGGCTACCTACAGCTTGTGCTTTAGAATCTATGTGTAAAGTAGCTGGATTTAAGGTTTTAGATAAAGGATTGACTTGGCACAATAATGCTTTGACTCTACTGCTGGAGGTTTGAAGATTGCCAAAATAAAAATAATAGGATTTATGTATAAATGGCTGATAACCTACTTTCTAAGCGAATCTTTGATTTTCTTTGATTTTTTTGCAATCAACCGTCCTTTTACATAAGTCCTCAATAAAATAGTGATAAATATTTTTTGTGAAAACCGGAAAATAATCAATGAATAATCAGCAACCAGAGACGGCTTTAGGTAACATTTTAGTAGTAGACGATACGCCAGAAAACCTGCGTCTGTTGTCTACGATGTTGACTCATCGCGGGTACGCGCCCCGCTGCGTGATTAACGGGCAAATGGCTCTGAGAGCCTGCAATTCTAATCCACCAGATTTGATTTTGCTCGACATCATGATGCCGGAAATGAACGGCTACGAAGTTTGTCAGCACCTGAAATCCGAACCGAAAACTCGCGAAATTCCGGTAATTTTTATCAGCGCTAAAGATGAAGTATTTGACAAAGTAAACGCCTTTGCTGTGGGAGGAGTTGACTACATCAGCAAGCCGTTTCAGTTTGAAGAAGTGCTCGCCCGCATCGAAAGTCACCTCACCCTGCGGAATTTACAAAAGCAGCTAAAAGAACAAAATGTGCTGCTTCAAGAAGAAATCAGCAGCCGCTTAGCCGTGGAAAAAACCCTTGATGAAAAAAACCAAGTCTTGCAACAAGAAATTAGCAACCGCTGCGCCGTTGAAAAAGCTTTGCAAGAGCAAAATTTGCTCCTCCAACAAGAGATATCGAACCGCCAGCGTGCCGAATCTGCTCTATTGAAATCTAACCAAGAATTGGCGCGTTCAAATGCGGAACTCGAACAATTTGCTTATGTGGCTTCTCACGACTTGCAAGCGCCTTTAGCAACCATTGCCAGCTACGCTCAACTTTTAGAAAAACGCTACAAAGACCAACTCGATAGCCAAGCTAGTAAGTTTATCGGCAATATCGTTCATGGCTGTACGAGAATGCAGACTTTAATTGACGATTTGCTAGAATATTCGCGAGTTGGCCGGAGTCAGAAACCTTTTCAAATTATAGATTGTAATCACGTAATTCAGCAAGTAATCGCTAACCTGCAAGGTGCTATCCGTAACAATCAAGCAGTTGTTACTTATACCGAATTGCCAGCGGTAATGGGGGATATTTCTCAGCTCGTACAGCTTTTTCAAAACTTAGTTAGCAATGCGATCAAATATCGCCAGGATGAATCACCTACGGTTTATATTAATGCTTATAAACAGGAAAACAACTGGTTATTTTCTATCTCTGATAATGGAATTGGGATTGCTTCACAGTATCAAGAACGTATCTTTCAAATTTTCCAGCGCTTGCACACTCAAAAAGAATATTCTGGGACAGGTATTGGTTTAGCAATTTGTCAAAAGATTGTGGAACGTCACGGCGGATCTATTTGGGTAGACTCGGAACCGGGTCAAGGTTCAACTTTTCATTTTACTCTTGTTGATTAATCGAGATATCGTTTCGGGAGAAGGTATAAGCTAGAAGATAACGGAAGCTGAATTAAATTCTATATTCTAAGACAGAAGTTAGAAGGTAGAAGTTAAATTGCTAGTTATAATTCACATCTTGCACCAATGTCAATTGGGTATTTTTAGTGGGTGGGGGCGGGTTTATTTAACCTGTTTGCAAGCTTCTAAGGATCGCGAATTAAATAATTTACACATATTTGTGGGATGGGCGTCCCGCCCGTTCTTTCTGGACGGGCGGGACGCCCATCCCACAAGAACAATAAAAATTGTAAGTTATTTAATTCTCATTCCTAAGCCCAGGAGCGAACCCGCCCTTACAGCATTATTGATAATGGTGCAATATCTTAGTTATAATAAAAATGTTTCACGTTGACAGCGGAGTTGGTTCGTGATATGATTTTAAGTCTTAAACACAAATTTTTGTAGCGATCGCCCTCACCGCAATCTAACCGCCGATGTCTCTGTAGGTGCAACTCAATAACAGTCCGGGAAATTCAAGGTTAAATCCAAGTTAGCTTGAAAAAAAGTTTTGATTAATAACTATTAACTATGAAAGCAGTTTTTAACTTAGCTGTGCCTCCTACCTGCTTTAAAGTTCTGTTAGTAGAAGACAACCCTCAAGAAGCTGAGCTGATTGAAGATTTGTTGTCAGAAATTAGCGGCAAGCAGCGTATATTGCTGACGAAAGTTGAGCGCCTCAGCGAAGCGCAGGAACGATTGCATCAAGAAACTTTTGACATCATTTTATTAGACCTTTCACTCCCAGACAGTCGGGGAATCGAGACGGTGGCTCGGGTACAAGAGTACGGGCTAAATGTGCCGATCGTAGTTTTGACCTCCCAAAACGACGAAGAGCTTGCTCTGCGGTTGATTTCGGTTGGCGTACAGGATTATTTGGTCAAAAGAAAAATCGACGGCGAACTGTTAATGCGATCGCTCCGTTACGCTATAGAACGTCAGCACAGTCAAGATGCCCTGCGAAAAAGTGAAGAAAAATATCGCTCGGTAGTAGAAAATTCCCTGATCGGAATTGCCATTATCGCTCCAATTGTTGACCCCAAAATTGCCCAAAATTGCAATTGGATAGAAGTTAACGATGCCCTGTGCAATTTGCTCTTATACGATCGCGACGAACTCATACAAAAGAATTGGCTGGAGTTGACTCATCCAGAAGATTTTGAGGCAAATTGCGAAAAAGTATCTCAGATTTTTGCAGGTGAAATCGATGGTTGCATCTCAGATAAAAGGTGGTTCAAAAAAGACGGCGAAATAGTTTACACGCGAGTTTCGCTGCGTTGTATTCGCGGGCTGGATGGGTCGATCGACCGGATGATCGAAGTAGTGTTGGATATGAGCGATCGCTACCGCTATGAAGCTGATTTAAAAGCATCAGAAGAATTTTTAAACCACACGATAAATGCTACGCCAGACCCGATTTTTGTCAAAGACGAGCAGCACCGCTGGATGATCTTAAATGATGCTTTTTGTCAGTTGTTGGGCAAATCGCGACAAGAACTGCTTGGTAAATCAGATTATGATTTTTTCCCAAACTCGGCAACTGCTGTTTTTTGGAAACAAGATGAAGAAGTATTGACAACGGGTATCTGTTTGGAAAGCGAAGAAAAATTCACAGACAGCACAGGGAAAGAACACATTGTTTCTACTAAGAAAACTGTATTTCAAAGAGCAGACGGCAGTAAAGTAATAGTAGGCACTATTAGAGATTTTACCGAATACAGGCGGCAGCAAAGAGCCTTGGAACAAAGCGAAGCTCGATTTCAAAAATTGGTAGCTAACCTGCCGGGGATAATTTATCAATTCCGTAGGTCAGCAACTGGAAAAAGGTGTTTTCCCTATGTCTCTTCAGGCAGTTACCAACTGTACGAATTAGAGGCAGAAGCTATAGAGAAAAACCCGGAACTTATGTTCAGCGGAATTCACGCAGACGATATCCTAGATTTAGAAAAATCGATCGCAGTTTCAGCCGCTACCCTGGAACCTTGGCAGCAACAATGGCGGCACACCATGCCATCAGGAAAAGTTAAGTGGCTGCAAGGAGCGGCGAGACCAGAAAGGCTGAACAATCAGACGGAATCTGGGAGCGAAGGCGATATTCTCTGGGATGGTTTAGTGATGGATATCACTGAGTTGAAGCAGGCACAAACAGAGCGCGATCGCTTTTTTACCATCTCCTTAGACTTGCTTTGTATTATCGGTTTCGACGGTTATTTTAAACGTTTAAACCCTGCTTGGTCAACGGCCCTAGGCTACAGTAGTGCTGAACTTTTTGCCAAGCCGATGCTGGATTTTGTTCATCCAGACGATCGAGCAGCCACCGCAGCCGAAGTGGCAAAACTAATAACCGGTACGTCTAGTATCTGCTTTGAAAATCGCTATATTTGCAAAGACGGTTCTTACAAATGCCTATTGTGGTCGGCATCGCCATTTAGCGAAGAAGGTTTAATCTACTCAGTCGGTCACGATATTACCGATCGCAAACAAGCAGAGTCCAAACTACAGCGACAAGCAGTAGCAATGGCCGCAGCTTATGACGGTATCGCCATTTTCAACGATCGTAAAGAATGTATTTATTCAAACGACGCTTATCTCAAAATGTACGGCTTGGCTAGCACTAGACAAATGTATGGGAAGAAATGGAAAATGCTCTACAGCCAAGCAGAAATTCAATATTTTGAACGAGAAGTAATGCCGATAATCCAGCAAAAAGGGTACTGCAATATAGAAGGAATCGGTCAGCGCCGCGACGGTACTAAGTTCCCTCAAGAATTGTCGCTGACAATGCTGGAAGGCGGCGAGATGATTTCGATCGTCCGCGATATCACCAAAAGAAAACAAGCAGAATCAGCACTGCAATCGAGCCAGCGCCGCTATCAAACTTTGGCAGAAACATCGCCGGTTTGCATATTTCACAGCGATGCGTTTGGTAATTGCCTTTATATCAATCAGCGGTGGAACGAAATCACGGGATTAAACCCAGAATTAGCAGCAGAAACTGGTTGGATGAATGCCATACATCCCGATGATGCGGAGCGGGTGAAAAATGAATGGTATCGGGCAATTATTGACAAAATTCCGTTTAAATCAGAATACCGCTTTTTGCGTCCAGACGATCGCGTAATTTGGGCGATCGGTCAAGCAGTAGCGGAAATCGGAGATGGCGGCGAAATTAAAGGCTATATCGGCACTATTACGGACATTAGCGATCGCAAACAAGCAGAATTAGACCTACTGCGAGTTACTCAAGCCGTAGAAAGCACCAGCGATGCGATCGGCATTGCTGACTTGAGAGGGCGATCGATCTACCACAATCAAGCCTTTGTTCAGCGGTACGGCTACACAGTAGCAGAACTCAACACAGCAGGCGGAGCAACAGCAATTTACCCGCAAACTCAAGTGCTAGTAGAAATGTTTAAAACAATCCGTAAAGGTAAATCTTGGCAAGGCGAACTCAAAATCAAAACTAAAAGCAACGAATTGGTAACAACTCTATTTCGCGCCGACTGCATTAAAGATGAAACTGGCAGTTTAATCGGGTTAGTGGGAGTAATTACCGACATCACCGATCGCAAACAAGCCGAGATGGCGCTGCTGCACCAATTAAGGCGAGAACGGCTGGTAGTTTCCATGCTCGATCGCATTCGCTCCTCCCTCAATTTAGAAGAAATCCTCACCAGTGCTGTCGAACAAGTACGACAATTTTTGCAAACAGACCGCACAGTTATTTACCGCTTCAATCCCGACTGGAGCGGCTTGGTAGTTGTGGAATCCGTCGCAAAAAATCGAATTTCTGTCCTAGATTTTGACAATTTCGATCCTTGTTTTAAAGATGAATTTGTTACTAGTTACCAGCAAGGCTATATTCGAGCTATAGAAGATATTTACCGTGAAGAGTTGAGCGAATGCCACATTAAATTTCTCGAAGAATTTGAAGTAAAAGCTAACTTAGTAGTGCCGATTCTAAAAGTACGAAACAGCATTTCTCAGACCGAACCGACCGCAGAAAATCAGCTCTGGGGACTGCTGATCGCCCACGATTGTACTGGCCCCCGTTCCTGGGATTCCTCAGAAATAGAATCCCTGCGGCAATTGTGCGTGCAATTGGCGATCGCAATCCAGCAATCGACCCTATTTCAACAAGCACAAACCGAAATTGCCGATCGCAAACTAGCAGAATCCGCCCTCCAACAAGCCGTATTAGCCGCAGAAACCGCCAACCGCGCCAAAAGCGAATTTCTCGCCAACATGAGCCACGAACTGCGTACACCTTTAAACGGCGTTTTAGGTTACGCTCAAATCCTCAAAACCGACAAAGACTTAAGCGAAGATCACCAAGAAAGTCTCAGCAATATTCAACAGTGCGGTGAACATTTGCTGATGTTAATCGACGATGTTTTAGACCTTTCCAAAATCGAAGCTAGAAAAATGGAACTCAACCCGGAAGAGTTAAATTTTCTAAATTTCACGAAAAACATTGCCGACCTCTTTCAGATGCGAGCCGATCAAAAAGGAATTTCCTTCAATTACGAACAAGTATCTCCATTGCCTAGCTGCGTCCGGGTCGATCAAAAAAGATTGCGTCAAATTCTCATCAATTTACTTAGTAATGCCGTTAAATTTACCCAGAGCGGCGGAGTAACTTTCAAAGTCGGTTATGTCGGCACAGGAGCCTGGAGCCGAGGCCAAGGAAAAAGTCATGAGTTTTCAACTTTGAGTTCGGAACTAAAACAAAATTATCTGCGCTTCGCCCACAATCCCATCGCAGCGAAACACGCTTTAAAAATCCGCTTTCAAATCGAGGATACTGGCACGGGAATAGAGCAAAGCAAGTTAGAAGAAATATTTTTGCCCTTCCACCAAGTAGGAGGCAATAGATTTGTTGAAGGTACTGGTCTCGGACTCTCAATTAGCCAGAGATTGACGAAACTGATGGGCAGCGAAATTCGTGTAACGAGCACTTTTGGAAAAGGCAGCACTTTCTGGATAGATTTAGAAGTGCCTGCAACCAAACAATACTTAGAAGTGTCTCCTTTGCGGGAAAAACGCTGGGTGGTCGGTTTTGTCGGCAACAAGCGGAAAGTGCTAATCGTGGACGACAATCAACTAAATCGCGATTTGTTGTGTAGGCTGCTGGGGCGTTTGGGGTTTGAAATTGCCGAAGCACAAAACGGTCAAGAATGCCTCTACAAAGCAGTTGAATTTCAACCGGATGTGATTTTAATGGACTTGCGGATGCCTGTGATGGATGGCTTAGAAACTGCAAGGAGACTGCGGAAGTTGCCGGAATTAAAAGATGTGGTGTTAATCGCTCTGTCAGCTAGCGTTTTCGAGTCTACGCAGCAAGAGAGCATTCTCGCGGGGTGCAATGATTTTCTTCCCAAGCCGATCGAAGTAAATCACTTTTTGGAACAGTTGCGCGTGCATTTGGGACTAGAATGGGTTTACGAGCAGTCTTCGGAAAACAAAAAGCGGACAACTTCTAGTTTGTCACCCGCATCTGGTTTTCCTGCTTATTCTTCTCTGTTACCTGCGGCTGCTGAGTCGGTAACACAACTTTTGAAATTTGCGGCTATGGGCGACATTGAAGAAATTTTTGATGAGAATGCTAAACTGGAAATTTTAGAGCCAAAATTAGTGCCGTTTGTGGCGAAGTTGCGCCAACTTGTTAAGGGATTTCAGCTTAAACAAATTCGGAATATTTTAAAACAATATATCGATGGGAATTAGTCATTAGTTATTAAGCTATTCTGCATTTAAACTGCACAGTCAAAATTTTATAAAGTTCTTGTGGGGTGGGCGTCTCGCCCGCACAAAAAATGCAATTTAGATGTCGAACAGCTTAAGCTGTTACGCATTTAAAATAGTATTGTAGGGTGCCACGGCCCGCAGCGTTTCCCTTACTGATGGAAGCGATCGAGCTGACGCACCCTACAGGCCTCGTTAGTGGTTTAAATGCATAACAGCTTAGTCATGAGTTATTGGTTATTGGTTATTGGTTATTAGTTATTGGTTGTCAGTTCCAATTCCCAATTCCCAATTCCCAATTCCCAATTCCCAATTCAGAATTTGCACCTTTTGAGTGCACCATCGAGGGAAGCATCAAAATTATAGCCCCGTTCAACTGTAGGGAAATGTCCGGCTGGGGGTTTGGTAAAGTTTGGTTCTTTTCCGGGTTTGTAATCCATGCGTTTGATTTGCGGATTGTAAGTCCATTCGATCGCCCATTCGCCCGATCGATTTTGCCATCCCACCTCATCGTACATTTTGCGGTAGTCACCCAGGGCTTTGAGGACGCCTTGCTGAGCCGTAAAGCCAAATAAACCGTTGCTAGCACTGCTCCACAGTCGATCGACCGTTTGTAAATCTTTACAAGAGAGCAAGTCCATTTCTTCTTTAGGAATCAAGCCAGTCGATCGGGCTTTTGGGCCAGCCGCCTCTAACAAACGTTCGTAAGTTTCTCGATCGGCGGCTCTCCAGTTTTTCTGTAGTAAACTATCGCGGAGTTTCCGGTAATCTACACTGCGATCGCTCTCTAGCGGAACTTGATTTAATTGTTGCGCCACATCGCCCGATTGCTGAGGTATTTCTGCACTTGGGGCACTCGGGGAAGAAACCGGCGCTACAGAAGCTGTCGGGCCATTCGACTGCATTCTCATACCCACCCAAATCACTGCTCCAGCAAGACTAAATAGCCCCAAAACGACGAGGAAAGTCAGAATCAAAGCTGGTTTATTATTCTTTTTCATAGTTGTCTGTATTGTCGGTTAAGCCGTTGTGTATTTAAACTACATCTTTCGATCTTCGATCCCATATCAAAACTCATCAAATCCTCTATCCTCTGCCTCTCTCCCTGCTCTCCCTCTCTCCTCCTCTCCTCCTCTCTCCCTCTCTTCTACTCTGTTATTTCACTCTAACAGCCAACCAAATAAATCTCCTACTGTCAGTTGCAATTCCCTCGCAAAAGATGGCACGGGCAATAACTGTTCCGGTTCGTCAAACACCTCCGTTGATTGATTCGGCCGATATACAAAAACCGATTGCTCCTCTGGATCAATTAACCAGCCCATTTGAGTTCCGTGTTTCAGACAATGTAAAATATTTTTAGTAACTTTAGTTTGGCTTTGGTCGGGGGAGAGGATTTCAATTGTCCAATCCGGGGCGATCGCAAACACATTTGCCACACTGCCATTTTGTTTACGGGGAATGCGCTCCCAAGTAAATATACTCACGTCGGGAACGATCGCTCGATCGCCAAAAACGCACCGTAGTTCGGGAAATGCTCGCGCCACCTTTTGAGGTTTGAGAGCAGCATTAGCAGCACTTGTTAACTCACCTTGAATGACACTATGTTCTCCTTGAGGCATCGGTTTTTGAATGATTTTACCGTCAGTGTACTCGCTGGCTGGTTTAGTTTCTGACAACTTCAGAAACTCTTCGATTGTTAAAGATTTTGCCAGGGTTTGTACCATCCGATTTTACCTCTAAGATAGGAGTTTTATCTGCTATTTTACCAAAAATTGCCGGGATTCGCGCGATCGTTGGTCTACTTACTTCTTCCTTCGGCTATACCACCTTGCATCCTGCGGCTAATCTTGCTTCTATATATTCAGAGACAGTTTTTGAGAGATTTGGGATTGAAAATACTTTGCCTCAGTAACGGCCACGGAGAAGATGCGATCGCCCTTCGCATCTTGCAGGAACTACAACAGCACCCGCATCCCCCAGAATTAGCCGTGTTTCCGCTAGTGGGCGAAGGCCAAGCTTTCGCTCAACTGGAAAACGCCCCCATCATCGGCCCGGTACAGCGGATGCCTTCGGGCGGCTTTATTTACATGGACGGAAGGGAATTTTTGCGCGATGTCAAAGGCGGGCTGCTTCAGTTGACCCTAGCTCAGTTTAAAGCCATCCGCGCTTGGGTGCGATCGCAAAAACAATCTGGGAATCAAGACGGCGTTATTCTAGCCTGCGGGGATATTGTCCCGCTGCTGTTTGCTTGGCTCAGTGGCGCGCCCTATGCTTTTGTCGGCACGGCCAAGTCCGAGTATTATTTGCGGGACGAAAACGGGCCTCTGGCTCGCAAATCCCGGGGCATTAGTTTGGAGAGTTTGTCGGGTTCGGTTTATTTGCCTTGGGAGCGCTGGTTGATGACTCGATCGCGCTGTCGGGCCATTTTTGTCAGGGACGCGCTCACCGCCGACAATTTAAAAAAGCTGGGAATTCCCGCTTACAATCTCGGAAATCCGATGATGGACGGACTCGAACCGGAAAACCCCGCCGGTTTTTACGGCCCTGACGCAGAGTTTCGGGAAATGCAGCGATCGCTCGTCATCACCCTACTGCCCGGTTCTAGAGCGCCGGAAGCCTATGCTAATTGGCTGCTAATAGTAGAGGCTGTAGCCGGAATTTTGTCCTTATTTGCCGATCGTAAATTGCTATTTTTCGGAGCCATTTCTCCACAGTTAAACTTAGAAGCTTTACGGTCTAGTTTAGAATTTTTTGGCTGGCGTCAAGAGGGCGAAACTAGAACGCAGCGGCGAGAAGGAAGTATTTTGCGATCTCCTGTTTCTAGCGCTCAAGAAATTCAGAAAGAATCTCCTAATTTGCTATTACCCTTGACCTTTGTACAGAGAAACGCCACGATGATTTTGACCCAGCAAAGTTTTAACGATTGTTTGTACGAAGCCGATTTAGCAATAGCAATGGCAGGAACTGCGACAGAACAATTTGTCGGCTTAGGAAAACCGGCGATCGCCATTCCCGGAAACGGCCCGCAATTTACTTTCGCTTTTGCAGAAGCTCAAAGTCGCCTATTAGGCCCGTCATTAATTTTAGTCAAACATCCGGCCGAAGTTGCCGGCACTGTCCAATCTTTGTTCCGCGACCCCGACAGGTTACAGCTAATCGCTGAAAATGGCTGGCGCCGCATGGGAGAAAGCGGTGCATCAGCCAGAATGGCCGACTGTTTAATGCAGCAGTTCGGCGGTGAATGCAGCAATACTCAATTGCCGATCGTACACTAGGAATCCCATAATTTTATCTCCCTTCCGCATATTTTTAATTATAATTTCTTTTAAAAAAATCTCTTTCACCAACTAGCTTCCATTGTTTGTAGTGAGGACTTTAGTCCTGTAATTGTTATAAGGACTAAAGTCCTCACTACAAACCTAAAAAATTTAATTCGCCGTTTTTGGAGAAGATTTAATCCAGAAATTAGCTTAAGTAATTTTAAAATCAGACTTAACCAAAACTCCCGGTTCTCGTTGCATCGGCAGCACATCTAAAGTATCCGTTTGCGCGCAATATTTTAAATCTTCAATCACACCCAAACCTAGGAGGCGCTGGCCGTGACTGGCACGTTCCAATAATTCATGTAACCGATCTTGCCAGTGCAAATAAAGAGCAATCGCGGCAAATACTTCATCGTTACCAGCAAACTCACTCGCAGGAATACCACTTTCTGCTAGGAGGCTTTGGGCGATCGCACCAGCGCAAACCGTATCTTCCAACGAATAACTCCCTTCCCAACCAGAACCCACAATCCAAATAGTTTCCGGCTTTTTACTTAACAAAAACTGGACTACAGATTTGCGATTGATCAAAGCCGCCGTTAACACAGTTGTAGCAGATTGGACTCGCTCGATAGCCCGAGTACCGTTAGTTGTGCTAATAAAAATTCGCTTCCCACTCACCTTTTCTGGCGTGCAGTCCAGCGGGGAATTCCCCATCTCAAATCCGTCAACTTTGCCGCCACCACGCTCTCCGGCGCGAATCCGCTTGTCTGCGGGCCATTTTTCGCTCTCGACCATCAGCTTATCTAAGTCGCTGAAAACTTGGACAGCTTCCGCCCCATTATTTAGGGCTGTTGCCATTGTTGTAGTCGCCCGCAGCACATCAACTGCGATCGCGCAAGCCGGCATTTTGTCTGCTGGCGTAAGTTCCGGGGTATGGTAAATAAAAAGCTTCACTTTTGGGCAACCTACTATAAATCCTCATACGCAATAATAATAGAATTTGTACCCGCTCGCGTAGTCGAAGTGTTGAAGGGCTTTCTTCCTTCCTCCTTCTTCCTTCTTCCTTCTTTCTTCTTTCTTCACCATATATGTCAAAACAGATCGATTCAAATCCCGCCCGCGCCGTCATTGTCGCGCCCCTCGGACTTCTGGCAGGTTTCACCTATCCCATTCGTGCTTTCTCGCTACTTTGGCAAACTCCCAAGTTGTGGAGTTATGTATTAGTTCCCGTGGTGCTAAATTTTATAATTGGTATCGGTCTTTATTTAAGCTTGCTATTTCCCAGTTTAGCAGGCATAGACGTTTTGGTTGCCGATTTGTCCGTCCGATTTAATGCTTTAATTGCGAGTTTTCCAGCTTGGCTGAGCTTTCTCGGCGTGTTTACCATCGCTTTTGGATGGCTGCTGCGCGTACTTCTCGTGTCAGGACTTCTGCTGCTAATCGGATTTTTGTTAGTGCAGTTTGGCGTAATTTTGGGTTCACCTTGGTACGGCAAACTTTCCGAACAATTGGAACTGCTGCGGAACGGTCAATTGCCCGCAGAAGCACCAATGGATTTGGCGAGTAGTTTGCGGGATATTCAAAGGGCGATCGCCTTTGAACTGCGAAAACTACAAATTTTGCTGAGCGTCGGCTTACCGCTGCTGCTGCTGAATTTCCTCCCTGGTGCTGGCTCTATTCTTAGCAGTTTGGGTGGCGTAGCTTTGGGCGCAACTATTGTTTGTTTAGACTTTTTGGACACACCTTTGGAGAGGCGGAGACGGCCTTTTCGGGAGAAGCTGGAGATAATTTGGGCGAGTTTTCCAGCTAGCGGGAGTTTTGGTTTAGTTTGCTTGGGTTTGGTGAGCATTCCGCTGTTGAATCTGTTGGCGATTCCGCTGTGCGTGACTGCGGGAACTTTGTTTTTTTGCGATCGCATTTGGCCGGCCCGCTTTGCCCCAGAAGAAACAAAGGTCGATCGCGAAACTGATATGATAAACTAAAAACTAGGGAGATGCTTCTAATTTCTGCCGAATCCTTCTGGCTTCGGCTGATTCTGGGAAGTAGCAATTAGAAACGGGCTTAAAAGCAGCCAACTAACGAAGAAAAAGGAGGCGGTAAATAGCTGCACAATATCGATCGCCGACAAATATCCATCAGATAATAGTGCAATACTTCTATCTGTCAGCCCGAATATCCAAGAAAGAATCCCAAACAGCCAAATGCCTTTTTGGAACATTAGCACGAATGCTGAGACTTCGGAGTTTTGCTGATTATTCATTGATTTAGCCCTTATTGGCGAAGAATCTGATTAATCGAGGCACCCGAAGGGCTTAAGGATTTTTGGTGTCTCCTCCGATTCCCTTTGTTCTCTATATGTTAAGAAATGTTTCCAGATATTGCAACCGTCCCCCGGAAGTATTTGCGCGTCTATCTTAAAAGGTAGTCGGAGTACGAAAAATAAGTAAAGCTTGCTACACTTTAGCAGGAGGCGCGATCGCGATCGGGCTCTTACCAACTCTTGCCATGAGTCGCAGGCGCTTGATATAGTGGGTTACAGCCTACGTAAAAAAGCTAAATCACAAACTATGTTATTTAACAGTATTGAATTTTTAGTATTTTTTGCGATCGTTTTCACCATATATTATTTCCCTCCCTTCCAAAAACTGCAAGTTCCCATCCTGATAATTGCCAGTTGTATATTTTATAGTTGGAGTGCGCCCGCACTGCTGCTAATCCTGCTACTTTCCATTATTATCAACGCTACGGCTAGCTTTCAAGTTGCCCGAATTTCCGACAAGAAACAGCGATTTTATTGGGCTTTATCGGGAGTAGTTCTCAATGTATTAATTTTGAGCTTGTTTAAATACGCCGGTTTGCTGACTGACTTTGTTGCAGATGTTTTTAATATTGCTCGAACCGAAGGTAGCATTGCTTATTTATTCTTAAAACTGCCTTTGCCGATCGGCATTTCTTTCTACACCTTTGAAGGCATAAGTTTAATCGTAGACGTACTGACTCAAAAAAACAAAAGCGAAACAGAATCAAACGCTTACGTCTCGCCAAACTTCACCCAACACCTGCTAAATACGTCATTTTTTATTAGCTTTTTCCCGAATTTACTATCAGGCCCAATTTTAAAATCTAAGACATTTTATCCCCAGATTGCTCCTAAATACTTTAAAGACATTCCTCTTAATTTCATTTTTCAGTCCCTCGTTGTCGGCTACTTTCTGAAAATGGTGATCGCCGATAACTTAAAAGACTATACTTTCTGGATTAGCTTTCCCTACTACCAAGGGTTTGGAACGATTACCAATCTAACGCTGCTGTTCGGCTACTCAATCCAAATTTTCGCCGATTTTGCCGGTTACTCCTTAATTGCGATCGGTTTTGCAGCCGCTTTGGGCTACCAAATTCCCGACAACTTCGACTTTCCCTACATCTCCCGTTCCCTCTCCGAATTCTGGAGAAGATGGCACATTTCTCTCTCAACTTGGCTCAGAGATTACCTATACTTTCCCCTCGGCGGAAACCGCAAAGGAAAAATCCGAACATATGTTAACTTAATGACAGTAATGACATTAGGAGGATTATGGCACGGGGCTGCTTGGAGTTATGCAGTTTGGGGAATTTATCACGGATTTGGTTTAGCCGTAGAACGCTTTTTTGGGTTCGATAAATCCAAAAACAAATCGCCAGAACCAGATCCAGCAGAAACCAAACCAATCTGGCTGCAATTACTATTTGATAGCCTTAGCGTTTTAGGAATTTTCTCTTTTGTTTCCGTGGGATGGCTACTTTTCAAACTGCCTCGATTTGAAGAAGCAGTTGACTTTGTAGTTACCTTAGTTCGCAACTATAAAGTCAAGCCCGGCTGGAGTCATATTATTCCCACGCTGATTTTTTCCATACCAGTAGTAATTTATCACATTCCTCATTTTCCCACTTGGCAAAATCTGATAAGACAGGATTTAAATAAAAACCGTCAAAAAGTCTGGAATCTTTATCAAGATGTAGCTTTAGGAATTATGCTAACAATGATATTCCTCAACAGCGGCAGCTCAAAACAATTTATTTATTTCCAATTCTAAAAGGTGTTCTATGTTTATCAAATTTCAGTTGCACTCTATTTTGCGCCCGCTACTAATTTTTCTGTTTCTAATGAGTCTTTATCAAGTGCTCGTCAGCGGCCGAGTTTTGCCATCCTCGGAGGGAGTTAGCCTGATTCAAAATAATATTGTCAAAGCTCAAAGGTATGTATATCAGGATAATTCTGACTTGAGAATGGTAATGGTAGGTAGTTCTCTAGGTGCCAACCTTAATGTTAAAGACATTGGAGAGGGCGTAAAAAGCATAGCTTTGGGGGGAGGAGCGAGCCAAACAGGTTTAGAAATAGTTAAAAGAAGTAAAAGCAAGCCTGCGATAGTTTTGGTAGAAATTAACGATACTATTGTCCGCAAAATAGATGCAGAATTAGTTAATTCTTTGTATCACCCTATTTTTTATGGGCTGCGCCAGTATCTGCCGATGATGAGAGAGGAATACCGTCCGATTAGCGTTTTGGTTGACTCTTTTAAAAGCCGCTCGAAGCAGAGTATGAAACCGATCGCCCGAGAGGTACTAGATAGCTTAGAAGGTCGCAATCTTACTCCACAATTATCGCAAAAAGCGATCGAAACAACAGTTGATATTCAAAGTAAACCTTTGTCTGAAAAAGATGCAAAAAATATGAAGTTAGAAGCTGATTTGATTAAAACTCAAATTGCAGAAATTAAAAAAAATAGCGGGGCAAAAGTAGTTTTATTTGACATACCGCTGGAGTCGCGAGTTAATGGTGCAATCAGGATGAAACAAGTCCGAGAATTGGCGAAACAACTGTTTCCGCCCGATCGCTTTGAGTGGCTACCACCCCTGAAAGAGCGAGAGTGGCGCACCAATGATGGCATCCACTTAATCCGCAGCGACGCTAGAGATTTTGCCGAGTTTTTGAGGGATAAATTGCTGCGCTAGTAGGGACGGGCATTTAAATTGTATATTCAGGGCGGGCGGGACGCCGACCCCACAAGAGTTTGATTGTTTTTTGACATATAATTTAAATGCAGAATAGCTCATGAGTTGAGGATCAATAACATCGAACAATGGCACGCTTAAATCAGATTGTCGCGATCAAAAAAGGCATCAAAAGCCGCTCCATCCAAGAACTAGAAGAAGCTCAAAAAGCGCTCCAGAAGCCCGCTGTGCTTTCTGGAATCTCCCGCACTTACCGTCCCAAAGACGAAGAAGGCGAATAACGGCCGCCAGAGCTCAAAAAAGTTGAAGTTAAATTCCTCACTCCTGGACGCATCAAGACAGATGATTTACTGCATAAATCCTGAATGCGAACAACGCGAAAACTCTGCTGCTGCTCAACATTGTCAGGCTTGCGGTACGGCTTTGTTAATTGCCGATCGCTATCGTATCCTTAAACCAGTACGATCGCCCAATCCCGCACGCCCCACAGACATCTTTGAAGTCGAAGATTTGGGAACTGGGGAAAACGAATGGGGAACTGTCAAAGTTTTAAAAGTCTTGAAACACACCCACAATCCCGATTTGGTTCGCTTGTTTCAGCAGGAAGCGCGAGTTTTGATCTGGCTAGCAGGAAGGGGCGGAGTTCCCCAAGTCGAACCAGACGGTTATTTCTCAATTAAACTCGTCCAGAATTCCCAGAAGTTGTCTTGTTTGGTGATGGAAAAAATTAGTGGCGAAAACTTGACAAAATTCTTAGCTAAAAACCAGTACGTTTCTCAAGAATTAGCTTTTGACTGGCTGCAACAAATGCTTCATATTTTGCAGGAAATCCACAAATATCATTTAGTACATCGGGATATTAAGCCATCGAATCTGATGCTGGAAGTCGATGGGAAACTGAGATTGATTGACTTTGGGGCTGCAACAGAAGCAGGGATTGATACAACGCCTGTAGGTTCTGCGGGATATTGCGCGCCGGAACAAGTTACAGGTAAAGCTGAAGTGCGATCGGACTTTTTTGCCCTGGGGCGTACTTTTGTACATTTATTAACGGGTCTACAGCCGATCGACTTTCCGGTCAATCCAAAAACTGGTAACATAAATTGGAGAAATCAGGCTGTAGGTGTTGACGAGTTGTTCGTAAGCTCGATCGACGAATTGATGGAACCGCTACCCGAAAACCGACCTGAAAATACCCAAGTTATTTTAGAAAAACTCAAAAATATAGAGCTTTTGATTACCGGCGCAGCACCGAAATAATAATTTCCAATCAATGCGCAATACTTCGGCTACGCGAGGGTACAAATTCCCAATTCCCAATTCCCCAATCAATAAATCTCTTCCAACCTGCGAAAATCCCGCTCAACTTCTGCCCACAAAGCCCGATTGTGAGGGTCAGTTTTCACAGCCTTTTTCAAATAAATTCTCGCCTTATCAACCTGCTTTTCCCCGATCAAATGCCGTCCCCAGCGCTGATAGGCGATCGCCTGCCACTGACGCACCTCCAAATCTTCGGGAACCCGCTGCGCCAAACCTTCAATCAAGGCGATCGCCCTCGGGAACCTCTGATATTTCAGCAACTGTTGCAGTTCAAAATAAGCATCTTTCTTTAACTTTTGTTCCGCCGCCGACAAATCTGCCTTTGATTCAGCCTGTGGCTCTTTTCGAGTCACTTTAGCTACCTTTTGCCCAGGCGGCACGGCCTGATTTGTCGTCTTCACCGCAGGTGTTTTTACCTCCGCCATAACATCTGGTGCAGCAACAGTCAAGAGGAACTTATAAGCCTCAGTAATTGCGATAAACTTATTTTTAGCTTGTTCGTTTCCCGGATTGACATCAGGATGATACTGCCGCGCCAGCCGCCGATAAGACGCTTTCACCTGCGACAGACTCGCTCCTGACCTTAGACCTAATTCCCGATAGTAACTTGCTGTATCCATCCTGGTGCAGATGGTAAAATCCTGCTAATATTGATGATTCATTATAATCCAAATATTTCACCAGACAAGTCTTTTTGTCCGTCATACCATGTCCGGTAAATTATCCATCATAAAGTTTGTAGTTATATCAAATCGGTAAAATCGGAATTAATACTACCTATAGGATTTCTATAGACAATCAAAGCTGGCTAATAAAACTGAATCCCCACCCTGGAAACCAGGATGGGGATTATTTTAGTCCCAGAGAGAGTTACGGGCGATCTTCGACCACTTTGTCAATCAATCCGTATTCCTTAGCTTCTTCGGCTGACATGAAATAGTCACGATCCATGTCTTTTTCAATTTTCTCGATCGGCTTTCCGGTATTGCTAGCGTAGATACCATTGAGTTGGTGGCGCAGTCGCAGAATCTCTTTCGCCTCAATCTGAATATCTGTTGCTTGTCCCCGCGCGCCCCCAGAAGGTTGGTGAATCATAATTCGCGAGTGAGGCAAAGCTAACCGTTTTCCCTTTGCACCCGCAGCTAGTAGGAAAGAACCCATCGAAGCAGCCAAGCCCACACAAATCGTCACCACGTCCGATTTAATGTGCTGCATGGTATCAAAAATAGCCATGCCTGCCGACACCATTCCGCCTGGGGAATTGATGTACAAAATGATATCCTTACCTGAATCTTCCGAATCGAGATAGAGCATCACAGCGATGATTTGATTAGCAATTTCATCGTCAATGTCTTTGCCCAAAAATATAATCCGTTCCCGGTAAAGGCGATCGTAGATATTAATCCACTGAGTATCATAACCACCTGGCATTTTGTAGGGAACTTTTGGCACACCTATAGGCATAATTCGGGACTCCGTTTAGTTGGTAATCTGGCATTGGGCATTGGGCATTAGTTACTTGTTATTAGTTATTTGTTACTTGTTATTTATTGGATTGGAGTTTTTGGGGATTACAACCAATAACTAATAACTAATAACTCATAACTAATAACCAATAACCGAGTTAGATAACGGCCGCAGGAAGGGCTTTCGCCAATTCTTCCGAACTTTCAAGAACGCGATCGATCAAACCGTATTCTTTAGCTTCATAGGGCGTCAGGTACAGCAACCGATCCATATCTTTAGTAATCTTGTCGATCGGCTGACCCGTACAGCTTGCAAAAATATCAAGCATTGTCGCTTTATTTGCCAGCACTTCCTTAGCCCGAATTTGAATGTCACTGGCTTGACCGCGCGTGTAAGCCTTGGGTTGGTGCAACACAATCGAAGCGTGGGGTAAACTAGCCCGAAAGCCCTTTGTACCAGCCGCTAACAGCATCGCAGACATCCCCATTGCCGAACCGAGGCAAATAGTATGGACGGGCGGCTTAATGTACCTAATCGTGTCGCAGATAGCGAAGGCTTCCGTTTCAAAGCCGACGGGTTCGCCGCTGTAACCAGAAGTGCCGGTCGAGTTGATATAGATTTTGATCGGCTTATCCGGGTCTTCGTACTGCAAGAACAGGAGTTCAGCAATAATCAGTTCTGTTACCGCAGGCACCAGAGGCATACCCAGATAAACGATCCGCTCCTTCAGCAACAGGGATGGCAAATCGGGAGGCGGCGTCCGAGAGTTGCCTTCCCCGTAGTATTGCGATTGCACAGCTTTAATTGGTGTGTTCATAAACCGAAATGTTGCCTGAACTGATGGAGCTATTCTTAAAGAAATAGTAACGCAATCTTTAGGTATCCCGCATGAAAGTTAGTCTGCTCCCGGTTTTAAACGACCCTAACCTTGATGCTGCCGCGCCCTCGACGCAGCGCCAGCTAGCGATTTCGGTGTCTGCGACGGCAAGCTCGATCGACTCCAGCGTACCCTTAAACCTGTGCCTGATTCTCGATCACAGTGGCTCGATGGGCGGACGCCCCTTGGAAACCGTCAAACAAGCCGCCGGACGTTTGCTCGATCGCCTGAAGCCTGGGGATCGCTTTTGTGCGGTGGCTTTCGACCACAAAGCAAAAGTCCTCGTCCCCAATCAGATTGTAGGAGACCCCGCTAGCATTAAACGGCAAATTGAGCAATTGCGTCCGGCCGGCGGCACAGCAATTGATGAGGGAATTAAGTTAGGTATTGAAGAGTTGGGGAAAGGCAAAAAAGAGGCGATATCTCAAGCGTTTCTGCTGACTGACGGCGAAAACGAACACGGCGACGACAGCCGCTGTTTGAAGTTGGCGAAACTGGCTGCCGAGTATAACATGACTCTAAATTCTCTGGGATTTGGTGATAACTGGAACCAGGATATTTTGGAAAAGATTGCTGATGCTGGCGGCGGTGCTCTGGCTCATATTCAGCGTCCTGAAGATGCGGTTGATGAGTTTGGCAAGTTGTTTACTCGCATCCAAGGTGTAGGTTTGACTAATGCTTATTTGCTATTTTCGCTGATGCCCAAAGTGCGGTTAGCCGAACTCAAACCGATCGCCCAAGTTGCTCCTGATACGATCGAATTACCGGTGCAGCAAGAGGGCGATCGGTTTATGGTACGTTTGGGAGATTTAATGAAGGATGTAGAGCGAGTAGTTTTGGCTAATATTTATATTGGACAGTTACCCGAAGGTACACAGGCGATCGGGCAATTGCAAATTCGCTACGACGATCCGAGTGTGGGCGAAGATTTGCTCTCCGATCCCATTGCAGTTTCCGCTAATGTCCTGAAAGTTTATCAGCCGGCAATCAATCCAATGGTACAGCAGCACATTTTAGCTTTGGCGAAGTACCGCCAAACTCAATTAGCAGAAACCAGATTGCAACAGGGCGATCGGGCTGGTGCGGCAACGATGCTCCAAACAGCGGCTAAAACTGCTCTGCAAATGGGCGATAAAAGTGCCGCAACTGTGCTACAGACCTCTGCCACTCGTTTGCAATCCGGTGAACAATTGAGTGAAGCCGATCGCAAGAAAACTCGGATTGCTTCTAAAACTGTTTTGAAGTAATCGGGTAATTTGTAATTCTCAGGAAATCCGGCGATTGGAAATCGCGACTACACCAACAAAGGCCGCGCAACGCGAGACTAAGAATATAGAAACCCGCCAGCGCGGGTTTTGTTTTTGCGTTCGTTTGCACTCACAGGTTAAAATTTGTGGATGCTTTAGAGGCTCGATCGTCTAGAATATTCATATCACCTATCAAGAGTGTTTGTATGAGCCAGACAATATCTGATAAACTACGCTTTACTACCGCTGATTTAGAACTATTGCCAGATCATGGCGATCGCTATGAAATTATTGATGGAGAGCTATTTATGACTAGAGCACCGCATTGGGGGCATCAAGAAGTTTGTGGTAACATCTACCTAGAGTTGAAAATCTGGTCGCGATCGACTGGTTTAGGACGAGCCGCCATCAATCCAGGCCTTATTTTCACTGATGCTGATAACGTCATCCCCGATGTAGTTTGGGCTAGCAACGAACGTTTGGCTATCTTGCTAGACGAGGCTGGACATTTAACTGCCGCACCAGAGTTAATTGTTGAAGTATTGTCCCCCGGTGCAGACAATCAGAGACGCGATCGAGATTTGAAACTCAGACTCTATTCGGTGCGAGGTGTCCAAGAATACTGGGTGGTGAATTGGCAGTTGCAACAAATAGAAGTTTATCGCAGGGAACAAGCAAGTTTAAGGCTAATTGCTACGCTGTTGAGTAATGATGAACTAACTTCACCGCTATTACCCGGTTTTAGTTGCTCTGTAGCTCAGATTTTTGCGTAGATCATGAAAATACCAGTTTACAATTTAATTGCTACTATAGGAATCTTTACTATCTTGGGGAATGTATCCCCTGCTGTCTATGCTAAATCCTCAGCAATATTAATAGCTCAAAAAACAATTGTTCAAAATCAGGCTGAAGACTTATTTAATAGCGGTTTAGCCAAGTCCGAGGCGGGAGACATTCCAGGGGCGATCGCCGATTACACCGAAGCCATCCGCCTCAACCCCAACTACGCCAAAGCCTACAACAAACGTGGCATCATCCGCGGCCGCAACCTCAAAGATTATCCAGCAGCCAAAGCAGATTTCGATCGCGCAATTGAAATCAACCCCAACTACGGCGACGCCTACTACAACCGCGCCAGAGTCCGCGAGTTCTTAGAAGACAAAGACGGGGCGATCGCCGACTATCAAAAAGCCGCCGAACTCTATCAAAAAGACGGCAATACAAACGACTATCAAGATGCCATCAAACATCTGCAAATACTACAAAAATAAATTGATTGTGCAAACATAGTATAATGCTCTTCTATCTGCGTTCATCCGCGTTCATCTGCCTTCATCTGCGTTTAAAACTTCCAAATTAACTATCCAAACAATGTCCGCAATTTCCACCATCACCATCACTGTACCCGCCACAACCGCCAACTTAGGCCCCGGATTCGACTGCATCGGCGTCGCTTTAAGACTCTACAACCGCTTCCAATTCTCTTTCCTCGAACCCTCAGCAACCGAGAAACTAAAAATTACCGTTACGGGCCAAGAAGCCG
>ENA-OFCE01000160-OFCE01000160.1-metagenomes-genome-assembly--contig:-NODE-160-length-49967-cov-7.045620_pt1 | contig 49967 bp, 31 predicted proteins | sample MGYA00153388_OFCE01 | MGnify analysis MGYA00153388 | reverse complement strand
ACCTTTAGCTGAACTGCAAAAACGCATGCGTTGCTTCAGAGATAAAATGGAAACAGCAAATACGGAGTGGAGGGTCGCTGTAATTTTTAGCTAATTAAATCAGTACTACTTTACCGGGACCATGCAGGAGGGTATGCTGATCATTCCCCGGGATGGGGAGGCTGTATACTGGGTAAGGAGAAGCTACGAACGTGCACTGGATGAATCGCTGTTTCCGCAGATCAGACCCATGGAAAGCTTCCGGGATGCGGCTGCATCCGTTGGAATACTTCCTGGTACGGTGCATGTGGAAACAGAAGTGGTACCCCTGGCATTATATCAACGATTCCGGAAATACTTTCCCTTTGAGGATGTTAAATCAGTAGATACACAGATCGCTGCCGTCAGAGCGATAAAGAGTACGTACGAATTATCCTTAATGGAAGAGTCGGGAAAGGTTCATCAGCGGGTATTGGAAGAACGAATACCCCCTATACTCACAGAAGGAATGAGCGAGGCTGAGCTGGCTGCCCAATTGTTTTCCATTATGATTGAGGAGGGACACCATGGGTTAGCCCGTTTTGAAATGTTCGATACTGAAATGGCTGTAGGGCTTATCTGCTTCGGAGAGAGTTCAACGTATCCCACATATTTCAACGGACCTGGGGGGAATTACGGGATGAGTCCTGCGGTACCCTTATTCGGCAGCCGTGAACGCAAACTAAGGGAGGGTGATTTGGTATTTATTGATGTAGGTTGCGGGGTCGATGGCTATCATACGGATAAAACCATGACCTATATGTTTGGCAAAGCTCTTCCGAAGGATGTGATTGAAACGCATAATAAATGTGTCGAAATTCAAAACGAGACTGCGGCCATGTTAAAACCCGGAACAATCCCAGCTGAGATTTACAATACAATCATGAATCAACTGAATCCGGAATTTCTAAGAAACTTTATGGGATTTGGAAATCGCAAGGTAAAGTTTCTTGGGCATGGGATCGGCCTGACGGTGGATGAATCCCCGGTGATAGCAGAAGGCTTTTCAGAGCCGTTACAGGAAGGGATGGTCTTCGCACTGGAGCCTAAAAAAGGGATAGAAAACATCGGCATGGTGGGGATCGAGAACACCTTTCTGGTTACGCCAAAGGGGGGAAGGTGTATTACCGGAAACAGTCCGGGATTGATTCCTGTATATTGATGACAGGCTTATAATGTCAAGGAAGCAGGTGGAGACCACTAAAAAAGCCGGTTTTTTAGAAAAACCACAACGAAGCCCGTAAGTTTCGTTGTGGTTTTAAAAAATCTTGAAGTAAATCCGAAGCAGTGCATTGCGGTAATTGAAGTTTCTCCTATGAGCTTTTGATAGTTCAGCTTCTAATTGGTTTTCGGGGACATTGAAAGACTTTCGGCAAGAAAAGAAAGTAAAATTCATGCGTTAGCCGTGGATGACCTTAAACTATTCATAGACATGGAGTTTACATATTGATATAATGATTATAATGTTACTAAGCATTTTTACGTTTTTTACAAAAGTCTCTTATGCATTGGAGTTGGGTCTATGATTCGTGTACTGTTAGTAGATGACGAACCTTGGGCATTAAAAGGAATCCGGCAAGTTTTTAATTGGAATCATTATGGAGTTGAGATTGTTGCAGAAGTTACAGATTCTGTAAAAGCTTTTGATATCATTTACAACAATAAGATCGATGTTGTTTTCTCCGATATCAGAATGCCTGAAATATCAGGTATTGAACTTATGAATATGACAAAGGCAAAGGGGATTGCTACGGAGTTTGTATTCATAAGCGGTTTTGCAGATTTCCAATATGTGCAGCAGGCATTAAAGGGAGGCGCGCTGGATTACTTTCTTAAACCTATACCGAGGGACGAGGCAGACGTTTTTTTGAAGAAATTAATGAAAATATTTAAAAATAAGCGTTTGAATGAAGATATATACCATTATGAGGCTTTGTTGGAAAAGAAAATAAAAATATCGGACTTTCTAAGGGATAGAAATTTGGAATTGAGTAACAAATTATACCAAGTTTTATTTGTTTCATTTCATTGTGAGGCTGAAGAGGATTTTTTTCTTAAATTTCCCGCTGGAACAGAAAATATATGTTTATATCTTGGAATGGATAAATATGTATATATTGTAAATACATCAACGGATTTATTTGCTTACTTGCAAACCACTTTTAGCGGAATTCCGGATACATGCATAGGAGCCAGCAGTGTAACGGAAGAGGTGCAGCGGATCCCTATGCTTCTTAAGGAAGCAAATATCGCTATGAATTCGTATTTTATCATTGGGAAATGTGGAATTTTCAAGTATTCAAATAATAACCCCGCATTGTTAAAAGGAATTAAAGAGAGGCTGCTCAATACATTGGAAGTATTTAACGATTCGGAGTTGAAGAAAATACTGGAGGATATGCCGCGGATCTTTGAAGCAAATTCCATAACCGTCAGTGGAGTTGTTTTCCTATGGAATGAACTGGTGGTATATTTGACGGAAAAGCTGGATAACCACAGGCTTCCTCTGGAGATGCAGCTGATGGATTATACGGAGCTTCTAAGCCGATTCAAATCCATGTCGATGATGTGTGATTACCTGTATGAAGTCTTTACAACCAGCATGGAGATAATCCAGGATTCCGAGATATCCAATGATGTGAAAGATGTATTCAACAAAATGCTTCAATATATCGATCAGAATTATGCGGAAGACCTGTATCTGAAGGAGTTGGCAGATAAGTTCCATTTGAACTTTACTTATACTTGTTCACTGTTTAAGAAATCCGTAAACATGACTTTTACCAAGTATATCACAAGCCTGAGGATGGGCAAGGCATCTGAGATGCTCATAAATACGCCGCTTACCATTGATGAGATATGTACAAGGGTCGGCTATAATGATTACTTTTACTTTATCAAGATTTTTAAAAAAAGTTTTGGAGTTACACCTTCCCAGTATAGAAAAGAAAGAGTGGATAATGAGTAGGAGAAAATGATTATGAACATTTTAACCCGGTTTAAAAATATGAAGCTGAAGCGGCAGTTATTCATGTTGATTTCCATTTCCATCGTCATGCTGATGCTTACACAACTCTTTTATTTTTTGCAGTTTTACAAGCTCACACAAAGCCGGTCCATGGTTTCCACCTCCAATGTTTTGAATCAGATGGAGGAGAATATGTCGAATCTTGCCAATGACGTCAGGCAGTCTGCAGAGACCGTGGCTTTTGACTCCTACACCCAGAAGTATGTCTTATCCAACGATCCTGTGGAAAGGTTTGAAGACAATAAAGTAGTGGCAAATATGATTAAATATGTAGGATCTTCCAACAAAAGTATTTTGGACATTATTGTTTTGGATACGAAGGGAAGGGAAGTTGGCGGTGATTATCCTGATAAAGTCCGTACACTGGAGATTATCGACCATAAGTATTCCTTTACGGATAAAAACGCAAAACTTTCCGGTTTTTACAGTGTTATCGATAGAGAGTTATATGGAAGCTATTATGCCTATGTGAATTCTTTTCCCAACCTGCGTGGATCTCCGGGAGAGAAGATCGGCACCTGTGTCGTTATTTTTAAAACCGACTCCATGCAGAATATTATTGAAAAGGTAAAGCTTACCAATCATTCCATGCTCTTTGTACTGGATCCTGAGCGTAAAATCATTGCGGCCAATAACAAAAGAACTGTTGGAAACGTAATAGATGGGGAGCTGCAAGAGATCATAACGGACGGAGATCAAAAGCAGGTAAAAAAATACAAAGGTGAGGAATCAGTGATACAGATCAAGTATATTGAATCCATGGACTGGACGGTAGTAAGTCTGATTCCCATTAACGAAATGACAGGCGATATGGGGAGACTACAGAAATACGGAGTGATCAGCGCACTGGTGATGACAGCCATACTGGTTATTATCGGCATCATCATCAATTGGAATATCACCCGGCCCATTACCCGGCTGATTAATTTTATGAGGCAAATCGGACAAAAGAATATACGCCCGCGGATTGAGATCACAGAAAGCAATGAAGTAGGGCAGCTGGCAGTAGATATCAACAAAATGCTGGAGCAAATCGAGAATATGAATACCGAAATTCTCTTTACCCAAAAATCCCTCTATCAAATGCGGCTGGTGAAAAAGCAAGCGGAGCTATCGGCCCTTCAAAGCCAGGTAAACCCGCATTTTCTGTACAATACGCTGGATTGTGTCCGGAGCATTGCCATATCCTATCATGTGCCAGAAATCGAATGTATTGCTACTTCCATGGCAAAGATGTTCCGATATAGCATAAAGGAAGGAAATATCGTGAAGATCCTGGATGAAATCAATTCCATCCGGGATTTTCTGGAGATCATGAAAATACGGTATGAGGGGAAATTTGTTATCGAATATGATATCGATGAAAGAATTCTGGAGATGAGCATCATCAAATTCATTTTGCAGCCCATAGTGGAAAATTCCATTTACCATGGCCTGGAGCGTAAAAATGGTCCGGGGTTGTTAAAAATTAAAGGGGAACTGAATGCAAACGGAGATATATGTTTTGAGATTAATGATAATGGAAAGGGTATCAGCAGTACGATATTGAATCAACTGGAGAGCAGCTTGAACAGCACTGAGCCCATGGAGTATTTCAACTTTGAAAAAAAGGGAAGCATCGGACTGGTCAATATCAACCACAGGATGAAAAATGTATATGGACCCCAGTATGGAATTCATATTTCCAGTATCGAGAATGAGGGTACTGTCGTGCAGCTTTGTTTCCCGGCTTCGGTATAGTAGACCTATGTTTTTCACAGCCTCCTGAAGGAGGCTGTGAAAAAGTCTAAACTACTGTAGAAGTAGAGAGTGTGTCTGAGGGCCTGTCCGAGACTGCTGAAAAATTACCAATTTTCTAAAATCTGCACCCTGAAACCCGCATAGTTTCGTTATGATTTTTCTAGAAAAGTGACTTTTTCAGTGGTTTCGGCCTGTCCCCATGACACGCTCTCGGAAATTCGCCTATAGAATCCCTTTTTCACATCCTCCCTTAGGAGGTTATGAAAAATACAAACAGAAAAAAATACAAACAGAAACAGAAAAAAATGCATACTACCTTGTAAAGAAGGCTGATATGATTAATATGTAATCGGAGCCTTCCCCCTTGATGGATGGCAAAGGATTCAACAAATCGAACAAAAATGAGGTGCGTGTATTGAATTCTGCTGTGAAAATACAAAAACAGAAAAACTCGGAAATTTTGCAGGACTCCAAGAAGCTTAACAGGAGAAAGAGAATAAAAGAAAACATTCCTCTATTGCTCATGTTTTCTCCCATCATTGTGTACTATCTGATTTTCAGATATGGCCCTATGTTTGGAATTGTCATAGCATTTCAGGATTTTAATCTGTTCGACGGCTACCTGAAGAGCCCCTGGGTTGGACTGAAATACTTCAAAATGATATTTACAATGCCCCAAACCCTTGATGTTATAAAGAATACATTTTTCCTGGCTATCCTGAAGGTGGTTGTGACCTTTCCCTTCCCCATCCTTTTGGCTTTGCTTTTGAATGAGGTCCGGAAAATGTGGTTTAAACGCACCATCCAGACCTTGGTATATCTTCCGCATTTCCTGTCCTGGGTGATCGTGGGGGGGATGGTGGTTACGATCTTTTCCCAGGAGACGGGGGTAATAAATTCCATCATTTCCAAGGTAACAGGAGAGCCCTATCCCTTTTTGTTTAAACCTGTATCCTGGACCATGATATTTATCGGATCCGGTATATGGAAGGAAGCCGGTTTCTCTGCTATTATATATTTATCTGCATTATCATCCATCGATCCATCACTATACGAAGCAGCATCGATTGATGGTGCCAATAAGTTCAAGCAAATCATGAATATCACCCTCCCCGGGATCCGGTCCATCATTGTTTTGATGATGATTTTATCCATCGGACAGATCACGGAAGTAAGCTTTGATCAGATTTACATGCTGAGAAACAGTGCGGTAGACAGCATATCGGATGTAATCAGCACCTATGTATACCGATTGGGTTTGCAGGGAGCGCAGTATAGCCTGACAGCCGCCATGGGGCTTTTCCAATCCATATTGAGTCTGATATTGGTTTTCAGTGCCAACAGTATTGCTAAAAAATTTGACCAAAGCTTATGGTAGGAGGGAGTATTCATCATGAAGGATTCACTGGGAGATAAGATATTTTACACGATTAACAATATTATGCTGACCATCATCGGGCTTCTGTGCCTGCTTCCGATTTTAAATATCATAGCGGTTTCTTTCAGCAGCGAGCATGCCGTCAATTCAGGCTCCGTGGGATTGCTGCCGGTGGGATTCAGCTTGAATTCCTACGAAAAGCTGATCAAGGGTACCAATGTCATAAGGACTTTTCAAAATAGTGTACTGATCACGGTCGTGGGGATATTGCTGAGCGTTACCGCTACCATTATAGCGGCTTATCCATTATCAAAACGGGGTTTTTTCGGTCGCAAGTTCTTTGCCAAAGCCGTAGTGTTTACCATGCTTTTCAGCGGAGGAATCATACCCACCTATCTGGTTATACGACAGTTTGGTTTTATCAATCATTATACGGCTTTGTGGATTCCCAGCCTGGTGAACTCTTACAATCTGCTTGTAATGAAAACCTTTTTTGAGAATATTCCGCTGGAGATGGAGGAATCGGCTAAAATTGACGGCTGCGGCGAGTTCCGGCTATTGCTGCAGATCGTGCTGCCTCTTTCCGTTCCGGTCATCGCCACCATGATTCTTTTTTATGGCGTTGGGTATTGGAATGTGTTCATGCCGGTATTGATGTACATGAACAACCCCATAAAATACAATCTGACGGTATTGATTCAGCAGATGATTCTGAATCAGGAATTGCTGCGGAATATCAATGCGAACATCACCGATATCGATGTCCCTATAGCAGCTGACGGTATAAAGGCTGCCGGCATTGTTATCATCCTTCTTCCCATGATGGTTGTATATCCCTTTGTACAGAAGCATTTTGTAAAGGGTGTCATGCTGGGGGCTGTAAAGGGTTGATGAATACGTAAGTAAGGCTCTAACAAGCCTGAAATAGAATACTATTTTTAGCGTCAAAATACATTGAATTATGAGGAGGAAATGAAATGAAAACTGGCTTAATCAAGAGGATCATTGCAATATCGGTTGCTGGAATGATGTCCGTATCCCTTCTGCTTACCGGCTGCGGATCAAAAGAAAAGACACCTTCCACACCAACGCCAACTTCATCCGCTGCTGCTACACCGGAGCCGAGAAAGACCATTTCCGTTGCCATCTATGACAGAGGAAATATTCCTGCAGCGGAAGGAACCGTGGACAACAACCGCTGGACCAAATGGGTCAATGAAAATGCACCTGTAAATGTCAAGTTTGTTCCCATCCCCAGGCAGACACCGAAAGACAAGTATAATGTTCTTTTTGCATCCAGAGAAGCGCCGGATTTATGCCTGGAATATGATAAGAGCATACTGGATCAGTTTTTGGGCAATAAACAGCTGATGCCGCTGGATGATGTTGTCAACAAATACAGCAAGGAATACAAGCAGCTTACGGAAAAGTACGGTGTATTTAAAAAATTTACCAATTCCGATGGAAAAATGTATTATGTAATGAAAGCATCGGCCGCTTCCATCAACCATACCTTCCTGATCCGTAACGACTGGTTGAAGAACGTGAAACTGAATATGCCCACCAATACCGACGAGCTTTATAATGTAGTGAAGGCATTTACAGAACAGGATCCCGACGGAAACGGCAAAAGCGATACCCTGGGCTTGTCTTTCACCGGTTATACCAGCAGTGTTCTTGATTACTTTTTCGGCAATGTAGGCTGGCGTGCAAAGGACGGTAAATTCTCCTATGCCTTTGATGAATTGAAAGCGGTCACAGAGTTTAAAAAGAAAATCTATGATGCCGGATATACCGACAAGGACTATCCTACCGATACAAATGGAGCAAAAGCGCAGCAGGATTTCATCAATGGAAAAATCGGTATTTTCGGATTTGGTAATGGTTCTTCTTTACTGGCCTTAATGGATAGTGTTTTGAAAAACAATCCAAAAGCGGAAGTTACTGTGATACCAAGCATACAGACACAATTTGGCAAGTTTGCTCCTGCTCAAACAGGCGGTGCACAAGTAGCGGGAGCTATAAATGCAGCCTGCAAAAACCCGGATGCAGTGATGAAGTATCTGGATTGGCTCAACACAGAGTCTGTCTATTTAAACTTGATGTACGGCGGAGATGCATATAGTAAAAAGACGGAAACTGGAGCCTATGTTCCACTGGATGCAGCTAAGTTTAAGAATGAAGTTTCCTACAATAGCGATATTTATATGGCAACCAGCGGGGTAATTTCCAAGGCGAACGATTACAAGCTTTCACTGGACCAAAAGGTGCCGGCGCAGAAGATGACGTATGATATAACCGTTGCGGCAGAGAATGCCTATCTGAAGTCCAAGATAACGGATCCGAAGATCGGTAATAGTCCTTTGCCTGCCTTATCCTCCGATATGAACCTCATCATTACAAATACAGTAGGAAGCAGTCCCGGTGGAATAACCGGAAGCAAACTTTTGGATACGATGACAAAAGTGGTAATATCCGGCAAGAACTATACGGTAGATCAAGCGATGGCGGATGTTAAAAAGGCATATGATGCTGGAAACGGTAAGGTAGTAGAAGAGTTCTACGATAAGTATTATCAGGAAAATAAGAACAAAATGCCGAATGCAGCAGACTTCTTCCAATTCCTGAATTAATAGGATGAGGTAGACAGGTTAACATAAGGGTATGGCTTGCGATGAATGGAAGTCATACCCTTATTTTACAGGATAAAAAATTATGGTTTTCTATTTGGGGGTAAATAAAGTGAATTATGAGTTGGAATGGATTGATACGGTGTGGGAGGCTGTGACTGAAAAGGTAAGTAGGACAAGTAAAAGAATTGGCGCGACATTTCCGCATGTATCCATTGACGGAGTATATAACAGTGAAAATGCAAGCTGGTGGACAAACGGCTTTTGGCCCGGGATTCTATGGCTTGTATACAGGGAAACAAAAGAAAAAATTCTTAGCGAAACGGCTTCAGAAGTAGAAGCTAAGCTAGATGAAATCTTATATGATATAGAAAGACAAGACCATGATATGGGATTCCGGTGGCTGCTGTCCTCCGTTGCCCATTATAAACTTCTGAATCGTACCGATTCAAAGAGACGCGGATTAATGGCAGCGAATCTGCTGGCCGGAAGATTCAATCTAAAAGGAAATTTTATTCGCGCATTTGACGCACCGGGCAGAGAAGGGGTTGTCATCATTGATACGCTGATGAATTTACCGCTTCTGTATTGGGCTGCGGAAATAACCGGAGACCCAAGGTTTAAATGGATCGCAATAGCACATACCGATATGGTGTTAAGAGCGTTTATACGACCTGACGGATCTGTACATCATGTCCTCCGGTTTGATCCGGAAACGGGGGAACGGATCGAGGCTCTGGGCGGACAGGGCTATGCTCCCGACTCTGCATGGTCCAGAGGCGCATCATGGGCAGTCCATGGTTTGGCATTGGCGTACCGGTATACAGGAGAATCTCGGTTTCTTGAAGGAGCTAAGAGCGCGGCGCACTATTTCCTTGCTGCTTTACCGGAAAATCATGTGCCTTACTGGGACTTCAGGGCTCCGGTAACGGAAAATATGCCCCTGGATACATCGGCAGGTGCCTGTGCGGCCAGCGGATTGATGGAGCTCAGTCGTCTGGTGGGAGAGCATGAGCAGACGATGTATAAAAATGAGGCAATTCAACTGCTGAAGGCGCTTTATGAAAATTACAAGGGTTCGGAAAGTGAAGAGGCTATTTTACTCATGGCAACAGGGAATGTTCCTGCGAAAAAACATATCAATATACCCATTATTTATGGAGACTATTTTTTTATTGAAGCCTTATCAAAACTGAAAGGTCATGACGGCTTGTTTTAGTGCTTGAATTTCAAATGTCCAAAATACAGATATCCTATGGTGTTAGGAAAAAAGAAAAATCGAGTTTTTTAGAAAGGGGCACAGCGATGAAAAGAAAAATAAGGTCATTTGGAACAGTATTTTTGGTACTGATCATGATGGTAAATCTCTTATCTTTTTCAACACCCGCATACGCTGAAACGGTTCCTGATGATGCGTATGATACGCTGCGGCTGAGGATTTACGATATGCTCACCGGCGGGCCAAGTTATGATCCGGCAGACCCGGACATTGCACCCAAGATTGAGGCGCTAACCTCAAAAGCACAGAGTCATTGGAACAGTATGGAGAAGAGTGCCGGTAGAACCTATCTATGGAGTGATTTGGATACCACCAAAGATTCACCTTCTCCGCAGTCGGAACATGTTTCGGGAGCGTATCAACACCTGGAAACCATGACGTTGGCGTATTGTACAAGGGGCTCCAGCCTTTATAACAATGCAGCTTTATTAGCGGATATTATCAGCGGTATGGATTGGTTGTATACCAATCGATACAACACCAGTATCATCAAAAGAGGCTATGACAATTGGTTTGACTGGCAAGTTACCTCACCGTTATGCATTAACAATATATCGATCCTGCTATATTCCAGCCTGACACCCAAACAAATCAGCGATTGGCAAGCCGTAATCGACTGGCAAAAGTTGGAATGGGGAGCCGGACTGGTAGGTGCCAACAGAGTATGGGCTTGTAATATTGTCGTAACAAGGGGCATCATTACCAAAAACAGTGGAAAGATTCTGGAAGGAAGGGATCAGCTGAGTCCTGTTTTTGATTATGTGACCTCCGGGGAAGGTATTTATAAAGAAGGGTCCTTTCTGATGCATACGGCGTTGGTTGCCTATAATGGAGGTTATGGCGTAGCGTTGATGGATAATCTGACCAAAGTAATGTACATATTGGCGGGGTCTCCATGGGATATCACCGATCCCGATGTCAAGAATATCTATCAATGGGTGTATACTGCCTTTGAACCTTTATTCTATAACAATTCCATGCTGGATATGGTTCGGGGGAGAGAGATCGCCGGATATTCCAGTGACATGAACGGGAAAACCTCCATGAAGACTCTTGGCACAGCCATCGTAAGAATGGCGATGTCTGCACCTTCGGCTTCCGATGCGGCAAAGTATAAAGCGATGGTAAAAAAGTGGATGAATCAAGCTACATCCCCCACACCCTACACGGATTTGGGCTCCATCGGGATCATTCAGCAAACGAAGCAAATCATGCAGGACAGTTCGGTGGTACCCCGAGGGGAACTGATCATGAACAAGCAATACCCCAATATGGCAAAGGCCGTCCACTTACGGCCGGGGTACGCCTTCGGCGTGAGTATGTTCTCCAATCGAACTGCCAACTATGAAATGGTAAATGAAACCAATCTGAAGGGATGGCACACCGGCGATGGGATGACCTATATCTATAACGCGGATATTGCCCAGTACCAGGATAACTTCTGGCCTACGGTAAACAGCCACCGCTTGCCGGGAACCACCGTGGTACGGAACTCAACAGGAACCCCCAACACCCGAAGCGGCAATAATTGGGTAGGCGGTACCGATATGGACGGACTGTACGGAGTGACGGGAATGCAGTTTAAAGCGGTTGGTTATGCGTTAACGGCAAAAAAATCCTGGTTCATGTTCGATGATGAAATTGTATGCCTGGGTTCAGACATTACTTCCACCGATCCTGCTGTTGTAGAAACCATTGTGGAAAATCGCAAACTGAACGGTACCGGGGATAATGCCCTCACGGTGGACAATACGGCAAAGTCCAACAGCATCGGGTGGAACGAGACCATGACTGGAGTCCATTGGGCGCATCTGGCTGGGAATGTTGCCGGCTCCGATATCGGCTATTATTTCCCTGCGCCTGTTACGCTCAACGGATTGCGGGAGTCCCGCACCGACAGTTGGAACAGTATTAACCAGTACTATAAAGATCCCAGTTCCAATCCCGGTAATTTCCAGGAATATACACGCAATTATTTGAATCTATGGATGGAACATGGTACAAACCCAACCAATGATACCTATTCCTATGTTCTTCTGCCGGGTAAGAGCAGTTCCGAGGTAAACACTTACTCCGGTAATCCCAACATAACCATTGTAGAAAATTCACCCGAGGCCCAGGCCGTGAAGGAAAACACCCTGGGAATCATGGGGATCAATTTCTGGAATGATACGGTAAAAACCGTAGAGAAGGTGACCAGCAACAAAAAGGCTTCGGTGATGGTGAAAACCTCTGCCACCGATGTGGAAGTCTCGGTTTCCGACCCTACCCAAGCGAACAAGGGAACCATCGATTTGGAGTTGGATATGACTTTGGGGAATATCATCTCCATTGACCCGGGAGTGGCGGTAAGTCGGTCCGGTTCAAAATGGAAGCTGTCTGTGAATGTGAAGGATGCCGGCGGCAAGGCCTTCCGGGTGAAATTCGATTTGACGGGAGGCGTATCGGCGGGTCCATCTGTCCCAACAGGATTGTATGTAACGGGAAGTACTGAAAATACAGTCTCCCTTGCATGGAATGCAGCAGCAGGAGCAACCGACTACAGACTGTATAGGTCCGACGCTCTGACAGGGGAATACCAGTCCATCCCGGATGTGACTCCGGGAGCTACAACCTATACGGACACAAATGCTGTCAGTGGGAACTATTTCTATAAAGTGGCCGCTGTCAACGAACGGGGAGTGTCGGATTATTCCAGCCCTGTTTCTGCCTGGACCCTTCCTGCGGCACCCACAAACCTCAGTATGACTGCGAATGCAGGGTCGAGCATTACAATGAAATGGAATGCCGTAGCCGGTGCCTCGGCCTACAAGCTATACCGATCCACCGATCGAGAGTTGGGTTATATTCAGGTGAATGGTGCCGGTTATGGTGAAACATCCTATACGGATACCGGCCTTGACAGTGCAACCAACTACTACTATAAAGTGGTTGCTGCAAACAGCGGAGGGGATTCCAAGGATTCCAACATTATTACAACGCTGTTTAGCGTGCCGGTATATGGGGTGAATGAAGATTTTAACGGTTTCGATTTGGGTGATTTAAACGGACAGCACGACTGGGTAAGCGACATTAGTGCCGATGGTCATACGATTGTGCTGGAAGAGGCCGCTGCCGCCGATAAAAGGGTAAAGATAAGAACCAACAGCAAGGATGGCGGAGCCAGCGGGGTTAAAAACTTTACCGTACCCAATGGGAGCATTGTGATTGCGGAAGCGACGGTCATCGCAGATAATGCCGATTGGAAAAATGCCCTTATGCTTTTGGACAGCACCTTGACCGCCAACAATGTAGGCGTCCACCTTGTGATACAAGGTGGTAAGATCTGGGGATATAACGGAGGTACGAAAACCGATATTCAACTGGGAATTACAGCAGGAACTCCCTATAAGTTGAAAGCAGTGGTCAATACCGCTACGAAAAAATTTGATGTATATGTGGATGACGTATTGAAAGCCACCAATTGGTCCTATCGGTATTCTCCAACCACCGTAATCAATCGGATCAGCTTTGGGATCGGCGGGAATGCCAGCAGCATGAGCTATGACAGTGTCAAAATAGCCTACATGCCGGCAACTCCTGTGAATCTGACAGCCAGCGACAACAAGGCTACCAGCATAAAGCTGAGCTGGAATGCTGCTCCCGGCGCTGCAGAATACAGACTGTACCGGTCCACCGCATCCACCGGTGGTTACCAGCTCATAACAGGCAACGGTTATAACGCGCTGACCTATACAGATACCGGATTGAACAGTGATACCACCTATTACTATAAATTATCTGCTGTCAACGGTAACGCCATCTCGGGTGAATCGACTACGCTGTCTGCGGCAACGATACCTTTGGCACCGGAAAATCTGACGCCCCCCACAGGTTTGACTGCCAGTGAAAATACAGCAACAAGTATTAAGCTTTCATGGAATGGGGTGGGTGCTGCCAATCAATACAGACTCTACAGGGCGACCTCCAGTACAGGCAGCTTTGAGCAAATCACCGGTGCAGGCTTTAATGCACTGGAATATACCGATAAGGAGCTTAGTGGCGGAACCACCTACTATTATAAAGTAGTGGCGGTGAATGGGGCGAGTGCTTCTGCCGATTCCAGCGTGATCACAACCATGACGGTTCCAAATGCGCCCGCAGGACTGACAGTGACTGATAATATGGGCTCAAGCATCAGACTGACATGGAATGCTGCAATAGGTGCCACGGACTACCGGCTTTTCCGTTCCACCAGACCGGATGAAGGCTTTGAAACAGTAACCGGTATTGTTTATGGTGCACTATACCACACAGATACAGGGCTCAGCAGTGGAAATACTTATTATTATAAAGTAGCTGGGGTAAACAGTTCCGGTATTTCTGCAGACTCGGGTATTGTTTCCACCATGTTCAGGATACCTGTATACCTGGTGAATAATAATTTTGACACCTTTGCCACCGGTGATTTGAACGGACAGGAAGGTTGGGTCGTTGATAATGGCGGTACGGCAGGCAATACCGTTACCGTGCAATCCATCAGCGATACCGATAAAAGGCTCAGGATTGTAACTACTGCCACAACAGGAAAGGCAGAAGCAGGCCATGTGTTTACTGTGCCGAGCGGAAGTGTGATTACTGCAGAAGTAACCGCTACAGCCGATGATGCAAACTGGAAAAATGTACTTTATCTTGCGGATACGGCGGTCAATGCTGTAAGTATCGTGATGCAAAGCGGAAAGATCTGGGGTTACAACGGAGGTACAAAGACGGATCTCTATGCTTCCGTAGTTTATGGAACACCCTACAGAATCAAGGTCGTTGTAAATACAAGTACCAAGAAGTTTGACGTCTATGTCAATGATGTCAAACTGGGCGACCAATGGGCATATCGATCTTCTTCCGCAACGAATTTGAACAAACTTACGATCAGTATCGGCGGTAATGCCAGTACCATGAGTGTTGATAATGTAAAAGTATCTTACATGCCGGCTGTGCCTACGGCGCTGACTGCAAGTGAGAAAACGGTATCAAGCACCAAATTGACGTGGAGCGCGGCAAACGGTGCCACCGGTTATCGGCTTTATAGATCGACAGCTCCGTCCGGTGAATACCGATTGATTACGGCTGATAATTTCAACGGATTGACCTATACGGACACAGGACTCAAAAGTAAAACAACCTATTATTATAAAGTAGCTGCTACCAATGGAAATGCAGTCTCAGCGGAGTCTTCTACTGTTTTGGTTGAGACGGATTCACTGGTGTTAGCTGCTCCGACAGCTTTGACAGTGAGTGAAAACTCGGTATCCGGTATGAAACTGTCCTGGTCAGCTGTGCCCCAGGCACTGGAATACAGGATCTACCGAGCCACGTCACAAAACGGGGAATACGAGCTGATTACCGGCAACGGCTATAGTGCTTTATCTTATACCGATACAGGCCTCAGCAGCGGAACTACCTACTATTATAAAGTCGCGGCAGTAAACGGAGGAAGTGTTTCTGCAGATTCAAGCAGTATTGCGGCGGTAACAGTACCGGATGCTCCTACAGGTTTGACTGCTGGTGAAAACACAGCTTCCAGCATTAAGTTGACCTGGAATACAGTAGTAGGAGCAACCGACTATATACTCTACCGGTCATCGGCACGGTACGGGAGTTATCAGACGGTCACCGGGACGGTGTACGGAGCGGAATATCATACGGATACAGGACTCGTGAGTGGCACCACTTACTTCTTTAAGGTGGCTGCAGTAAATTCCGCAGGGATTTCAGCAGATTCGGAGGTTATCTCTGTAGCAACAGCACCGGAGGTAGTGGCAGTACCGGCAACACCGACCGGATTGACCGCCGTTGAGAATACATCCTCCAGCATCAAGTTAGTATGGGATGCAGTGACAGGGGCCACCGACTACCGGCTCTACCGGTCAACAATGCCCAATGGAGGCTATCAGACCGTCACAGGTGCTGTATATGGAGCGACATCGCACACAGATACCGGACTGATGAGCGGAACCATTTACTACTATAAAGTAGCAGCAGTGAATGCAGCGGGAATTTCACCGGAATCAGACATTATTCCTGTGATGACAACGGTGGAACAAGCACCGATACCGGCAGTACCCACAGGACTGACAGCAAGTGAGAACACCACATCCAGTATCAAACTGACATGGAATGCGGCAACCGATGCAACAGACTACCGACTCTACCGGTCCACTGAATTGAATGGTTTATATCAGACCGTTGCAGGCGTTGTGTATGGAGCACTGTCTCATACCGATACAAGCCTTGGCAGTGGAACCACATACTACTACAAAGTGGCAGCGGTGAATGCGGCGGGTATTTCCGAGAGATCCACCGCCATAGCAGCAGCAACCAATAGAGAACCTGACAACGGCAGCGATACGGGAAATGGCGGAGGAACCGGAACTATTATTGATCCGGCCAGGGAAATCAGGAATATCGGAAGCAAGGAAACAATCACTGCCAATGAGGCGGAAAAAGTCGGCCAGCATCTGAAAGATGTCGTGCAGGGAGTCCTGGGAAGTAATGAAAGTAGTACCGCAAACAATATTGCTTTATCCAGTAATACGGTAATCACCGTGTTTGATATGATAAGCAAGACCGAAAAAAAATCCAGGGAAAGCCTGCTGGCGAATGCTTTGGATGCTGTTACTGGAATTAAAAATGCAGCAAAGGCATTGACTGAGGAGGCTAAGATTGTATCCAGTGCAAAAGCGGTAACAGATCTTGCAGGAAAGGCGGCAGACGTTGCTGCTACGGCTGATGGCAAAGAGCAGGCAAAGGATATCGTCAAATCTGTCAAGGAAGTAGTGAGTGCTGTAATTGAGCTGGCAGACAAGGTATCTCCGGAAGAAGCCATAATCATGCTTCAAAATGTGATCAACTCTTCTACAAAACTGGTAGCAGCTGAAAATGTGGGAATTGAAGGCAAGAAGCTGGCAGAAAGGATGCAAAAGGCAGCAGCGATTGCAGTGGAAAAGGCCGGCAAACAGGATGTTGCGGCCCAAGTGAGCGGAAATACGGCGGTAGTGACAGGCGATTCGGTGAATACTGCAGAGATACTGACAAAAGCTGTAGCTGCAGTAAAAGCAGCAGACGCTGTAGTGGCAGCTCTGAAGAAAAATGGTCTAAATAGCGAGGTGGATAGGAAAGTAGTTATCAGTTCCAATGCACCGGCTGCAGTGACGGATGTTACGGCCGTTCTACCTTCAGGCATGATGAAGGTGGTAGAAGACAAGGGAATCGATCAGATAGTATTCAAATCCAATGTAGCTACCATTGGATTTGCACCCGATGCAATCGCCGCTGCAGCGGGAGAACGGATTGCTGTAGGAGTAAGAATTGCTAATGGAGAGAAGGAATTGACTCCGGAGCAAAAAACCATAGTGGGAGACCATGTGGTCTACGACTTCAGCGCCGCAGTGTTACAAGCAAATGGCAAGGAAGAAGGAGTAAGAAGCTTTAAAACCCCTGTAGAAGTGAAAATACCCTATGAGCTGAAACCGGGGCAAAGAGCTGATAACCTCACGGTATTCTTCCTCAATGAGGATGGCAGGCTGGAGAATAAAGGGGGCACCTATGATCCGACGACAAAGAGGATGTGCTTTACCACAGACCACTTTAGCAGGTATATCGTGAAGAATAACACAGTGACCTTTACGGATGTGAAGGCAACCCATTGGGCAGCAAGTTCGGTGGAGGTACTGGCATCCAAAGGAATCATTTCCGGTCAAGGGGATGGGTCATTCCGACCTGAGGACCAGGTGACCCGGGCTGAATTCACAAAGATGCTGATGGGCGCTTTGAATATCGGAGCAGCACAGGAAAAAGCGGATTTCATGGATGTAGATGAGAATGCATGGTACGCTGGATATATTGCTTCTGCCGTAAAAGCCGGAATTATCGCGGGAAAAGGAGACAGAACCTTCGCGCCGGAGGAGCTGGTAAGCCGGGAAGACATGGCAGTAATGATTATGCGGGCAGTAAAACTGGCAAATACGGCAAAAATTGAGCAATATGTGACCTTTGCGGATAAAAGCGCCATAGCAGAGTATGCATTGAGTTCGGTAGCAACAGCAGTAAAATATGAAATGATCTTCGGAAAAGGTGATAATGCCTTTGATCCAAAAGGAAATGCTACAAGAGCAGAAGCTGCTGCGATGATCCATCGGTTGATGGCTCAATAAAGAGTATATAATAAAAGGACAGAAGATTGCAGATGGCGAGATCCATCTGCAATCTTTTGAATCTATAACGATATACAATATATCGTTTTCATTTAACGGCAGGTAAAATACGGCATAGATATCACAAGTATTAAATGTACCGGCAAATCAGGTAAAGTAGGATCGAAAGAGATCCGTAGTTTAGGGGTTCTTTTTCCATATTAACAGGAGGTTATTATCAGATGAAATCCTTGGTTACCCAAAATCCTTATGAAGGATTTTTTAACCCTCGTACGGGAGTGCCTTATGAAGATGGAGCCTACTGGCCGTGTAAGTGGATCGCATGTGCCCAAGCCGGGCCATCTCCTTTCGTAACGGCTTTCCGAAGGAAGTTCCATATGGACAAGCCTGCTGTCATCCGGGTTCACGTCACTGCAGATGAAAGATATGAACTGTTTGTTGACGGTATAAGAGTGGGACGAGGCAGCGAAAGGGGGGATAAGAACAACTGGTTTTATGATACCTATGACCTCAGCTTCTCCGAGGGGAACCATGTTATTGTTTCCAGGGTATGGGCATTGGGGCCTTTAAAACCCTGGGCACAGGTCAGTGCATATCCCGGCTTTCTGTTTTCACCCGAGGGTGAAGAGTATATCCGGCTTCTCGGTACAGGGATATCCTCCTGGGAGGCTAAAAAGCTTCCGGGATACGGTTTTGTCCATCCAAAGGAGTTGGTTGGCTACAGCACCGGCTCCGGAGGAAAGCTGATGATCGACGGCAGCAGCTTTCCGTGGAATTTTGAAAAAGGAGAGGGAGACGGCTGGAATGCTGTGACTGCTCTTGACACCGGAAATAATGGCTATGTACGGAAACCCACAAGAAATGTACATATCATGAGACCGGCAATCTTACCTCCCATGCTGGAGCAGAAAATTACAGCAGGGAAGGTCAGGCATATTTCCATACCGGTATCGGAGGATACCCGGCTTGAGCCGGTATACGGCAAGAATAATCTTTATTCTGAATTCGACGGATGGAATGAACTTATATCAGGTGGGAAACTGGTTTTAGAGCCTGATACCTATAGAAGGATCATTATTGATCTGGAGAATTACTACTGTGTATATCCCGAATTGGTTGTTACGGGAGGGAAAGGCAGTTCAATTAGGATATGTTGGGCTGAATCGCTGTTTGAAAATGTGGATGTCTCAAATCATGATGACAAGGGAAATCGTGACGAGATCGAAGGCAAATTCTACAAGGGGCTTGGAGACACGTTCCTACCGGATGGAGGCGGGGCGAGAAAGTTTGATACTTTATGGTGGCATGCAGGAAGGTATATGGAGATTCTACTGCACACCGGCAGCGAGTCTTTGACAATAGACAGTTTAAAGCTGCTGGAAACCCGGTATCCTTTATCCATGGAGTCCTCCTTTTCATCCAGTGAAGAGAAGCTGGAAAAGCTGATTCCCCTATCGTTTCGTACCTTGCAGATGTGTGCGCATGAAACTTACATGGACTGCCCTTATTATGAGCAATTGATGTATGGAGGGGATACCCGCTCTGAAATTCTCGTGACGTATGTAAGTACAGTGGATGACAGACTTCCCAGAAAAGCGCTGTTGATGTTCAATGCCGCCAGGGAAGGGTATGGAGGGCTGACCGCCTGCGCATATCCTGAAAGTGAAAGCAAAGTTATACCCTCCTTTTCCTTATGGTGGATTGGCATGATATACGACTATTGCCTGTGGAGGGATGATATCGGGTTTGTGAAAAGCTTGATGTGTGGTGTTCGGGCTGTAATGGAAAGTATATTGAGCTACCGAGATGAAAGGGGTCTGATAAAATCACCGGGAGGATGGGACTACATCGACTGGTCACAAAACCCGGCCGGGGGTTGGTACCATGGGGTCGCTCCCGATTCCGGACTGGGTGTCAACGCTATTTTGAATTGGCAGGTGGTTCTTGCTTTCGATATGCTGGCCGAATTAGAAAAGTATGTGGGTGAAGTGGAGCTTTCTCAGAGAGCTATTCGGATTGCCGAGGAATTGGCGGACTGTGTATCAGAAGCATTCTGGGATGAGGAAAGGGGCTTGTTTGCAGATGACCTTCTTAAACTGAATTTTTCAGAGCATGCCCAGTGTATGGCCATTCTTAGCGGCAGGTTGGAAGTCAACAGACGTCACCGGGTGTTTCAAGAGCTGATACAGGCGGAAGACATGGCAAAAACATCTATCTTTTATTCCCACTATCTTTTTGAGGTGTTTGGATTAATGGGGAGAACAGATCTGATGATGGAAAGAATGAAACCATGGTTCGAGATAGAAGGAAAGGGCTTCAAAACGCTGCCGGAATACCTGAGCAGTCAAACTCGCTCCGACTGTCATGCATGGTCCACACATCCCATATATCACTACTTTGCCACAATATTAGGAATTAAGCCTGGGTCTTCAGGTTTCCAGACGGTAGATTTCAGACCACAGCTCGGAACACTGGAGTGGGCCAAAGGAACTGTAGTGCATCCCAAGGGGATGATAGAGGTGGAATACAGAGTGCAAAGCGAGGGGATATCGGCAATCATTACCCTGCCGGAGGATACACAGGGAGTTCTGCATTATGCTGAAAAAGAGGCGTTTTTGGATGCAGGTAAGCGTTTTATTAAAATAGATAATGCGGGTATGGTTGTAGAGTATTATAGGATTATGTGACCTTCAACGGTATAGATATCGAAAGCTTCTGGCCTGGAGCCGAAAACACGTCAAGGTGGCTGGAAGTTACCGGTGATCCAGGTCCTGTAAACAATACAGTCATTAGAAGCTCTTAATGAAACAGAAACAAACAGTTATATTAATAATATCGTTTTTACTTAATGGCAGGTAAGCAGTATCCTGGAAAATGTAATGGAGGTATATAAGTTGCAATAAATGTTTTACAACTTGACACACAACCTGTGTTGTGCATTGAAAAGTAAATAATTGTATTACCAATAAAACAATGGAAAAAATAAAAATCTGACACCAATCATTTAAATATGATTGGTGTCGATTTTTATGCAACTGAACCGTATAAATTAACGAGTTCCTCGGTACTCCCGCGGCGTTAGACCTGTGATTTTCTTAAAAAGTGAATTAAAATGCTTTACATCCTTAAAGCCTACATCAAACATAATGTCGGCTATTTTTTTATCTGTGGATTTCAAAAGGACGCAGGCTTCGGAGATTCTCAGGTTTTGCAGGTATTCGGACAGGCTTTGTCCAGTGGATTCTTTAAACAGCTTGCTTAGATAGCTGCGGCTCAGGAAGGTCCGCATGGCCAGCTCGTTCATATTCAATTCGGCGGAAGCATAGTTCGATTTCAGAAATTCCAGGGTCTTTTTTACGATATCTGCCCTCTGGCTGCTGATGTTTCTTTTTTCTGTATCCCCACATTCCAGGATTCTGAATATTTTCGTCAACATTTCGATAAGAAGAGACCTTAGAACGTTAATATAGCCTTTGGGTGTGGTGAAATACTCAATCTGCATCTTTCGATATAGCTCTTCGATTTCCATCTGGTCTGCCCCCGACAGCTTTATTCGGATCACCGGTTTGTCCTCCACGAAAAAGCTGTTGAACAGGATAGAAGCGGCTACATCTTTGAAATCATTGGTGTTTAGAAGTGAATAATCTATAAACTCAGGCATAAAAACACAGTTGTGAATCAGCATCTCCTGTGTTTCTTTTTTATCCGGCGTAAAGGCATGGGGAAAGTCATGGTTGATGATACAGAGGTCCCCCTTGGAAACGGCATATTGATCGTTGCCGATGACATGATGGCCCCTACCAGAGTGGACATAGGCGATTTCGATAAAATCATGGCTGTGTTTTATGCTGGGCTTCTCATTTTTAACCGTGGCAATGGTCAGGCAAATGGAAGCATTATCTTTAAAATAGTTTTCTCCTCTGTAAACAACCGGCTCTTTCATATTTCCATCCTTCCTTTTCAAAACAGGCCTATAAATAGAATACCATAAACCCTAGTCCAGATGAATATGTAATGTATAATAAATCTTATTACGTTTGGAGGTACTCAGATGGATAAACTTTGGACGGCAAAATGGATCATCGACAGAGAGTTTTACGGCTTAACGCCTATCAACGTATTTCACAAGCAACTGGAACAGCCAGCACTTCCAGAGCACAAACCGGAACTGAAAAACCACCATATGATGGTTAGAAAGAAGTTTTATCTGGAGGACAGTAATAAAAGTGCCTTCCTCGACATCAGCGCCGACGACTATTATAAACTGTATATCAACGGGCAGTTTGTAAGCCAGGGTCCGGCACCTTCCTACTATTTCAATTACCACTACAACCGTTATGAGGTAACGGAGTATCTGCAAAAAGGAGATAATGTCATTGCTGTGCATGTCTACTACCAGGGTTTGGTGAACAGGGTCTGGAACAGCGGAGACTACCGTCAGGGCATGATTGCCGAGCTTTATACGGGGGGACAGCTCTGTGTAAGTACTGATTCTTCCTGGAAATGTAAAAGGGCAAGAGAATATGTAGGTACTGATACCTTGGGGTATATGACACAGTTTGTTGAGGATATAGACAGCCGCCTGGAGGAAAAAGGTTGGAAGGAAATTGATTTTGACGACCGGAAATGGGAAACCGCCTTAGAGCATAAAACAGATGACCATAAACTGGTACTTCAACCTACGGTGAACCTGGAGGTTTACGAAGTCAAGCCTCGAACTGTGGAAGCCCTGGGGAAGGGAAGCTATCTGATAGATATTGGCCAAGAGATTACTGGTCAGTTTAAAATGAAGGCCCAGGGATTTCCGGGGCAGGAAGTGACCATCATGTACGGAGAGGAACTGGCGAAGGAGGAGGAACGGCATGTCCGCCACCAGATGCGCTGTAACTGCAACTACAAGGATAACTGGATACTTTCAGGAGGGGAGGATGTATTGGAGCAGTACGACTACAAAGCCTTCCGTTATGTAGAAATAGCCGCACCGGAAAATGTAGTCCAGCCAGGAACTTTTTGTGCAGTTGTTCGCCATTACCCAATGGATGATCAGAAGTGCAAATTTCACTCCTCCAACCCATTACTGAACGATATCTGGAGCATGTGCAAAAACGGGGTGAAATATGGCACCCAGGAAGTCTACGTGGACTGCCCCAGCAGGGAAAAGGGGCAGTATCTGGGGGATGCTACGGTAACTACCCATTCGCATCTTTACCTTTCTGGGGACCTTCGGATGTACAAAAAGGCCCTGAAGGATTTTGCCCTGTCAACGTATATCTGTCCGGGTATTATGGCAGTGGTGCCTGGCAGCTTCATGCAGGAGATTGCAGACTTCTCCCTGCAATGGCCCTTGCAGCTTTTGAACTATTATAAGCAAAGTGGGGACATGGACTTTTTGAAAGAAATGGCGCCTGTGGCAGAAGGAATCCTGCAGTATTTTGAAAAATACAGGCGTGCAGATGGTCTTCTGGAAAATGTAAAGGAAAAGTGGAATCTGGTGGATTGGCCCCAGAATCTGCGGGACGATTACGATTTCGACCTTTCAACGGTGGTAGGGGACGGCTGTCACAATGTCATCAATACCTTCTACTGCGGTGCAGTCAAAACGGTAAACGAAATCAGAAGCCTGCTGGGCACTACATGCACAGACGAGTTTCAAAAGCTGAGAGAGGCTTTTATTAAAGCTTTTTACCATGAGGACATAAGACTCTTTACTGACTCAACAGTTTCAAAGCACAGTTCTCTTCACGCTAACATGCTGCCGCTGTTCTACGGACTGGTTCCGGAGGAGGCCATCAGCAGTGTGGTAGATCTAATTAGGAAGAAAAGAATGCACTGTGGCGTGTACAATACCTATTTCCTTTTAAAAGGCTTAGCATCCATAGGAGAGCATGACCTGGTCTATGAACTGATTATTGCACAGGATGAACGCTCCTGGGCCAATATGCTGCGTGAAGGGGCTACTACCTGCTTTGAGGCCTGGGGCAAGGATCAGAAATGGAACACCAGCCTTTGCCACCCTTGGGCCAGCAGCCCGATTCCGGTACTCATTGAGGACATTGTTGGCCTGAAGCCTGGAAAGCCGGGTTGGGAGGAGATTCAATTTACCCCACATTTCCCGGATGGCTTGGAGCACATTTCCTTGGAAATTCATACGGTGAAAGGGAAAATACAGGTTGAACGGGATAAAGGTGCGATAAGCATTCAGGTTCCTGAGGGGATAAAGGTGAAAAATACTTAAATTCATGGGAAAAAGAGAACTTCGCGTTCTCTTTTTGTCTGTTGTGTAAATCATATGTGAATATTTCCGTGCATACACATGCGGGCAAGCGTCCCACCTAAAATAAGTGTGGCACAAAATGATGAGATGCGAAAATACATCTTTTTAAGATGCAGGAAACTTAAACTCAGACAATCCAATATTTCCTATACTGCATTGGAGTAGATCCTACAAGTCTTTTGAAGTACCACATGTTGCTGGAGCAAATTGCCAAGAGAGTTCAGGAAAACGGTCGGAAGGAATGGGAAACCATTTGTACTACTCATGCCAAAGAAAAAGGCACTGATTCATATGCGGAAAAGGGTTAAAGATGCTGTGATGAACAATCTGTTTCTAAGCATGAAAGGTATCATCGAGAAGGTAAACCCAATACTGATGGGATGGGTGAACTACTATAGGGTAGGGCATTCCAGCAAGGCATTTTCCAATGTCAGAGATTATGTGGAAAAACTAATACGCAGACTACTTGAAAGGCGTACCCGGAAGAGAGGACGTGGATTTGGCTGGAAAAAGTGGAATAGTCAGTTTATATACGATGTATTGGGGTTGTACTGGGATTACAAAATACAGCATCTCCAGCCACTTGGTCAAAAAGGAAACTGACGAAAACTTTACCGATCGAATAGGACTCATAAACCTCGGCAAGAATCCTTTGGGTGAGCCGTGTGAGGGAAAACTTCATGCACGGTTCTTTGGGGAGAGGCTGGAAACCGGAATTCCAGGCGCCAGCCTTTTACCCGACAAGTAAGTTATCGGTATCATAAAAACTCCCTTGGTTTTGACAAGTATCAGGTGGAGTCCCTAACTTCAATTAAGCGATTCTGGAGTATGGTCTTTATGACCTATACATTTTTGGAGCTTTTCAGGGTTTCAAACAAGAAATCCCTGAAGCTACAAACCCTTGGAGATACCGTAGGGTATTTCCGCAAACAATACTTGGTTAGTATTGCCAAGTTTGCATATACTTGTGCAGTTAAAGGGATAAATATCGATGCTGTTATTACCAAATTAGGGATGACTGCATAAACATTTACAATTTACTGCACAACACTAAAATATTAAAATAACTATTTTAGGAATTGAGCTATACGTGAAAAAAGAGAGCCAAAAGCGTCTAAGTGCTGAGTAAATAAACGCTAGTTATCATTTGATAATAATTGATTAAATAAACCAATCCACCAAACGGCAAGCAGGGCAAGTGTCAAGACACTTGCACAAGACTGTAGACTTAAGTCTGACTAAGACTTAGGTCTGCAGTCTTTTTTTGATATAATTAAGCCAACAAATACAAGAATGCCAAGGAGTTTCGCTTATGATGAGTAAACATTCTACTGATTCTAGGAACTATTTTGAGTTTGTATCTACAGAAGAACTTGTACCGAAAGATCATCTTGTACATAAAGTGGATAAAGCGATTGATTTTGATTTTATTTATCAGCATGTTGAATCACTGTGTTCAACGTTAGGCAGACCAAGTATTGATCCAGTCGTTTTATTCAAGATGGTCTTTATTCAATATCTTTAATGAATCTCAAAAAACTTGCGAATTGGCTATAAAATGGAGGGAATATGGTGTGATTTTAAAACAGATTCACGATAAATTTTACAGAATTACAAGCAAATAGGGTTTTGAAACGGAAATAATTCGTTTCAAAACCCTATTTGTCTACAGTCTGAGGTAGTGAATCCATTCACTGCCTTTTGTTTTTAATACCGGTTACGCTTTTACATTGCTGGAGCGGGACTGCTGGCTGTGTTTGTATCACTCTGTTTTCCGGATTTGCCGAAGCGTTCCCTACCCATGCCTTTACCGTTGGGCATGCCTTTTTCCTTTGGGTATGCAGCAGCATTATCGATTCGCTGGATGGCTGCATCCCCTTGTTCTTGGGTCATAGCACCGCTGGCAACCATTTTGTTGATTAACTCCTTTTGCAATTCGGACATCTTGTTGGAAAAGTCCTGAAGATCAGCTTTTTGCTGATCGGTCAGTTTGGAAGAGTTCATTCCTTTTTCACCGAAAAAGCCGAAACCACCCATCATTATGCCAAAACCTCTGAACGAGCCATTTTGCTGAATGGTTGCAAGGATTTCATCCACTTTTTTAAGGGAAGCATCTCCTTGTTCCTGTGTCATCAGACCATCGGAAACCATCTTGTTGATGAGCTCCTTCTGCAGGTCGGCCATCTTCTTATAGGAATCCATCAGGTCAGCTTTCTGTGCATCGGTGAGTTTGGATGTATCCAGGCCGTTTATTTCGCCGCCACGTTTTTCATGTCCTTTGAAATCGCCTTTACCTTTTCCAAAACTGGGCAATAAGCCGTTTTCTCCGCCATTTTTCAACATGTCATCAATTTTATTGATTTGGGCGTCGGCTTGCTCCTGTGTCAGGGCGCCGTTAGCCACCATTTTATTGATAAAATCCTTCTGCAGGTCAGCCATTTTTTGTGAGTAATCCTTCACATCGGCTTTTTGTGCATCGGTAAGTTTGGACGCATCAATGCCGAAGAAGCCTCTTACGGACCGGGCTACAGAAGTGTCCGAGGTGGCGGCAAAAACGGAGAACGGAACCATTGTCATAGCGGCAATGGACAGAGCAATAAGTACTTTTTTACCTTTCATTAGGGTCAACTCCTTTTCTTATTTGATAGTAACATTGTACCAATCCATTGTGAACGTTTTGTGTTTTCTTCTTTACGATTTATTGAATTTTTGTCCCTGTAAAAATAAAAAACGGGTAAAAAGGATGAACGAGAAGGTTCCTTCCTTTCTACCCGCTTGTAAATCCGAACTATGCGTCAACCTTCATCCGCAGCGACAGAATCAAATTCAGAATCGCGATACCGGCAGCGGCCAGGAAAACATACTTGTAGCCCATGCTCGCCCACAGTATTCCTCCAAAGAAGGGGATGGACATGGCTACCACATGATCAAAGCTGGTTCCGGCGGACAGTGTGGGGGTGACATCGTCGGGATCAACCGCGATCTTTTTCACATAGGTGGACCTTGCCATTTCCACAGCACTCATGGAGTTATCGATGATATAGCAGGCGGCAATGATAACCACGGCTACGCCCGCAGCAAAGAAATCCGCCGCATAGGCATAACCGAAGCAGATAAGGATGAGCACGACGGCTTCCAGGGAGAGGACAAACCTTTCTCCCAACTTATCAATGGCATTGCCTACAATGGTTCTTGTAAGAATACTAAGGACGGCGACAATGACTCCCAATACGGCAAAAACAGGAGGGTTCAGGTGGTAGACCTGAATCAGCACCCAGGGGGCAAAGGTTAGAAAGATCTGTTTTCTGGCTCCGTTCACCACACTGAGGATGTAGTACAGGGTGTATTCCTTTCGGAATACAAAGCGTACCTTTTTCACTTCCGGCTTCTGAGGATTCATCAGCCCCAGGAAGAAGGCAGCAAAAACATAAAAAACGGCAGCAATGAGAAACGCCACGGTATAAGTCAGTCCCAGGTATTTGAAGCCAACCCATACTACGGCATAGCCAAAGATGGTGGCCCACAGGTTATAGGCGCTGAAGCGGCCTAGGCGCATGCCATAGTTCTCCTTTTTGGAAAGGCTCATTCCGATTCCGGGCGCCAGGGGCATGAACATATGGGTACCCAGGCTGAAGACCATCATCCAGGCCAGCATGGCGGCAAATGTGGGGGAGAACAGCCCCAGCCCCATCATTCCCAGGGATGCTGCCAGCATACCGACGGCACCCATCCGGATGTCTCCCAGGAAGGAAAGCAGGCCCAATACAATCATGATACAGGCACCGGGCAGCTCACGGGGGAATTCGACGATTCCCCGGGAGGAGGCCGATAGATGGTATACATCGTTTAAAAAGTTATTAAAAACAGTAGAGTTAATACCGCTTCCAACCCCACTGAACAAACCGACGATGAGGAATAAGGTGAAATCCCGGTCGGGATTGGACTTATGCCAAAGATTTGAAATTTTACCTTTAATGAAGGAATTGCTGTTTGTGTTAGTATCCGTAGTTTTTTGAATTTCCATAAAATCCTGTCATCTCCTTCTGCAATCAATCCTATTCAGTATACGACAATAAGAAGGATAAATCAATCATGGGCAGAGTTTAATGCTTCTCCTGCTTTGTGAAGAGTAAGAATAATTTATGGTAGTATGAGTCAAAGACGCCATCGTTTGCTATTTCACCTTTTACTCCAATCCGTTAAACTAAGAGTATAAATTTTTCATAAATTATGAACTTTTTTTACGAAGGATGTCTCTTATATAGTGAAAGGTGCACCGGAAAGAAAGGAGGCAATGATGTGGATGAAGTTGACCTGATACGGGAATGTAAAAAGGGAAATTTGGACGCTTTTAGCAGCCTGTTTGAGAAATATGGGAGAAAAGCGGTTCGCACTGTTTTTCTCATCACGGGAAGAAGCGATATTGCAGAGGATATAGTACAGGAGGCCTTTATCCAATGTTATCTTAAGATAAAGAAGCTTCGGACGCCGGAAACCTTCCAGGCCTGGTTCTACCGTTTGCTCACAAGGATCAGCTGGCGGTATTGCTCCAGGGAAAAGAAACACCCCCGACTGGAAAATTCCGATTACCCATCCAGGGAGCTGTTTATTGATGATTTCACATTGTCGGAGGTTATAGAGGCAAAGGAAGTAAAACAATTAATCGGCAAGGCTTTGGACAAATTGAGTATTCCCATGAAAACAACCATCATTCTCTTTTATTTTAATGAACTCAGCATTAGAGAGATTGCACAGGTCATGGGCTGCTTTGAAGGGACTGCCAAATCCCGCCTTCACAACGCCAGAAAGCTGCTGGAGAAAGAACTGCAGCAAAAGGACTTTGAAGGATATTTGTTTCGATCCATCCCCATTCGAAAGGAGTGTAATAAGAATGTTAACCCAGGAGAAGTTTGATAATATAGTAAAATCAATGCTGCATGAAAAGGCGGAAGGCATGGAGACGTCCCCTGATCTGGCAGAAAAAGTAAGAATTCAAATTGAAACAAAGAGGAGTGAAAAAACTTTTATGGGCCAAAATAAATTTTTCATGATAGACTTTAACCTGAAAAAGGCTGTTGCTGTTACGGTATGTTCTGCCCTTGTTATCACGGGGTCGGTCTTCACTTTTTCAAAGGAACTGCGAGTATGGGCGGCTGAGAATATAAATCGCTTTGTTGTAGGGTATGAAACCGTTAAAAGCTATGAAACAGCGGCTTCCGGTACACAGATTCAAAAGGATGCGGGCTTTGCCGCAAAAATTCCTGAGACTCTTCCGGGGGGATATACCCTGGTACACTCGAATCTAGCCGGGCAGAAGGAAGGCATTGGGGCGGACCTTAAAGAGACGGGGAAAAAGCTAATCGGTGTTACCTATCAAAAAACAGGGGAGGAAAAACCCGTTTCCCTGGGAGTAAGTATTTCAAAAGCCGATTCCGAATTTTCCGCAAGGAATGGAGAAACGGTTGTAAACCTAGGTAGCATAACTGCGTACTGGAGGGAAGTATCTTTTTATGTAACTGCAGCCGATGGATCAAAGCTTTCGACTGAGGAAATGAATGAGGGAACCGGAGAGGCACCTCTGTCCATTCACATAGCTCCGGAAAAAATGCCTGCAGGAGAGGGTGATTTCAAAACAGTACATACCTTGAAATGGAGAGACCAGGGAATCGACTATGCGCTGTCAGACCTGGAAGGCCGTATGACGTTGGAAGAAGCAATGAAAATAGCGGAGCATATCATCAATACCAAAGTGGAAGAGAGCGGCGCTTTGTCACGATAATCCGCCGTCCATTCAATTTAAACGTGCATCACTTTCTATAGACTAAAAAATCTCCCAGAATTGGGAGATTTTTTAGTCTATACTACTTTACGCAGGAAATCACAGACGAATAGGATAAGATCTTTAATTCTGTACAGTTCACTTTCCTTGTTGCGAGCTCTCCAGCACTGGCTGAAATCCTTGAACCAGTATTCCAGCTTTTCTGCCAATTTTACCGGTGGAACCGGCAGGGAAGTGCCCTCCTGGTTAAAGTCATGTTTTTTAATAACGGAAAATACTGCAATAAAAAGAGCGATTCCTCTTGCGGAGACAGCAAACTCCCTTATGTCAAGGGGATAATCGGAGGAAAGCTGTGAAGATAGCTTCACAAGCTCTTTTTCAATGCCGAGGGCCTTTTCATAGGCTGCCTCCAGAGCGCTGCTCTCCACTTTCAATGCGTCTGCGAACTCTTCCTTGATATAAGGTACCTTCAGGTATTGTTTTTCCTTCCACCAGACAATCTGCTCATACCGGATGATTTGCAGGCGGGCCAGTTCCCGTAAAAGTCCTGCCAGCCTGCCTGCGGCATCTCCATATTCCAGAAGAGAAAGATTTTGGTCAAAGGCTGCAAGCTCCAGAGAGGCATCCGGGTTCCAGGAGAGTGCCGCTCCGAAAATCATCCCGGGCATGGAGCTGGCAAAGAAATTCACATGACCGTAATCTCCCCAGTCTGTATTCAAAACACCCACGGCGGCATACTTCCTGCCGTATCCGATGAGTTTTGCGATATTGGAGCAAGCCCTGTCCATATCATTCATCAGGCAGCTCCATCCTGCAATTCCGGGGCAAACGTATTGGGGAAGGCCGGATGCTGCAATGGTTTTTGTATCTTCCTCGCTTACATCGGCTTGATAATTCCAGTTAAGACACACGACGTCTTTCGGAATTTCCGAAAGGAGGTCCGGATGATTTACGATGACATCACCCCAGAACATAACTTTTTTGCCGTGTTTTTTCACAATTTGAATAACTTGATTCAGAAAGTCGACATAAAGACGTCCTGTTCCCACCTTCTCAGCCAGTTCCTTGCTTTTTCCCTTACCCAGGTCAAAGGTTTCATCGCAGCCGATATTAAACTTGTCAGAGGAGAAAAGGGGAATAAACTCCTCCAGCATGGACTGAACCAGGCGGATACTGCCGGGATTGGAAACATCCAGGGTATCATGGAGCATTCGGTCAACCCAGGAGAAGGGTCTGCCCATGGAATCCTCCAGTTCACAAAGCGGACCGAAGGAGTTGGTGGACAGAATATGGTAAAGGTGCCCGAAGGTGGACAGGGAAGGAACCAGTTCGATATGCCTGGAACGGCAGTATTCATCGAATAAAAGGATTTCTTCCGCAGTGATGGGGTCGGCACCTGTCCATACTTCACTCATCTGTTTAAAGGCAAAGGTATGTTCGATATAGAGCTGCAACTGATTGAGCTTATAAAAGGAGGCCCGGTCTGCAAGCTCCTTTAGTGTGGCCAGGGTAGGAACTTTGCCCCGGGTGATGTCATGAAAGAAGCCCCGGTAGGGAAAACCAGGACCATCATTAATTTCGCTGCAGGGTAGTTCAGCTCCGGCTGTCCGGAACATCTGCCGGAGTGTTTGCACTCCATAAAAAAGGCCGGCACTGTCTCCGCCGGAGATTTCGATGCCCGTTTCCTTCACGAGCAGAGAGTAGGATTCCTGCCCCAGGGAGGACCTTTTGAGGTAGATGCATCCGGGTTCTGCTTGAAGTGCTTTTGAAACAGGCAGTTTAAACCCTGTTCTCAGTAAAATTTCCTGCTGCAGGGAAAGCGCCGAATGCAAATCCTCGGAACTGCACAGGGCATCCAGGACAATGCTTGAATCATACGATATTTGGAAGTGGCCGGGCTTAGGATGTATTTCCTTTGGTGTAGGTATAATCAGCATAGAGTATTTTCTCTCCTTATCCATTGATTTATATGGATATTCTATCACGAATAATTAGAAAATTTTAGCATTTAATAAAATTTTAAGCAGGTATTGGATAATAATTTTAGTACGGTTTTTACTTCCTGGCCGCGGACGGAGGTTCCTTTTTGATTTTCCGGTAAATACGGCTAAAGTAATTGGGATTGTTAAAGCCTGTTGACAGGGCGACTTCCGTTACCGACATGTCGGTCGTTCGAAGAAGGAACTCCGCCTTTGCGACCCTTACAAAGTTTACATACTCACTAAGGGGTTTACCTGTTGCTTCTTTGAACAGATGACAAAAGTAGTATTCGCTTATATTAACCAGCCGTGCCAGATCCTTTGCAAGAATCGTGTTCATATAGTTGTTTTCGATATAGGTAAGAACGGTGTTCAGCAGCTGCATTCTTTTCGTTCTCAGGGTATATTCCCTGGGGTTCAATACCGTCGACACGTGGTGGCGAAGCAGCAGTACAAGGAGTTTGTATATCAAGGATTTGACCGATAATTCATATCCGATGTTTCGGGTGTCATTTTCATCAATAAGATTATTGATGCATTCTGTAATATGGGCATCTTCCGTGATTTTATTGGAAAACAGAATGCGGTTCTGTTTGATGGGGGCCAGATATTTTACTTCACAAATATCCGCCATACTGCTCTGTAATATAAGAGGGTCGACAATCACGCAGTAATAAGCCAGTTCGGCACCAAGATTCTGTGCATAATGAAGTTCGTTGCTGTTGACAATGATTAGGTCACCCGCCCCCACTTGATACTGCTTTGAACCGCAGCCTACCAATGCTTCTCCTTTTACAAAAAAAAGAAACTCAAACTCTTCGTGCCAGTGTCCTTGAAACACCGGCCCCGGTGCAGCAGACAGCACCCTGCTGATCCGCACAGGAAAGTTCAGGTCCGGAAACAGAGGTTTTTCATACAAAATATAATCGTTTCTCATACATTCTCCATTCCAAAAGGATGTAGGAATCCAAATTTCAAAGGATTTACTTTCATTTCCTCCACCACGCGGGCAAAACAGACCGAAAGGGGAACCGGTAAGGATACTTTATCTTACGATAGCCTAGTACTACTGCGTTAATTTGTATTTAGTCTTGTAAAAATGGCAACCCCATACAAATTAGGATGGAACTTCGCTGATTCAGAAAGCATATATCTCCAAAATCGTTAGCTATATGCTTTCCAAATCAGCAGTTGCCAATCCTATTGTATATAAAACCGTTGTTGATCCTTTTTACAAGGTGTAATTGGCAAACAAATGACCGGAAATTTAATGCTTTAACGCGATAGTACTAAGTAAATTATATGTGTATACTCCCAAGAAGTAAATATGAATAAATTCTGATTTGTTTGCAACAGAGCAATCTAGTGCTATAAAACAGCAAGGGCGTTAATGATAAAATTCGACAGGAGAATATAATAGAAGTGAGGAGATTTTAGGTTATTACCTATCAATAGGAGGTCGTGCATATGAAAGTAAGCTTTTCTGGAGATACCCAGGGGATCATGGAAGGTATACGGATCTTTGCCGGGGAACTGGGCTTTGACCTGGATGAAAAGGGAGTTTGTATTCAGGTGGAGAGAAGAAAGGGAAATATAGAAGTTGGTATGCAGGGAGAACAGGGATATATCCGCTGCCAGGAGAAAATCCACTTTTTCCGTGCCCTTGGTTTGTTCATCGAAGCAAGGAGACGGAGCAACAGCTTTTCCATTGTAGAAGAGCCGCAATTCACTATGAATGGGGCTATGGTGGATGTATCGAGGAATGCGGTAATGACAGTGGCAAGCGTGAAGCTGCTGCTGAAAAAAATGGCACTCATGGGATTGAATATGTTGATGCTTTACGCAGAAGATACCTATGAAATCAAGAGCCGGCCCTATTTCGGGTATATGCGGGGGCGTTACAGCCAGGACGAGTTAAAAGACTGCGATGATTATGCAGATATTTTCGGAATCGAAATCATTCCTTGCATTCAAACGCTGGCACACCTTTCTGCGGCCCTTAAGTGGAGATATGCGGATTCGATGAAGGATACGGAAGATATTTTGTTGGTAGGGTGTGAAAAAACCTATGCATTTATTGAAGAAATGATAACCTCGGCTTCCGCCCCCTTCCGCAGCAAAAGAATACACATTGGAATGGACGAAGCGCATAATCTTGGACTGGGTAAATACTTGGACCTCCATGGATATCGCAGACGTTTTGATATTATGAATGAACATCTGGCAAAGGTGAAGGAAATTGTCTTTAAGCACGGGTTAAAGCCTATGATTTGGAGCGACATGTATTTTCGATTGGGCTCAAAAGATGGGGAGTATTATGATAGGAATGCAAATATTCCGCAGGATGTAATCGACAATATATCGAAGGATGCCCAACTGGTTTACTGGGATTATTACCATGATGACGAGGAGTCGTACAGGGAGTTCCTGCGGAAGCATCGATTGTTTGGTTGTGATATTCTTTTTGCCGGGGGAGTCTGGACGTGGAATGGGGTGGCGGTGAACTACAGGAAGACCTTCTCCTCCACACAGGCAGGATTGACTGCATGCAAGCAGGAAGGCGTCAGAGAGGTTTTTGCGACCCTATGGGGTGATAACGGGGCAGAAACGAATGTTTTTTCCGCATTGCTGGGGCTTCAGCTTTATGCTGAACACGGGTATGCAAAAGAGGTGGAGGAAACAAAACTGAGAGAAAGGTTCGCCTTTTGTACGGGGGGAGACTACGATGCATTTATGACCTTGTCAAAAATGGATGACATTCCCGCAACAGAAACCGAGCAACTCCTGTCTCCGTCAAATCCTTCCAAATTTCTGCTATGGCAGGACATCCTGATGGGACTTTTCGACCGGCACATTGAAGGGCAGGACCTGGGAGCCTATTATACCGAACTGGAAAGAAAAATAAATGCATATGCGGAGCAGGCAGGGGAGCTGCGGTTTGTTTTTCATATGCCTGCAAAGCTGGCGGCGGTTCTTGCGATGAAGAGTGAGGTTGGAAGCAAGCTCAAGCAATGTTATGATACGAGGGATATGGATGGAATAAGGAATATTCTGCTGCACCAGCTTCCGGCGCTAGGAGACAGGGTCGGTGAGCTCCGAAGGGAACACAGGCTGCAGTGGTTATCCACGTATAAGCCCTTTGGGTGGGAGGTCCTTGATATGCGCTATGGGGGACTGATTGCACGAATTGAGACTGCCATCTTCCGGCTGTCCCTGTATGCGAATGGCGAGATAAGCAGCATTGAGGAACTGGAAGAAGAGCGGTTATTCTTTGACGGTCCTGTGAGGCCAAAGGATGTGGTTGTCGGCCGCTGCAACCGGTATCATCAGATTGTTTCTGCAAGTCCTTTGGGGTTTAATGGATAGGAAGTACTGAGAGCAAAAAGGGAAGTGTATTTTGAGCTACACCTCCCTTTCTGCGCATCCAAATCTCTATTTCCCTTGTATTTTACGGAACTGGTAGGGGGTTATGCCCTCAAACTTTTTAAAAATCCTGATAAAATGGTTGACGTTGTTAAACCCGGAGTTCAAGCTCACCGTGGTGATGTCATCCTGAGTATGATACAGCAGTTCCTTGGCCCGGGCAATTCGAAGCCGGATGATATAATCTTTGAAGGTAAAACCTGTAACCTTTTTAAAGAGGCGGGAGGTATAAAACATATCGGAATAAAAGAGTTTTGAAACCTCGTCCAGGCTTAACTCTTCCGTATAATGCCGGTCCACATATCGCTGTATATCCAGAATCCTATGGGTAGACCGGTTTACTGTGGAAAGGGGGAAGTGCTCCTTATGGTTCCGATATAAAAGAATAAAAAGATAGTTCAAATGGGTTCCCAGAAGAGACTCCCAAAATACTTCCTTTGTCAAATACTCGGTATGCATTTTTTTCAAAACATCCATTACAATGGCTTTATGGGCCTCGTCAAGATGAATAACATGCTTGAAGTGTTCCGGGCGTTGTTTAAAAATAGATGCAAGTATCGGCTGATTTACCATAAGCTGCATAAAATCAGGCTTTATCAAAATGAAGTATCTTTTGTAGGGGTACTCCAGAACCTTCAGTTCATGTTTTTCCAAATTGCTAATAAACAGGATATCGCCTTTCCCGGCAGTATATAGTTTATTGTTAATTTTAAATTCAGCTTTTCCTTCCAAAACATAAATGATTTCATCGGAGCTGTGAAAATGATTTGTAATTTCTAAACTGTTAGAGCTTTCATTATACTGTATTTCGATGGGATCATTATACGTTTCCATTACATCATCCGGCATTTTCCATTCTCCATTTTCTGCTTAACTTTGATGTAAAAGCAGTTCCCCTATTCTCCGGCTCAAATTTTTCCTTGCGGTTGTCCCCTAAGAAAAAACACAAAGGAGGTCAATTTTTTTACAAACAAGTTATAGATTAAAAAAGTACCTGAAATTATAATAAAAATATATTATTATTTTCATTATAAAGGGATGTGAAGGTTAGTGCAACACAAGGAATTCAATTTTGAAAGTTTGGATCAGGTAGCCCAGGAAGCACAATCTCTCGGTCTGCATCTCCATTTTTCCGACAATGCTGAAGTTTTAAAGAAAAAGCTAGAGATTGAAGGGTTTACCGTACCCAATTCTCTGGCGATCCACCCAATGGAAGGCTGTGACGGAGAAACAGACGGACGTCCGGGAGTACTTACAAAAAGAAGGTATGAACGTTTCTCAAAGGGTGGTGCGGGACTTCTGTGGTTTGAAGCTGTGGCGGTTGTTCCGGAGGCAAGGGCAAATCCCAGACAGCTCTGGATTACGGAAGAGAATTATTCCGATTTTCAACATTTGTTTGAATCCATGATGGAAAATGCTCATCAGGCCTCTGGAAAGGATTTTACCCCACTCTGCATTATGCAGTTGACCCATTCAGGGAGATACAGCAAACCTTATGGAAAGCCTGCGCCGGTCATCGCGCATCACAATCCGTACCTGGACAAGGCACATAGCATTGATCCGGAGCTGCCCGTCATCGGGGATGATGAACTGGAAAAATTGGAGGATGAATACGTTACGGCGGCCATCCTCGCGCAAAAGGCAGGATTTCATGGTGTGGATGTGAAGGCCTGCCATGGATATCTGAACTCCGAACTGCTGTCGGGATTTACCCGGAAGGGCAAATATGGCGGGACCTTTGAAGGCAGGACAAGATTTCTGCTGAATGTTGTAGAAAAGATTAAGGACCGCCTGGGAAAAGGATTTATCGTTACAACCAGAATGAATATCTACGATGCCTATGCGTACCCCTATGGCTGGGGCGTCGATAAAAACGACTCGGCAAAATATGATCTTGCAGAGCCTATCGAACTGGTGAAGAAGCTCTATGAAAAGGGTGTAAGGATGGTGAATCTCACCATGGGAAACCCCTACTATAATCCGCATGTCAACCGCCCTTATGATAAAGGCGGTTATGTGCCGCCGGAACATCCGCTGGTTGGAGTCTCCAGAATGATCCAGGGGATCGGAGAAGTACAGAATGCAGTAAAAGATATGGTAGTAGTGGGAACCGGCTACAGCTGGCTGCGGCAATTCTCCTTGAATCTGGCAGCTGGAACGCTGGAAAACGGTCTTGCCACCATGATCGGATATGGAAGAGAATCCTTTGCATATCCTGATTTCTCCAAGGATGTTATGGAACAGGGAAGCCTGATGAAAAACAAGTGCTGCATTGCCTGCGGCAAATGTACGGAACTGATGCGGGCGGGAAGTGCTGCCGGTTGTGTCGTCAGAGATGGGAAGGTCTATGCACCTTTGTATCATCAGTATTGTATAAAATAAACCAACGGGAGGATGACTACACATGATCGATCAAAAGGTGGCCATTGTTACCGGTGCCTCCAGGGGTATCGGCAATGCCGTTGCAGTTCAGCTGGCACGGGATGGATTTGCTGTTGCGGCTGTTGGGACTACCCCCGAAGAAAAGAACAAAGAGAACCTGGATAAAATCAGGGAAGCTGGACTTCCCTTCCTATATATTCAAGGGGACATTTCCTCGGAAAAAGCACGGGAAGAGCTTGTTGAACAGGTGTTGGCCGGATTCGGGAGAATTGATGTGCTGGTTAACAACGCCGGAGTTGCACCGAAGGTTCGTATGGATATCCTGGAAACTACCGAGGAGAGCATGGACCATGTGCTGGATATTAATCTAAAAGGCACTTTTTTTCTGACCCAAAGGGTCGCGAACCTTATGGTGCGAGAGCTCCAGACGCAGCAGGGATTTACGCCTAAAATCATAAACATATCCTCCGTTTCTGCCTATACTTCGTCGCCGCAAAGAGCGGAATACTGCATTTCCAAGGCAGGTATCGGCATGATTACCACCTTGTTTGCGGACCGGCTCGCAGAATACGGTATTAATGTATACGAAGTGCGGCCTGGGATTATCAATACGGATATGACTTCGGTGGTAAAGGAGAAGTATGACAAATTGATCGAGGGTGGGTTGACACCCTTCAAACGATGGGGGCAGCCGGAGGATGTTGCCAATGCGGTTTCGGTACTTTGCAGTGGAAAGCTTAACTTCTCTACGGGTGAAGTCATTAATGTGGATGGCGGATTCCATATACGGAGACTGTAGAGGGGAATTGAAAATTGAGAATTGAGAATTGAGAATGGAAAATGGTTCTATAGTGTTCGAGGATAAGTGTTTTAGGAAAGGAGGGTGAGAATGGTTAGAGAGGTTGTTACTATCAATGGGCTCGATATGGAAGTGTATAGTCTGAATACGGTGGTGGTGGGAAGCGGTGCTGCCGGGTTTAATGCAGCGGACAGCCTGGTGCTTCATGGACAGCAGGATGTTGTCATTATAACGGAAGGGATGAAAATGGGAACGTCCCGGAATACCGGTTCGGACAAACAGACTTATTATAAGTTGACGCTGTCCGGCGATGGAACCGATTCGGTGATGGAGATGGCAAAAACGCTTTTTAGCGGCGGATGCATGCACGGAGATATCGCACTGGCGGAGGCTGCCAATTCGGCTCGGTCCTTCTACAAGCTGGTGGATATCGGAGTTCCTTTCCCGCAAAACCGGTATGGGGAGTTTATCGGATACAAAACCGATCACGATCCCCGGCAGAGGGCGACGTCAGCGGGGCCCCTAACTTCCCGGTTTATGACCGAGAAACTGGAAGCGCAGGTACTGCAAAAGGGGATTAAAATCTTTGACGGGTATCAGGTCATCGGAATTCTGACAGACAGAGACCTATCCCGTGAAGAGGCAGAGGTCAATGCCATCGGCTTGGTCGCTTTGAACTTGAAGGCACTGCATCAGCCCAATATGGGCTTTACCCTGTTTAATTGCACCAACATTATCTATGCTACCGGCGGTCCGGCGGGAATGTACCTGACTTCCGTCTATCCGGAAAGCCAGACGGGAGCTTCCGGCATTGCTTTCGAGGCGGGCGTCAAAGGGATCAACCTTACGGAATCCCAATATGGAATTGCTTCGATTAAATTCCGCTGGAACCTCTCAGGAACCTACCAGCAGGTAATTCCAAGGTATGTATCCACAAATCAGGATGGGACAGATGAAAGAGAGTTCCTGGACGAGTACTTTGAAGACCCCGGCAAAATGCTGGATGCCATTTTTTTAAAGGGCTACCAGTGGCCCTTTGACCCGAGGAAGGTAAGGAACCTTGGTTCTTCCATTATTGATATTTTGGTATATCATGAGACGCAAGTGAAGGGAAGAAGAGTTTACCTGGATTTTATGAAAAATCCAACTGCAGGCAGCCAACAGGGAGAACTGGATTTTTCCATTCTGGGACAGGAAGCCTATGAGTACCTGAAAAATTCAGCGGCGCTGTTCGGGACACCCATTGAGCGGCTAAAGAAAATGAACCAGCCTGCCATTGATCTGTATAAAAACAATGGAATCGATCTGGAGCGGGAATATGTTGAGATCGCCGTATGCGCACAGCATAATAACGGCGGGCTGATGGGGAATGTCTGGTGGGAGAGCAATATCCGTCATTTCTTCCCTGTAGGCGAAGTGAACGGTACTTTCGGAATTTACAGGCCGGGAGGCAGTGCATTGAATTCCACGCAGGTGGGCAGTTTGAGAGCCGCCCAATACATCAGCAGAAATTATGGTCAGCAGCCTTTGAACCTCACGAAGTTCCTGAATAGCGCCAGGAAGCTGGTGGATAAGAAGCTGGAAACTGCCAGGGGATTTTTGTCCAATACTGCAAAGCAGTCCAATGTGATTGAAGTGCGAAAAAAAGTGCAAACCAGGATGACAAAAATAGGGGCCCATATCCGGTCCCTGGATGAAATAAAGGCCGGTATAGCGGAATGTTTACAGGATATAAAAAACCTGGCCTCCGACACGGCCATAGCTTCTCCCTATGAACTGCCCTTTGCCTTTCAAAATTGGGATATCCTGATTACCCAGTATATCTACCTCAATGCCATCCGAATGTATATCGAAAAGGGTGGAAAGAGCAGGGGGTCCTATCTGGTTTCGGATGGAGAAGGGGACCTACCTGTAAAGGGGTTGGATCAAAGCTTCCGGTTTACCCTGGATGATGGCAGGCTTGATGATAAGGCTTGTGAGATTACGCTTCAAATCGAGGACTGTACCTGTACAGCTGAGTGGAAGCCTGTTCGGCCTATTCCCACGGAAGACAACTGGTTTGAAAATGTGTGGAATATGTACAGGGACGGAAAGGTATTCCAATCGCTATGAACCGGTAAAGCAGAAATAAAGAATAGCAGCAAAAATAAGGAAACCGCCTGTGGGTAGCAAATAGTGCCCGCAAGCGGTTATATTTTATATATGACAGGATTGGCAACTGTTGATTTGGAAGTCACGCAGCCAGCGGTTCCGGGGATATATGGCTTTCAAATCAGTCGAGTTTCACCTCGGAATCGGTAAGGGTTGATGGAAAAATAAAATTATACAGGGATGCGGATGTGGATGACCGTTCCCAGGCCGTATTTGCTCTGGATCTTTATTCCGCTTTCTTCTCCATAAGTCAGTCGTAGCCGTTTATGTGTGTTGAACATACCGATGTGCTCTGTAGGCTCCCCTTCTTCCATTAGCTTTTGCCGGACCTTTACCAGATCCTCCTTTGGAATGCCCAGTCCTGTGTCGATGATGGTAATCCTTAACTCGGCTTGAATCTGCCGGATTTTTATTTTAATAAAGCTTACTCCTTCTTTTTCCTTAATTCCATGGTAAATGCAGTTTTCAATAAAGGGCTGGAAAAGGAGCTTCAATACCTTATGCTGCGTGAGAGCCTCATCGTATTGCCATAGGACCCGGAACTTATCCTTGTACCGGACTTTCTGAATTTCGATATAGCTCTGGGTGTTTCGGATTTCCTCCTCCAGGGTGACAGCCTTGTCGGAAGGCCCAAGGGAGTAATGCAGGATGTCCGAGAGGTATTCGATCATTTTGCTGACCTCGTTCTGATCCCCTGTGAGACTGATGGATTTCCAGAAAATTGTCTTTAGGGTATTGAACAGAAAATGAGGATTGATCTGAGACTGCAAAGCCAGGATTTCCATAGCTTTCAGCTTGTATTTTTTCTCTGATAGCTGGACCTTCAGGTAACTCTGTTCGATAAAGGTTTTTATGATATTCTGCATGATATACCCGTATTCATCCTTTACCCTGGAAGGCAGGGCAGGAAGGGGACTGCCGTTTTCCGCCGACTCAAAAGCCGAAATGATACTGCGGATATTGTTGTAGTTTTTCCGAGTGATATAATAAGTTAACGCCAGTCCCAGCAAAAGGGAAACGAGAAGAAGGAGAATGGTAAAGTTAACCAGTGTAATGGGAAGCTTGTATAGGGCCTCCCTGGGAATTACGGACATATATTTCAAGGCGTACCGGTCGGATTTTATCTGGGAAACCATATAGGAGTTCTTTGAGGATCGGAATTGGAAAAACTCCGAAGGATTCTCATTTATTTTTTTCATGTCAATATCCTGCGGGCTGGAAACGGTACTTCCACCGGCGATAACCCTGTCTTCTCCGTCTAATATCAATACCGCTTGCTGAGGGTAGGAAACCAGGCTTTTCAGCATTTTTTCCAGGTAGTCCTGCTTGATGTTCATGACCATGACGCCATCGGCCTTTCCAATACCCGGTGAGTACAACTTTTTATAAATGGTAATTAAATGCGTGCCTTCCTTTTCAAATTCATACTGTTTTATGGTTCTGGTTTCAATCCAGGTATTTACATCTCCTTCCAACGAAAGAAAGCGGTCATACCAGGACTTGTCGATAAAGCTGTCCAGATTGGCGATGCCCTGGTTGGAGACGAAAAAGTTCCGGCGGCTGTTCTGGAAGTACACGTAGATGGATTGAATATAAGGCTTTGAATTCGAAGGAGGATTGATCAAATTCATAAGGGTATTGGAGGCTTCTATATCCTCGGTACTCATGACGTCGTTTTCCAGTAGGTTCTTAAACTTGGATATAAATAAAGGGTTCAAATTAAAATTAAGGCTGAGGGAATCCAGTTCGTTAAAAAGCAGTTCTACGGTTTCCTTGGACTGGTTTAGCATCTTAATGTTTCCTTTATTGATATCCTCCCGTATAAAACTTTGAGTGATGAAGAAGGAAAAGCTCCCCAGAAGCAGTAATGGGATCAAAAGAGGCAATGCGAAAATTGCCAGGTTTTTTGCAAAGAATCTTTTTTTCATGTTTTCATCCGTCCTGTTCTATGGTCTGGGTTTTCCTGTTCCTGTATTCTCTCGGGTTCATTCCAAAATAGTTTTTAAAGGTTCGCGTAAAGTTAAAGGAGTTGCTGTAACCAACCATATCACTGATTTCATAGGTTTTATACCGCACATCGTCCAGAAGCTCCGCTGCCTTGTTCATGCGAACTTCCATCAAATAATCGGAAAAATACTGGCCGGTCTTTTGCTTGAAGAATTTACTGATATAATCGGGATTCATGTGGACCTGTGTTGTGAGGTCCTCCAAAGTCACATCCCGGTAGTGTTCTTCAACGTATTTGCGGATAATGCTGATGACTTTCTCATTGAAATTCATTCCCTGATCATTTTGTATTCTTTGCTCCATTTCCGGAGCTGCCGCTGCATTTTCCTCATCCAGATCGCTTTTTATCTTTGAAAATACCCGGATGAGTTCATTATAATTCGTAGATTTAAGAATATAGCTCTTGACTCCATATTCCAGGGCTTTTTGCGCGTATTCGAAATCTTTGTGGCCGCTAAAGAAAATGATGCGTACACTGGATTTGGAAGCACTGACTGCTTTCGCCAATTCCAGGCCTGACATCACAGGCATCATAATGTCGCAGAGTATGGCATCCACAGGGTGGGTCTGTGTAAAATCAAGAGCTTTTTTACCGTTTTCAGCCTGTCCCACCACTTCAAAGCCAATTTCACTCCATGGGAAGAATTTACATAAACCATTGCGGATTTCATATTCATCATCAACAATGAGAAGTTTGTACATAAGAACCCCCTAGTCTATATAGGAATCAAATTGTTAAAAATAAACAAAAAAGAAGATAAAAATCTATACAATAATTATATATCTTTATCTACAAAATATAAATAGAGAAAGCACAATTGGAATGGATATCCATCAAACCATCGATATTTGATTGGTAATATCGAGAAATGATATCTTTTTTTTGGTTGAAGGTAAAGCCATCAACAATTGATATATTATATCGAGTAAAATATCTTCCTCTAAAAAAATATATTGCTATAATAAAATCGTAAGCCGCTTACAAAAATCGAAATTTTCGAGGAGGAAACAGTGAATGAAAAAGCATGTTAGAGTCATTGGTGCATTCTGCGCGGCAGCTCTTCTCTCCACCTCACTGGTTGGGTGCAGCCAGGGAGACAAAAAGCCTTCAGACAGCGGCGCCAGTCCAAAACCGGCGTCGAAGCAAGTCACCATGCGGTTTGCCTGGTGGGGTGCGGACGCAAGGCATAAAGCTACACTGGCAGCCATTGATTTATATAAACAGAAATATCCTAATGTAACTATTGAAGCGGAGTATCAGGGATTTGACGGCTATCAGCAGAAGATCATGACACAGTTGGCCGGAGGCTCGGCACCGGATCTAATGCAAACCGACTACCCATGGCTGGTGGATATGGCTTCCCAAAGGGATCTGCTGATGGACCTGAACAATCAGAAAGCTCTGGACTTGACGCAGTTTAATGACAAGGTTTTAAAGGAATTCTGCTCACAAAAAGGCAAACTGCTGGGGCTTCCCATGGGGACCAATGGAATGGGAATGCTGGTGAACAAGTCCTTCATGGAGAAATACGGCATACCGCTCAATACTGAATTTACCTGGGATACGCTCATCGAACAGGGAAAGAAGATTCATGACAAGGACAAGGATGCCTATCTTTTGGGCTTAGATGTAGGCCCTGGAGCTCTGGAGCCCATCTTCTATGAAAGATACATCTTCTCCAAGACCGGCAAATACTGGCTTAATGATGACTTCACCATTACTGCCTCCAAAGCGGATATCGTAGAAGCGCTGACCACATTGAAAAACCTTTTTGACAGCGGTACGGCACTTCCTTTGGGTGAAGCCCAAACCTTTGTGGGTAAACTGGAGCAAAGCCCTAAATGGATCAACGGACAAATCGGCAGCATGATCGAATGGTCCGGTAGAGTATCCGCCATTAAAGGTCCTATCAAGGACAACTTTGCGGTGATGAAGCCGCCGATGGTTAAGGGCGGAAAGGAAATGAGCATTGCCTTTAAGCCTTCCATGCTGCTCTCCATCAACAATGCTTCTGAAAATAAGGAAGAAGCCATGAAGTTTGCAAACTGGATGCTGAATGATAAAGACTCCGCAGTAGCTCTGACGGATGTGAGATCCGTACCTACTTCCGAGATTGCAAAGAAGACTTTGACGGAAGCTGGAAAACTTGACAAGGATATCGTTAGTGTAGTTGATCTGACCATGAAGAATCCTTCCGCAGCACCTACCTCTGTAGTAGGCAATGCAGAAATCGTATCCATTGTAGCGGATGTAGCCCAAAAGGTTGTAGTTGCAAAAATCAATCCGGATCAGGGAGCCGATGAAATCATAAAACGCACACAGGCAAAACTGGATTCACTGAAAGCGGCCAAGAAATAAATAGTTGTAAGGTAGATCATAAGGTGATGCTCTATAATTAGCATCACCTTATGAATAAAATCGAAAACACATTCAACTTTAAATACAGAAACCATAAAGAAAGACGGGTGACGTCCATGAAAACCTCCGCAGTAAAAAAAGTCAAAAAACAATACGAATATGTAGGCCTGTTATTTATCGCACCGTGGATTATCGGCTTTCTCGTGTTCCAGCTGTATCCACTGGTCGCCTCTTTCGTATATTCCTTTACCGATTATAACATGTTAAACACACCAAGCTTTGTGGGCTTCAAAAACTATATCGAAGTGCTGACCGTAGACCCGAACTTCTGGCAATCCATTAAGGTTACATTGATTTATGTGGTCGTATCTGTTCCCTTCAAGCTGGCTGTAGCACTGTTCATTGCCATAATACTGAATGTAAAAATAAGATTTGTAGGATTTTTCAGAACTTTATACTACCTGCCTTCCATTATGGGAGGAAGTGTTGCTATCGCAGTTTTATGGAGATTCCTGTTTATGAAGGACGGATTTATAAACAAGCTGCTGGCGGCAGTCCACCTGCAAGGAGCAGACTGGCTGGGGGATACACGGTTTTCGCTTTTTACCATCAGCCTCTTGACGGTATGGCAGTTCGGCTCTTCCATGGTACTATTCCTTGCCGGATTGAAACAAATACCCGAGGAATTGTATGAAGCAGGAAGAATGGATGGTGCTTCCCGGGTTAGAATGTTTTTTACCATTACCATCCCCATGCTCACGCCCATTGTACTGTTTAATATTGTAATCCAGATGATCAATGCATTCCAGGATTTTACCGCAGCTTTTGTGATCACCAACGGAGGACCCGCAAATTCTACGTACTTGTATGGAATCATGCTGTATCAAAATGCTTTTCAGTACTTTAAAATGGGGTATGCTTCTGCTTTATCCTGGGTACTTTTCCTGATCATCATCGGAATCACCGCACTGATATTCAAATCATCAAGCTCCTGGGCACATTATGAAGACGGAGGTGGAATTATATGAAAAAATCCATGGGTAGAACGATGGTCTATATATTCCTTTTTGCAGTAGGATTTATTATGGTGTATCCATTAATCTGGCTGTTTTTCTCCTCCTTCAAACCGAACGATGAAATCTTTGGTTCCGTAAAGCTGCTTCCCACCCAGGTTATCTGGGATTCCTACAAGAATGGGTGGAAGGGGAGCGGACAGTTCAGTTTCGGGGTTTTCTTCCTGAATTCCTTTAAGCTGGTGGTTCCGACCGTAGTATTTACCATTCTCTCAAGTACCCTGGTGGCATACGGTTTTGCGCGGTTTGAGTTTCCCTTTAAAAAGCCGTTGTTTATCCTGATGATTTCAACGCTGATGCTGCCAAATGCAGTGGTTATCATCCCCCGGTACATTCAGTTCAAGAACCTGAATTGGTTGAACAGTTACTTGACCTTTACCATACCTGCGCTGGCGGCTTGTTACCCGTTTTTTATCTACATGCTGGTGCAGTTCTTCCGTGGAGTTCCCAGGGAATTAGACGAATCGGCCAAAATCGATGGATGCAATGCATTTACCATACTGGTCAGAATCCTGCTGCCCTTGAGTAAGGCCTCACTGATCTCAGCAGCACTGTTCCAGTTCATCTGGACCTGGAATGACTTCTTCAACTCGCTGATCTATATCAACAGTGTAAAGAAATTCACCGTTACCCTGGGGCTGCGAATGTCCCTGGATAACGCGGCTACTGCAAACTGGAATGAAATTCTAGCCATGTCCATGGTTGCCATCCTGCCCTGTACGCTCCTGTTCTTTTTCGCACAAAAATACTTTGTGGAAGGAATTGCAACAACAGGACTAAAAGGATAAATACAAAGGCTGCACGCAGCACTGGATGAAGAGGTGAAATAAAATGAAAATAAGCAATCGAATGGTGAACCACTCGCAGAAAGATGGAGTTTACTATATTGACACTGATGGCGGAAAATTCATGGTGGTATTTCTGCGGAAGGACCTGGTACGAATCCGGTGTACTTTTGAAGAGAAATTCCCGGAGGAAGCTTCCTATACACTGGTGATGACCGCATGGGAAGACCGGCTGGATGATTTGCTGAAAGGGGAGAGAATAAGAATCAATCCTTATTTGCCTGAAGTTCTGGAGAAGGAAGAGCACCTGGAATTTAAAACGGAAGAACTGCGCATGGTCATTGATAAACAGCCTTTTGGAATCTCCATCTACAACAGTGAAAATCTATGCCTCTACTCGGATGTAAAGGAACGGTCCTACCTCCGGGATGATAAGGGAAGAATTTATCACTATGCTGCTCTGGATGAGCAGGATTGCTATTATGGTTTTGGAGAGAAAACAGGGTATTTGAACAAAGCCAAAAGAAGAATGAAGATGAACAATATCGATACCCTGGGCTATGATGCAGAGAGTACCGATCCGCTGTACAAGCATATTCCTTTCTATATCAAGTTAAATCGGCATACCAAGGCGGCCTGCGGTTTTTTCTACCATAATTCGTATCCTTCGATTTTTGACATGGGCTGTGAGCGCAGCGGGTACTGGAGACGGTACAGTTATTTTTCTGCCGATGGAGGCGATATCGACCTCTTCTTTATGTACGGTCCTTCGGTGAAAAAGATCGTAGAGAGCTATACGGACCTGACAGGAAAAACTGCCCTTCCACCCCTGTATTCCCTGGGATATATGGGCTCTACCATGTATTACACGGAGCTTGACAGCGATTCGGATGAAGCGATTCTTGGCTTTTCCGAGAAAGCCCGGAAAAATTTCATTCCCTGTGATGGTTTTCACATGTCCTCCGGCTATACAACGGGCGAGGATGGCAAACGCTATGTATTTAACTGGAACTATAAAAGGTTTAAGGATCCCAAAAAGTTTGTGCAGCGCATGAAGGAGCAGGGAATGCAGGTGTCGCCCAATGTGAAGCCTGGAATGCTGCTTTCCCATTTCCTGTACAAGGAGTTTAGTGAAAATAGTGCCTACGTCATGGACCGGCAGGGGGAAAAGCCCCATGTGGACCGATATTGGGGAGGAAAAGCTTCCTTTGTGGACTTTTCAAACCCAAAGGCCAGGGAACTATGGAAAAAGCATCTGAAAGAGGCTCTGATCTCTCTGGGAGTTACCTCCATATGGAATGATAACTGTGAGTACGAAATCAATGATCCCAAAGCTATCTGTGATTTTGAAGGCAAAAAGGGACATGTAGAGGCATTACGCCCCATTCTGCCCAACCTCATGGCATACACTGCGTATCAAGCTGTCCTGGAGGAGTGTCCGGATACAAGGCCCTATGTTCTGAACCGTGCCGGATTTGCAGGAATTCAGCGGTATGCCCAGACCTGGGCCGGAGACAATTACACCAGTTGGAAGAGTCTCAAGTTTAATGTTTCCACCATACTGGGCATGGGATTGTCGGGCGTTGCCAACCAGGGAATTGATGTGGGCGGCTTTGACGGACCGGCCCCCGAGCCGGAGCTGCTGGTGCGGTGGGTGCAGAATGCAGCGTTTTATCCCCGGTTCTGCCTGCATTCCTGTAATACGGACAATACGGTCACCGAGCCGTGGATGTATCCTTCCTACACTGCCTATATCCGAAAAGCATTGGAGTTCCGGTATCAACTGGTTCCCTACCTGTATTCGCTCCTCTATCTGGCGGCGGAAAATGGTGCACCGGTTCTGCGGCCGCTGGTATATGAATTCCAGCAGGATACGAAGGTCTACGAAGAAAGCTTTGATTTCACGGTAGGTCCCTCTCTGTTGGTTGCGGGGGTGTTTGAAAAGGGAATGAAGTCCAGGGAGGTTTATCTTCCCGAGGGAAGTGAGTGGTATGAATGGGACAGCCGAAAGAAATATAAAGGGGGCCAAACCATCACGGTGGATACGCCGCTGGACAGGATTCCCGTATTCTTCCGAAGTGGGTCCATCATACCCATGACAGCACCCCGGCTGAATTTACAGCAGGAAAAATCCCATCGGTTGGAGCTCCTTGTAGAGCCGTGGCAGGACAGCAGCTTTGTTCTGTATGAGGATGACGGAGTTAGTAATGCGTATCGAAAAGGAATCTATAGGAAGACCAATATCGCCATAAGACGCAAGGATGGAAATGCAGAACTGGATTTTACGGTAGAAGGCGGCTATACTTCCGACATCTCTGAAATTTGCCTGGAGGTGGTCTGTGGTGAATCCGCACCGATGCGGGTAAATGCAGTCGGCCAGGAACTCCGGCAGTATCTGGACAGAGAGGACTGGGATAAGGAGAAGGAAGGCTTCTATTACGACCCTGAAAAGCGAAGTGTTCGGATTAAGTATCCGAGACCGGAGAAGAACTACAGGGTATCCATTTGTTTTGATACGAAGGACCTGATCTCTATATAAACACGGGCAATATCAAAATAAAATAGAAAATTTTTACAAAAACCATGTGTAGATTGCTCTTGCACCATCTGCACACGGTTTTTCTATTTTAAAGTATAGGAAACCCCCATTAAAAGATTTTCACAAAGTATGATGAAAATAAAGAGAGGAGT
>ENA-OFCE01000159-OFCE01000159.1-metagenomes-genome-assembly--contig:-NODE-159-length-50019-cov-6.603014_pt1 | contig 50019 bp, 44 predicted proteins | sample MGYA00153388_OFCE01 | MGnify analysis MGYA00153388 | reverse complement strand
TGCAGCAGCCCGTGCAGCGTGTAGCGGTTGCTGTTGTAGATGGCGCCCGGGCGCAGCACCTCGCCGGGCATCTGCAACTCGTCACCCGTGGAGAACAGGGCCACGCGGGGCCGGCGCAGCACGGTCAGCGAGCCCGCACCCACGCTGGCGGCCAGGCCGAGGGCCTGGGGCGTCAGGCGCTGGCCGCGCTGCAGGACGGCACTGCCGCGCATCACGTCTTCGCCGCGGCGGCGTATCCACTGGCCGGCTTCGGGCCGCACGTTGATGCACACCTCGCCCAGGCCGGCGCCGGCTCCGGCGGCGACCGCCTCGCAGTGTTCCTGCATCACTACGGCATCGGCGCCGGCCGGCACCTGCGCGCCCGTGAAGACGCGCGCGGCCGTGCCCGGCTGCAAGGCGTGGCCCACCACGCCCGCCGGCAGGCGCTGCGACACCGGCAGCACGGTGCCCGGCGCGGGCACATCAGCGGCGCGCATGGCGTAGCCGTCCATCGAGGTGTTGTCCTGCGGCGGCACGTCCAGTGTCGACAACACATCGGCGGCCAGCACGCGCCCCAGCGCCGCCAGTGCGGGCAGTTCTTCGACGTCGGCCAGCGCGTGAGCCGCAGCCACTGCCGTCAGGCGGGTCAAGGCCTCGTCCAGGCTTAAAAAGGGCCGGGGTGTATTCATCGCAGGATCATGCCGTGCAATGGGTGTGCACGTACTGCATGACGGCAGCCGTGTCGGCGGCCATCACGGTGCAGCGGCGCGGCCGCTGTTCCAGATCTTCCATCCCGGCCGGTACCGGCGGTTGCACTCCGATGGCCTCGACGATCGTCGCGGCGAACTTGGCCGGCAGGGCCGTTTCGAGCACGAGCATCGGCACGCCGGGTGTCAGGTGTTCGCGCGCAACCTTCAGACCGTCGGCGGTGTGGGTGTCGATCATCACGCCCTGCTCGGCCCAGGTGCTGCGGATGGTGGCCAGGCGGTCGGCATGGGTGCTGCGGCCCGAGACGAAACCGAAGCCCGACGCAGACGCAAATTCGTCAGGCGTGAGCGTGAAGCCGCCGTCGCGTGCCAAGGCCGGGCCGAACAGCTCGCGTGTGCGCGCCGCGTCGCGGCCGAGCAGGTCGAACACGAAGCGCTCGAAGTTGCTGGCCTTGCCGATGTCCATCGACGGGCTGGAGGTTTCGTGCGTGTCGACGCTGCTGCGAACGCGGTAGGTGCCGGTGCGGAAAAACTCGTCGAGCACGTCGTTCTCGTTGGTGGCCGCCACCAACTGGTGGATGGGCAGGCCCATCATGCGTGCAACGTGGCCGGCGCAGATGTTGCCGAAGTTGCCCGAAGGCACGGCGAAGCTGACCGTCTCGCTGTTCGACTTCGTGGCATGGAAGTACCCGGCAAAGTAGTAGACGACTTGTGCGAGCAGCCGCGCCCAGTTGATGCTGTTGACGGTGCCGATGCGGTGCCGGCGCTTGAAGTCCAGGTCGTTGCTGACGGCCTTGACGATGTCCTGGCAATCGTCGAACACGCCTGCGATTGCTATGTTGTGGATGTTGGCGTCCTGCAGGCTGAACATCTGCGCCTGCTGAAAGGGGCTCATGCGGCCGTGCGGGCTGAGCATGAAGACGCGCAGGCCGCGCTTGCCGCGCATCGCGTATTCGGCCGCGCTGCCGGTATCGCCGCTGGTGGCGCCCAGGATGTTCAACTCTTCGCCGCGACGTGCCAGTTCGTATTCGAACAGCTGCCCCAGCAACTGCATGGCCAGGTCCTTGAAAGCCAGCGTGGGGCCGTTGGACAGCGCCTGCAAGTAGACGCCCTCCCCTAGCGGCTTCAACGGCGTGATGGCGGCGGTGCCAAAAATCTGCTCGGTGTAGGTGGCAGCGCACATTCGCTGCAGATCGGCCGCGGGAATGTCGTCGATGTAGAGCGACAGGACCTCGAAGGCCAACTCGGCATAGGACAGGCCGCGCCAGCGTGCCAGCGTCGCGGCGTCGATCTTCGGGTAGTGCGCCGGCAGGTACAGCCCGCCATCGGGGGCCAGACCTTCCAGCAGGATGTCGCAGAAGCGCCGCGGCGTGGCGTCGCCGCGGGTGCTGAGGTATCTCATGTTTCAGGTTTCGGTATCTGCGTTTGAATGTGGTCCAGGCCCTGCTCGATCCGCTTGGACGTGTCCAGGCGACTGGCCTGGTAGGCCGAGCCGGGTTGTGCGAGCACCAGACGCTTGCGAAGCTGCAACGCCTCAGCGATGGCAGCACGTTTGTCAGGCGCAGCAACGGTTGGCGCGCTCGCAAGCCGCTCAAGGCTGACCGCCAAGTCGTCCAGGACTTGCGGGCTGTCGCCCAGCGCCTGGCGCAGCTCGCGGCTTAGCGCCAGGCTTTCCCGGTAGGCCTCCAAGGCCGCTTCGCCCCGCCCGGCCGCGCTTTCGGCGTCGCCGACCTTGATCAGCGACACCGACAGGTCGCGTAACACCTGCGGGCCCTCGCCCAGCGCTTGGCGCAGCTCGCGGCTTAGCGCCAGGCTTTCGCGGTAGGCCTCCAAGGCCGCTTCGCCACGCCCCGCCGCGCTTTCGGCCTCGCCCCAATTTAACAGCGACACCGACAGGTCGCGCAGCACCTGCGGCCCGTCGCCCAACACCTGGCGCAGTTGGCGGCTCAACGCCAGGCTTTCGCGGTAGGCCTCCAGGGCCGCTTCGCCCCGCCCGGCCGTGCTCTCGGCGTCACCCACCTTGTTCAGCGACACCGACAGGTCGCGCAGCACCTGCAGGCCCTCGCCCAGTGCCTGGCGCAATTGGCGGCGCAGCGCCAGGCTTTCGCGGTAGGCCTCCAAGGCCGCTTCGCCCCGCCCGGCCGCGCTTTCGGCATCGCCAGAACGGTCCAAGGACACCGACAGCTCGCGCAACACTTGGGGGCGGTCGCCGAGCGCCTGACTCAGTTGGCGCATCAGTCTAAGACTTTCTTTTGCGGACGCGCACGCCGCCTCGTGCCGACCAACTTCTAGTTGCGCCTGCGCCAGGTCGACCAGCTCAATTGCCAATTCGCGGCGCGCATCATCCCCGTTGCCAGTGGCCAGGCGCGCCCGCGCCGCGTTGACGAGTTCAAGCTGCCTGGGCAGTGTGGATTGCCAGACTCCACCCGCGACCTCGACTGCTGGCAATTGCAGGTTTCCGCCTTGGACCCGCAGCCCGGGATGAGGCACCCACGACTGCAGGGCTGCCGTGTAGCTGCGTACATGCCACAGGTCGGGCGCGACGGGGGCCACCTGAGATTGCCAATCCAGTGGCAGGCACAGCACCAGGGGCCGGGCGTAGTCCTTCACCAGCCACTCGCGGCCTTCGTTCAGGCGTGCCAGGCACTCGGTACGCGCCGCATCCCAGGCGCTGCCCGCACCCGCCAGTTGCAGCCAGGCGGGCGCCAACAGGCCCTGTGCGGTTTGGTGATGCGCTTGCAGGGCGGCGAAGACCCTTTGGGCGGCCGTGGTGGGATCGGCCGGTTCGATCAATTCGACGGGCGCCGTGCGAAAACGCCAGGCATCGTCGAAGCGTTGCAGCAAGGCGCGCGAAAGTGCGGGTGCGTCACTGAACACGAAACACAAGGAAAAGCCTGTCGCCCACTCCACGTGCAGGCGCATCTCGCGCCACGCCTCGTCAGGGCTTAACGCCGTGCTCACCCCTTGGCCGCTGCCGCTTCGCCGAGGTAGGGCGCGATCTGCTGGTGCAGCAGGTATTGCACTTCGCACCAGTCGCCCACGCCGTTGCGGTAGGACAGGATCAACCCGCCGTCGAAAAGCCGCGCCACCTTGTGCAGGTTGTCCATCGAATCGAGCGCCACGCCGTGGCTCACGCGCACGCGGGCCAGGCGCCGCAGGTCTTCGTCGGCCAGCGGCATCTCGTCGCGCAGGGCCTGCTGGGCCAGCGTCGGCAAGCTGTCGTCCTGCAAAGGCAGCGACGGCTTCTTCACCTGCGCCTTCGTGCATACCGACTTCACCAACCTGAAGAAGTCCCGCACGCTGCCGCTGGACGCCAAGGCCAGTTGCTCGAGCATGCTTGCAGGGATGATTTGCCCGACATCGGGAAAGCGCTTGACCACGCTCTGCACCATGCCGTCGATGCCAGGTGGGTGGGGCTGCACCGGCTGGGCACCCAAGGCCAGATCGGGCGTGACGAAAACCTTGACATGGGGCAGCTTGCACACCTCCACGCCAAAGTAGCCGCCGATTCGCGGCACCAGGAACGGCAGGAAGGGTGGCACGCTGTACACGGCGTGTACGCTTTCCAGCTTCAGAAACTGGCCATTGACGTCGAAGGTCTGCACGATGGCTTCGTAGCACGCCTGCGCGTTGGGCCCGGAGACGCGCAGGCGTTCCAGCGAATCGAGCACCAGCACCACTTGGGTGGCGTCACCGCGCTGCAAGCGCACGTCGCTCGCCACCTCGGCGATGAAGCTCTTGACCTGCTCGAACCAGGCGCCCTTCGAAGACTCAAGCGCGCGCTGCACATCGGCCCTGAAACTGGGGTTCTCGCGCAGCTGGGCGGTGAATCCAGCTTCGCCGAACTTGGCGTTGAGCGCCGTCAAGTTGACTTCGGTTCGGGTCAACCACTCCCACAGCCGGCCCGCGTAATGTCCCTTGGCACGTTGGCCACCCAGGTCGTGATCAACCTGATCAGCCAGCGCCGCCGCCAACGACACCAACAAGGACTCGATCTTGATCGGTTCGGCCAGGCTGAGCCGCTTCTCCATGTCGGCAACCACCACGTAGAAATTGCCCGTCTGCCGCAACTCGTGCGCCATGCGGCGAAGCTCAGTGGACTTGCCGACGCCGCGATGCCCCGTGAACAACCAGGTGCCTGGGCGCGAAGCCATTTCGATGTTGGCGCGCAACTCGTCCACCGGCGACAAGCCGTCCTGCGTGTGCAAGCCGGCGACATACAGCCGACGATCGGCCGGGTCGTCCAGGTTCAACTCGCGCTCGAAGTCCAGAGCCTGGTAAAGCGCCTTGATCGACGGGCCTTCGTTCATATGCGGCAGTCTTCGCAAAGCGAGCAAGTTTTGAGCAGCAGCATCATGAAAGCTCCTCTTTGCGGATGCGCACGATGGGTGCCAACACCGTCGGCAGGCTCTGCATCTGCGCCAGTGCCGCCGTCATGCGGCGCTCGACGGTGTCGTGCGTCAGGATGATCAGGTCGGTCTGCTTTTCGCCCTCGGCGCTTTCACGCTGCAGCACCGCGTCGATGCTGATGTCGTTGTCGGCCATGATGCCGGTGATGCGCGCCAGCACCCCCGCCTTGTCGGCCACGACCAGGCGCAGGTAGAACGCCGTCACGACGTCGGCAATCGGCAAGATGGGAGTGGCCTGCATGTATCCCGGCTGGAAGGCCAGGTGCGGCACGCGGTGGTCGGGGTCGGCGGTGTGCAAGCGCGTGATGTCCACCAGGTCGGCAATCACCGCGCTGGCGGTGGGCTCGCTGCCCGCGCCCTTGCCGTAGTACAGCGTCGTGCCCACTGCGTCACCGTGCACCACCACGGCGTTCATGGCGCCTTCGACATTGGCGATCAAGCGTTGCGCCGGGATCAAGGTGGGGTGCACGCGCAGCTCGATGCCGCCAGCCGGGTAAGTTGCGGCATCCAGATCGTGCCGACGCTTGGTGATGCCCAGCAGCTTGATGCGGTAGCCCAGCTGCTCTGCGTAGCGGATGTCGGCCGCCTGCAGCCCGGTGATGCCTTCGACGTGTGCACGGTCGAACTGCACGGGCACGCCGAAGGCGATGGCGCTCATCAGCGTGGCCTTGTGCGCGGCGTCGATGCCCTCGATGTCGAAAGTGGGGTCGGCCTCGGCGTAGCCCAGCACTTGCGCCTGCTTCAGCACCACGCCGAAGTCCAGCCCCTTGGCGCGCATCTCGGACAAGATGAAGTTCGTGGTGCCGTTGATGATGCCGGCGATCCATTCGATGCGGTTGGCGGTGAGCCCCTCACGCAGCGCCTTGATGATGGGGATGCCGCCGGCCACGGCGGCCTCGAAAGCGACGACCACACCTTGCCTGCTGGCCGCGTCGAAGATCTCGCTGCCGTGCACCGCCAGCAGCGCCTTGTTGGCCGTGACCACGTGCTTGCCGGCGGCGATCGCTTCCAGCACCAGCGTGCGCGCGATGCCGTAGCCGCCAATCAATTCGACGACGATGTCGATGGCCGGGTTGCGGATGACTTCGCGTGCGTCGGCGACGACCTGCACGTGGTCACCGACCACGGCACGCGCGCGCGCCACGTCCAGGTCAGCCACCATGGTGATGGCGATGCCGCGCCCGGCGCGACGGCGGATCTCTTCCTGGTTGCGCAACAGGACCTGGTAGGTGCCGCTGCCGACGGTGCCGATGCCGAGCAGGCCGACCTGTATGGGGTTCATTGGAGGATCGATCAAGCGAAGTGACGTTTGCGGTAGTTCGACAGAAAGCGCTCGATGCGGGTGAGGGCTTCGCGCAGGTCGTCGACATTCGGCAGGAAGACCAGCCTGAAATGGTCGTGCGCGATCCAGTTGAAGCCGGTGCCCTGCACGATCAGCACCTTTTCTTCGGCCAGCAGTTCGTAGGCGAACTGCTGGTCGTCGGCGATGGGGTAGACCTTGGGGTCCAGCCGCGGAAACATGTACAGCGCCGCCTTGGGCTTGACCACGGTGACGCCGGGTATCTGCGTCAGCAGCTCGTAGGCCAGGTCGCGCTGGCGGCACAGGCGACCGGTGGGCGCCACCAAGTCCTTGATGCTCTGGTAGCCGCCCAGCGCGGTCTGGATGGCCAGCTGTCCGGGCGTGTTGGCGCACAGCCGCAGCGAGGCAAGCATGTTCAGGCCCTCGATGTAGTCGCGGGCGTGACGTTTCTCACCCGAAACGACCATCCAGCCCGCGCGGTAGCCGCAGGCGCGGTAGTTCTTGCTCAGGCCGTTGAAGCTGACGAACAGCACGTCGTCGGCCAGCGAGGCCATGGCCGTGTGGGTGGCACCGTCGTACAGCGTCTTGTCGTAGATCTCGTCGGCAAACACGACCAGTTGGTGGCGGCGCGCGAGTTCGATGATCTGCAGCAGCAGTGCGTCCGGGTACAGCGCGCCGGTCGGATTGTTGGGGTTGCAGACGATGATGCCGCGCGTGCGCGGCGTGATGCGGCGCTCGATGTCGGCCATGTCGGGCAGCCAGCCTGCGTGCTCGTCGCAGACGTAATGCACCGGCACGCCGCCCGACAAGCCCACCACGGCGGTGTAGAGCGGAAAGTCGGGCGTGGGCACGAGAACCTCGTCGCCGTCGTTGAGCAGCGCGGCGATGCTCATCTGGATCAATTCGGAAGCACCGTTGCCCAAGTAAACGTCGTCGACCGTGACGCCACGCACGTGCTTTTCCTGCGTGTAGTGCACCACCGACTTGCGTGGCGCGAACAAGCCTTTGCTGTCGGTGTAGCCGGCCGCGTGCGGCAGGTTGCGGATCATGTCCTGCACGATCTCGTCGGGCGGCTCCAGCCCGAACGCGGCCACGTTGCCGATGTTCAACTTGATGATCTTGTGGCCCTCTTCCTCCATCTGGCGGGCCTTGTCGAGCACCGGGCCGCGGATGTCGTAGGCCACGCGGGATAGCTTGTCGGATTTGGCCAGGGGCTGCAACGTAGTCTTCAAGGAAGAAACCGGATGACGCGAGGAACTTAGAATTATCCACGCATGAAGTTTCAACCCGACACGCCGACTGGCGTCAACGTCATCACCCGCCAGGACCCCGGCCGGGTCTGGGTCGGCCCCACCCTATTCGAGACCAGCGCGCTGGTGCCCTGGGCCGGTCCGGTGCGCCCCTGGCCGGTACCGAGCTTCGAAGAGCTGAACGCCGAAGCGTTCGAGCAGATCGCCCTGCTCGACCCCGAGTTGGTGATCTTCGGCAGCGGGTCGCGCCTGCGGTTTCCCAGGCCGCAGTGGCTGCAAGCGCTCATCGCGCGCCGCATCGGCGTGGAGACCATGGACACGGCTGCAGCCTGCCGAACCTACAACGTGCTGGTGTCAGAACAGCGGTCCGTCGTGGCGGCTCTGATCATCGAGCCTGGGACCGTGTCTGCGAAGAACTTATAATTCGAAGCTGCACCGGCTTTTCGCACCCGCGCAGTCCGAGAAAACCATCCATGACGCCCGTAGTCAATAAAGCCCTTCCCGAATTCGAAGCCTTCGCCACCGGCGGCGTGAGGTTCACGCCACAGTCCGTGTTGGGCAAGGTGCTGGTGTTGTACTTCTATCCCAAGGACAATACGCCCGGCTGCACCACCGAGGCAATGCAGTTCCGCGACCAGCATCAGGACTTCGTCAAGGCCGGTGCCGTGGTTTTCGGCGTGTCTCGCGACAACATGGCCAGCCACGAAAAGTTCAAGGCCAACCTCGAACTGCCCTTCGAGCTGATCGCCGATACCGAGGAAAAGCTCTGCCACATGTTCGGCGTGGTCAAGAACAAGATCATGTACGGCAAGAAGGTCAAGGGCATCGAGCGCAGCACTTTCCTGATCGACGCCGAAGGTGTCATGCGCGCCGAGTGGCGTGGTTTGAAAGTCGCCGGTCACGTCGACGAGGTGCTGAGTGCAGTGAAGGCGCTGAAGAAGGCCGCCTGAGCATGCGTTTGCGCCCGGCAAGCCGGGAGAATCCCATTCCAGTCAACAAGCCGCACAACCGTCTGTGCGGCTTTTTTGCGTCCCATTGAGCAACCCAACCACATGCCCTTGCCCAAGCCTCCCGCCCGTCCAGCAGACAGCCTGCGCAGTGCCGATTACGACACCCAGGCGGCCTCCAAGGCCGACAAACGATCACTTAAGCCGCGCGCGGCCACTGTCAGCGCAGCCCCGCCAGCGCTGGAATCTTCCAGCAGCGGCGCGACCTTGGCAGCGCGCACACCGACCCGGCCCCAAGCCCGGGTGCCGGCTGTCGCCCCGGCCTCGGCCCTGGCGCCGGCGCCAGCGCCAGCGCCAGCCAGTACCCCGGTGGCTTCCGCCCGTCCCCTGCTGCGCGAGCGCCGCCAGCGCAGCAAGCGCGGCGACGGCCCGGTGAAGCTCTTCGTGCTGGACACCAACGTGCTGATGCACGACCCGATGAGCCTGTTCCGATTCGAGGAACACGACATCTACTTGCCGATGATCACGCTCGAAGAGCTCGACGGCCACAAGAGGGGCATGAGCGAGGTCGCCCGCAGCGTGCGGCAGGTCAGTCGCGAGCTCGACGCGCTGGCCGCCCTCTCAGCCAAGGAGGGCGCCTTCGACGCCCATGCCGGCATCGAACTGGCCAAGACCGGCCACCGCGAGGCCGGTGGCAAGCTCTACTTCCAGACCACGCTGCTCGAAGTCAAGCTGCCCGCCGGCCTGCCGCAGGGCAAGGCCGACAACCAGATCCTGGGCGTGGTGCAGGGCCTGCGCGACCAGCAGGCCGTTGAGAAGAACCCGAAGGAAGTGGTGCTGGTGTCCAAGGACATCAACATGCGCGTCAAGGCGCGCGCTCTGGGCCTGCCGGCCGAGGACTACACCAACGACAAGACGCTGGAGGACGGCGACCTGCTCTACACCGGCGTGCTGGCGCTGCCGGCCGACTTCTGGGAGCGCCATGGCAAGACCATGGAGAGCTGGCAGCAAGGCACGTACACCTGCTACCGCATCAGCGGCCCGCTGGTGCCGGCGCTGCTGATCAACCAGTTCGTCTACCTTGAAGCCGCGGGTGCGGCGCCGCTGTACGCGCGCGTCACCGAGATCACCGGCAAGACCGCGGTGCTGAAAACACTGCGCGACTACACCCACGCCAAGAACGCCGTGTGGGGCGTGACGGCGCGCAACCGCGAGCAGAACTTCGCGTTGAACCTGTTGATGGACCCGGACTGCGACTTCGTCACCCTGGCCGGCACGGCGGGCACCGGCAAGACATTGATGACCCTGGCCGCCGGCTTGGCGCAGGTGCTGGACGACCGCCGCTACACCGAGATCATCGTCACCCGCGTGACCGTGCCGGTGGGCGACGACATCGGCTTCCTGCCCGGCAACGAAGAGGAAAAGATGGGCCCGTGGATGGGCGCGCTCGACGACAACCTCGAAGTTTTGGCGCGCACCGACGCCAGTGCCGGCGAATGGGGCCGCGCGGCCACCAACGACCTGGTGCGCAGCAAGATCAAGATCAAGAGCCTGAACTTCATGCGCGGGCGCACCTTCCTGAACAAGTTCGTGCTGATCGACGAAGCGCAGAACCTCACGCCCAAGCAGATGAAGACGCTGATCACGCGCGCCGGGCCCGGCACCAAAGTCGTCTGCCTGGGCAACCTGGCGCAGATCGACACGCCCTACCTCACCGAAGGCTCGTCGGGCCTGACCTTCGCCGTCGACCGCTTCAAGGGCTGGCCGCACGGCGGCCACCTGACGCTGGCGCGCGGCGAACGTTCACGCCTGGCCGACTACGCGTCAGAGGTGCTGTGACCCGACGACGCGGAACAATTTAGGCGCATCGCCAAAAAAGTGGCTTCAGCGGACCGGCGCTGACCCGAACTGATCGGCCGACCGAGCCGTACCAGCTTCCATCGGCCGTAAGCCTGAGGAGCGGATATCGATGGCGCGTTACTTCAGCCTGAAGCGTGCCGTCGCCGGCTTACCCGCGACCATCACGACGGCGACGGCCTTGGTGCCCGGGCCGACCTTGAAGCTCCCGGTGGCTTCGAGCTTGTCGCCGGCAGGCTTCAGTTCGACCTCCTGCTTCTCGGTGCCGGTCAGTAGCGTGACCTTGGCTGTGGTCTTGGACAAGTCTGGCGACTTGCCGTGGCCGCGCAGGTACAGCTGGATCGCGCTGGGCTTGGCCACCAGTTCGAAGTCCATGTCTTTGACCTCGACCACCACGCCGCCTTGGAGCGGCTTGTGGTCATGTTTGCCGCCGGCTGCGAAGGTCGAACTGGCCAGCGCGAGAGCGATGGAGGCGAGAAGGACTTGCGTTTTCATGGATGTGCTTTCGGGGTGGTGGTTGGGAACAAGGGATGCATCAAAGCGCCTCGGCGTCCTTGTCGTCCATCAGCGCTTCGGCCGGCTTGCGGCCGAAGAGCCAGAACATCGCGGGCGTGAGGAAGGTGTCGAGCAGGGTCGAGCTGATGAGGCCAGAGAAGATCACCACAGCCACCGGGTGCAACACCTCCGTGCCGGGCCGCTCGGCTTCGAACAGCAGCGGGGCCAGTGCGAATGCCGTGACCAATGCAGTCATCAACACCGGGCTCAGCCGCTCCAGCGAACCGCGCATGATCATCTTCTGGTCGAAAGACTCGCCCTCGAAGCGCATCAGGTTGATGTAGTGGCTGACCTTCAGGATGCCGTTGCGCACCGAGATGCCGGCGAGGGTGATAAAGCCGATAAGGGCTGCAACGCTCAGCGGCTGGCCAGACAGCCAAAGGCCGATTACCGCGCCGACCAGAGCGAGCGGGATGTTGACCATGATCAGTGCCGACAGCACCGCCGACTTGTAGCGGCTGTAAAGCACCACAAACATCAATGTCAGCGACACGACCGACAAGTGGCCAATCAGCCGAGAGGCCTCCTCCTGGGCCTGGAACTGCCCGCCCAGGGTGATGAAGTAGCCCTCGGGCAGCTTGGTTTCGGCGACCACCTTGCGGATGTCGGCCACGATCTCCGACAACGCCCGTCCTGACGCATTGGCCGACAACACGATGCGCCGCTTGCCGTCGTCGCGGCTGATCTGGTTTGGGCCGTCGCCATCCTCGATGGTCGCAATCTTTGACAACGGGATGCGGCCATTCGGCGTCTCGATCAGGATCTGGCCGAGACCTTCTACCGAGCGCGCCGACTCCGGCAGCTTGACCACCAGCGCAAAGCGCCGGCTGCCCTCGACGATCTGCGTGATCTTCTCGCCCTCGACCAACGCCTGCAGCGCGTTCAACACCTGGGGCGCTGGCACGCCGTACTGGGCCGCTGCCGCGTAGTCGATACGCACCTTGATCTGCGGCGCGAGCACCTGCTTCTCGATCTGCAGGTCGGCGATGCCAGGAATGGTGGCCAGCTTCGCGCGCAGCACGTCGGCCTGGCCACGCAGTGCATCCAGATCCTCGCCGAAGATCTTGATCGCGATCTGCGAGCGCACGCCCGAAAGCATGTGGTCGATGCGGTGCGAGATGGGCTGGCCGATCTCCAGTGCGGCGGGCAGGTTGACCAGATGCGCGCGGATGTCCGACCGGATCTCGTCCATGCTGCGCGTCAGTTCGGCAGTGGGCTTGAGGCCCACGTCGAGCTCGCTGACGTGCACGCCTTCCGCGTGTTCATCCAGTTCCGCCCGGCCGCTGCGTCGGCCGACGTGCGTGACCTCCGGCACCTGCTTGACCAGCACCTCGGCCTGGCGGGCCAATGCCGATGACTCCGTCAAAGTGACACCGGGATTCAGGCGCAGACCGATCAGCAGCGTGCCTTCGTTGAACGGCGGCAAGAACGTCGTCGGGAAGAACGGCACGGCCACCGCGGCGACCAGCACCGCAGCACCTGCGGCTGCCATGGCGGCCCTGGGCCGGTTCAGCACACCTTGCAGGCTGCTGCGGTAGCGCGATTTCAGCCAGGCCAGGACCTTGGTGTCGCCATGGTCCAGGTTCTTCATACGCGGCAGCAGGTAGTAACTCAGGACGGGCGTCACCGTCACCGAGACAACCAGCGAAGCCAGCGTCGACACGATGAACGCAATGCCCAGTGGCACGAACAGCCTGCCTTCCAGCCCGGGCAATGCGAACAGCGGGATGAAGACCAGCACGATGATGACCGTGGCGTAGAGGATGCCCGAGCGCACCTCCATCGAGGCCTTCGCCACCAACTGCAGCGGGTTGAGGCGTTGTTGCGGGCTGCGCGCCCTGTCGGCCTTCAGTCGCCGGATGATGTTCTCGACGTCGACCACCGCGTCGTCCACCAGCCCGCCGATCGCAATGGCCAGTCCGCCGAGGGTCATGGTGTTGATCGAAAGTCCAAAGTAGCGGAACACCAGCGCGGTCACGCAGATGGATACAGGAATCGCGGTCAGCGCAATGAGGGTCGGCCGCAGCGTCCCCAGGAAGAAGAACAGGATCACCGCGACGAAGATCGACGCGCCGATCAGCTTGCCTTGCAGCGTGGTGATGGAGGCCTCGATGAAGCTGGCCTGGCGGAACGTCACACGCGGTGCCTCCATGCCGGCCGGCAGCGACGCCTTCAGCCCCACCAGGGCGTCCTCGATGGACTTGGTGAGCGCAATCGTGTCGGCGGTCGGTTGCTTCTGGATGCCCAGTATCACCGCCGGCTTGCCTTCGTAACCGGCGTCGCCGCGCTTGGGTGCCGCAGCGAACGTCACCTCGGCGATCTGGCGCATCAGGATCGGCTGGCCGTTCTTCGCAGTCAGTGCAAGGTTGTTCAGGTCGTCGAGACGTGAGGTCCGGCCCAGGTTGCGGATCAAGTACTCGCGGCCATTCAGCTCCAGGAAGCCGCCCGACGTGTTGGACGAGTAACCCTTCAACGCGCCTTCGAGCTGGTCGTGCGTGATGCCCAGCTCAGCCATGCGCGTGGTGTTCGGCTGCACCTGAAACTGCCTGACCTCGCCGCCAATCGGGATGACCTGGGCGACACCGGGCACCGACAGCAAACGCGGCCTCAACACCCAGTCGGCGTACTCGCGCACCGCCATCGCGCTGATCTTGCTCGGATCGACGGGAATGGCGATCTGCATGATCTCGCCCATGATCGAGCTGATCGGGCCCATGTGCGGCGCCACCCCTTCGGCCATGCCCTCTTCCATGCCAGACAGTCGCTCTGACACCAGTTGCCGGGCACGGAAGATCTCGGTGTCCCAATTAAAGGTGACGTACAGGAAGGACAGCCCGGCCGACGAGGTCGAGCGCACCGACTCCACGCCTGGCAGACCGTTCATGGCCGTTTCCAGCGGAAAGGTGATGAGCTGCTCCACGTCCTCGGCGGCCATGCCACCAGCCTCGGTCATGATGGTGACGGTGGGCTTGTTCAGGTCGGGGAACACGTCCACCCGAGTTGTGGACAACGTGAACGCGCCATAGGCCATCAGAACGACGCTGGCGATGATCACCAGCAGCCGGTTCGTCAGGCTGTTTTCGAGTAGCCACTTGAACATGTCAGCGCACCTGGTTGATCAAGGTGGCGCCTTGCGTCGCGACCCGGTCACCCGGCTCAAGACCCGAGGTGACCGCGGCATTGAGGCCGTCCAGCGGCTCCGTGGTGACGGTGCGGGGCTCGAAACGCTCCGGCGCCGTCTTGACCCAGACGACGGTCTGGTTGGCGGGGTTTTTCATCAGCGAGGCCACCGGCACCGAGATGCCCTTGACCTTGTCCTTGGTCTGCACGAACACGCGCACCGGTTGGCCGACAGCCAGCAGGTTGAGCGCATCACCCTGCGCGCGGAATGCCAGCGGCAGTGCCTGCTCGCGCAGGCTGCGCGAGGCGCCGATGAAGGTGAGCGGCACGCGCTTGTCGCCGACCGTCATCGTCGCGGCGCCGATGTTCGAAGCGATGGCGGCGTCGAAGGCCAGTGCCTCGATGCGCAGGCGGGACGGATCGACGATCTCGAAAATCAGTTCGCGTGCATCGACCACCTGGCCGGCCACCACGTTGGCCGATGCGATCACGCCGGAAACCGGTGCCAGCAGCGACTCGCGGGTGGACAGGCCACCCCCGACGGCCGCGATGCGCGCCGTCAGGCTGGCGGCTTCGCTCTCGACGGCTTCGATGTCCTTGCGCGGCACCGTATCGGCCAGTTCCTGCAGCCGCGCGATGCGCTTTTCGGCAAGCGCCTTGGCGGCGCGCAGCTCGGCCAGCTGCGCGGCCTGGTTCGATCGCTCGATCGGCGCTGCCGACGACACGACATAGGCCAGCACCTCACCCTTGCGCACCGTCTGCCCCAGGTTGGGCAGGCCACGCGGCCCCGGCTCGATGCGGCCGGCGTTCAGCGGCTGCACCTTGCCACCGGCATTCGGGTCCATCAGCACCTTGGCGCCCAGTTCCACGGTCCGCGCCAGCTCGGCGGATTCGGTGACGACGGTGCGCACGCGCAGTTGGCGCTGCGCGGGCTTGGGCAGGAAGACGCTGCCATCGGGCTGGCGCTGGGGGCCGTTGGCGCCGGGCGCTGCGGGCGCAGCGCCGTGGTCATGGCCCGGTCCGGCACTTGCTGGTCCTGCATCTGCCAGGGCGACCAACACCGCCATGCTGGTGACGATCAATGTGCGCTTCATGCTGCACCCCCGACACGAACGCGGCGCGTACCGATGACGCGACGCCCGCCCCAAAGGAGCAGGGCCAGGACAGCCACGCCGCCGGCGGCCCAGCCTGCGTATTTCGTCCAGGAACGCGTTGCGACGGCTTCTTCGTTGTGCGCCGCCTTATGGATGTCGAGTTCACCGGCCAGCAGGTCGGACTCGTTGCCGGCGGTGATGGTGGCGATGACCGGCAGGACGCCGGATTTGGGTGCCTCAGGCAGCACGACCTCGTATTCGTCCTCGCCTTGCCGTCCTTCCGAAGCTCGACCCTTGAACTTGGCGCCGCCGATCTCGAGCTCGATTTGCGCGCCGCGCACCGGGCTGTTGTCGGCAAAGCGATCGAGATAAAGCGTGATTTTCTTGCCGCTGAGCACGCCGACAAGTTCGAAGGTCTCGGACACGGCCGAGAAGCGCGGGGATGCTTCACCAACGGTCACGGGTGCAGCATCGCCGTGGTCATGACCTGGGCCGGCCCAGGCAGGGGATGCGACGAGGATGGCTGCAGCGAGCAATGCGGCCGGGGGTTTCGGGAAGTTCATAAAGTGGTTCCTGAAGGATTCGGCAAGGGGCATCACGGAAGCGTCACTGAAGCGTCAGTGGGCGTCACTGCGGCAGAAGGCCGAGGGCCTGGCGCCACGCAGAAATCGCTGCAGCGAGTTCGATGCGCGTGCGTGCCGCCTGACGGTCGGCCTCGGCGGCCTCGGTTTCGATGCGCAGGCGCGTCGGCAGATCGGTTTCGCCCAGCCGGAAGGACTTGTCGAAGAAGCCGCGCGACTCGCGGGCCAGCTGCGCACGCCGTTCGGCAGCGGTCAGCTGCGTGCGCGAGGCCTCGACCCGCACGCGCGCCGCTTCCCGTTCTGCTGTGAAACGTTCACGCTCCAGAGTCAGCTGGGCCTGGATTTCGGTCGCTTCGGCGCGCGCGTTGGCGCTGCGGGCATCAAAGCGCGGGCCACCGCCGAAGGGGATGCGGACAGCCAGCGTGATGGTTTGCTGGGACGCCTCGCCGCGGCCACTGCGGTCACGCGTGGTCGCCAGCATCAGCTCGGGGTTGGCGCGCGACTGGGTCGCGGTCAGCGCGACGGTTCGCTCGGCCACGGCTGCACGATCCTTCAACTCCTGCAGTGCGGCGTGGGCTTCGACGTCCGCCGCTGCGGTGCCGGGATCAGGCTCCGGCAGGGCATTCCCCACCTCAGTCAGGGCTGCCTCGGGCGAGGCGGGTGCCGCGCCAGCGAGCGCACGCAGATGCAGGCGGGCCGCCGCAAGACTGGCCTCAGCCTGGGCCACGCTGGCTTCCGCGCTGGCCGCGGCGCCGTCTGCCTGGTGCTGGTCGGCGCGCGCCAGATCGCCGGCCTTCGCACGTCGGGCCACGTCGGCAGCGATGAGGCGTGTGCTCTCGAGTTGATCGCGGGCGGTTCCGCCTTCGATGCGCGCACGCTGCCACTGCCACCATGCGTCGCGGACGGTGGCAGCGACGCGCAGTTGTGCAGCGGTAGCCCGGCTCTCGACGGCGGCGCCTTCGGCGTCGGCCAGCGCCGCGCTGCGGTCACGCTCACCGGGCAGCCACAGCGGCACGGCGATGCCGACCTCGACTTCACGCGCGCCCTGGTTGCTGCCCATGCGGTCGGTCTTGTTCGAGAGTTCCAGGGCGGCCGGCTCCGGCGTCCACGTTTTGGCAGCACTTTGCCGGGCGCGGGCGGCGTCGCGTCGCTCCTGCAGCGCCAGGGCCTCGGGCTGGCGGGCCCACGCTGCGTCAAAGACCTGGCGCAGGTTCAACGTGTTTGCTGCGGCTTCTGTTCTGCCTGCGCCCGCAGACATGGCAGTTCGAGCCGTCGCGGCCGTCGCGACCGTCGCAGTGGCGGTCTGCGCCAACACGGCCGTGCCGCAGATGGTTGCAGCGGCCGCCACGCTGGTACGCAGCAGCCAAATCTTCGTTCGAGTTCTTGGTGTCATCCGATGCTCCGGTGTTGAAAACAACTCACGGGAGATCGGCAAGCGGCGACCAAGCGGTCGCGTCGTGCCCGAAGGCGCCGCATGCTGCGGCACGCACTCAGGCGCGAACGGGCTTCAGAAAAGGAAGAGACCCGCCTCGCCGATCAGGCGAGGGGCAGCCACTGAGGGCGTTCGGGTCGGGTCGGTGCGTGCGCACCACCCGGTTCGTCAATGGTGGCTATGGGCGGCGCCGTCGACAGTGCGCCGGGCAGAACCAACGGCAGATTCAACATCATGCTGCAGGTGCCGTGGCAATGACCGCAGTCCAGATCCATGGCGCCCGGCGCTTTGCCGTCAACGGCATCTGAGTTCACATCCGAATTCGCGTCCAGCCCGGCACCGCTGCCAGCATCACCAGCATCACCAGCATCACCATGGTGCTGGTGATCGTGGTGACCGAAGTGTTCGACCCCGGCCTGGGTCTCGTGGCCACAGTACGACGCTACCGCCGCCCAGCTGAACTGGAGCGGCAAAAGGACGAGCAGGACGATGACAAAAATGCGACGCACGGGCGCGAGTCTAGCGGCTGCAGGGTTCTGGCGTGCATCGCCAAAGCGACCGGACCGTGGCGGTTAACCACTTGGTTGCCCGGATGCGCGGCGTTTCAGTTCAGGCCGAGGCGGACGCCTAACCCATGCAGGCTGCGCTTTATGTCCGAGGCTCATACCCGGGCATCCTCAAGCGCAGCCGCGGGGTGCGATACCGCCGTTGCGGGCGGGGCCTTGTAAGCCAGCAATCGCAGCGCATTCACCACCACGATCAAGGTCGAACCCTCGTGCAGGAGAACCGCCGTGCCGATGTTGGGGCCGAAGATCGTGGCCGGGATGAGCACGGCGACGACGCCCAGGCTGACCCACAAGTTCTGCTTGATGATGCGGCTGGTTGTGCGCGACAAGCCCACCGCGAACGGCAGATGCGCCAAGTCGTCGGCCATGAGCGCGACGTCGGCCGTCTCCAGCGCCACGTCGGAGCCGGCAGCGCCCATCGCGATCCCGACCATGGCCACCTTGCCATCCTTGTCGCGCAGGGCTTTGATGGACTCGACCTTCTGCTCGGGCATCAAGTCGCCCCACGCTTCCGTCAGTCCCACGGTTCTGGCCACGACGTCGGCAACCTGCTGGTTGTCGCCCGAAATCATGATCAGCCGCTTGATGCCGAGCGCACGCAGCTCGGTCATCACCTGTGCAGCCACCGGCCGCGGCGTGTCCATCACGTCGATCACGCCCAAGAAGCGGTCGCCCTGGTGAACCACCATCGTCGTCCGGCCAGCGGCAACGAGCTTGTCGTTGGCTGCGCTCACTTCCGGCGTCAGCTTCGAATTGGGCAGCTCCGTGAACAGGACCGGCTTGCCGATGTGCACCGCCTCGCCACCGATCAGCGCCTGGATGCCGCGCCCCGTGATGCTGTTGACATCGGTAGCCGGCGGCGGCGCGACCCGATCCTTTAATTGGTCACGCGTGCCGGCCACGATGGCGGACGCCAGCGAATGGTCGCTGTGCATCTCCACCGACAGCGCCACTGCGAGCAGCTCGTCCTCGGTCACCCCGGGCATCGCGACCGCGTCGGTCAACCGAGGCTTGCCTTCGGTCAGTGTGCCGGTCTTGTCGAAGACGATTGAGGTGAGCGTGCCCAGGTTCTCGAGCGGTCCGCCGCCCTTGACCAGCACGTCGCCGCGGCCGGCGCGTGCCACGCCGCTGAGCACCGCGCTTGGCACCGAGATCGCAAGCGCGCAAGGGCTGGCCGCCACCAGCACCGCCATCGCGCGGTAGAAGCTGACGGCGAAGGGCTCGTCGATCACCACCCAGGCGAACAGCAGCACGCCCACCAAGGCCAACACGAGCGGCACGAAGATGCGCTCGAAGCGCTCGGTGAACTGCTGCGTCGGCGAGCGGTGTGCCTCGGCCTCGGTGACCATCTTGACCACCCGCGCCATCGTCGACTGCTCGGCCCGGCGCGCGACCAGTATTTCGATCGCCCCCGAGCCGTTGATGGTTCCTGCGAAGACCCGGTGCTCGGGCCCGACCTCGTCGAATGCGGCCAGCGCGGCTTTGGCGGCGGCGGCGTCGCCGATCGGCCGTTTGTCCACAGGCACGCTTTCGCCCGTGACCGGTGCCTGATTCACGCTGGACGTTCCCACGACCACCACGCCGTCGGCAGGCAGGCGATCGTTGGGCTTGACGACGACCACGTCGCCGAGCTGCAGTTCGCCCACACCCACCTGCTGCGTTGTGCCTTCACGCCGCACCGTCGCGGTATCGGGGGCCAGTTCGGCCAGTGCTTCGATAGCCTTGCGGGCGCGGCCCATGGCATAACCCTTGAGCGCGTGGCCCAGGCTGAACAAAGCCAGCAACAGCGCACCTTCGGCCCACTTGCCCAGTGCCGCGGCGCCCACCGCCGCCACCAGCATCAGCGTATCGATCTCGAAGCGCCGTGCCCGCAGGTTCTGAAAGGCTTCGATGCATGTGAAGTAGCCACCGAAAAAGTACGCCGTGATGTAGCAGGCCGTGGGCAGCCACGCCGCACCGATGTCGAACTGCTCGACCAGCCAATTGGCTAGCAGCAGGAAGCCCGCCAGCACCGAAAACACCAGTTCCGACTTCTCGCCAAAGGGCCCGCCGTGCGCGTGCGCGTGCCTGTGCTGCGGGCTCCCCTTGCCGGCTTTGGCGTGGTCATGGTCATGGTCGGTGTGGTCGCCATCCGCTCCTTCGTGGGGTGCGGCGTGTGCGGCGGGAACATGGCTGCCGTTTTTGTCATGGGCCACCGTGCCGTTGCCATGATCCGCGCTGCCCGGGCCCGGCGCCGCCGGTGTTCCGCTTTCCGGGGCTGACCGGATGCCCAACTCGTCCGCCCGGGCGCGCAGCACCGCTTCGGACACGACGGCACGGTCGTACTCGATGCGCAGCGTTCCGGAGGCTGACGCGTCGGCTTCCAGAACACCCGACACGCTGCGCAAGCTGTCCGCCGCGTTGCGGGCGGCCCTGGCATGCAGGGTCGAGTCGCCGCGGATGACGAGGTGCGCAAACCGCGCGGTCAGGTCCGCGCCCACCGATTGCACGAGCTCACGCACGCGGCCGAGGGTCAGCGTGTCAGGCTGGTAGTGGATGCACAGCTGGGCCGCCCCATGTTCAAGGCCGACAAGGTGCGCCTGCACGATGCCGGGCCTACCGGCCAACGCATCGAGCAGGCGAGTGACGCAGCGGTCCTGGACATCGACGACATCGGGCAGGATCAACGGGAGGTCGAGTTTGATGGTGGTGGCTTCGGCCATGGGTTCCTCACTGCTCCGGTTGCCGGCAGGGCGACTGCACAGTAGCTCTTACCAGAGCGAAGCCCGAATGCGTGCGACGTTGCGGTTCATTGCATGGCGGATAACGCGTTCATAGAGCCAGCGCTTGAGGCCTGACAGATTGGAACCGTGACGCGCGTAGAAGGCATCGGGGCTGTCAAACAGCCCGAAGTCGTCGGCGATGCCTTCCTTCTGGATGTAGGTGTCCTGACCCTGCCATTCGACCCCGGGCGCCGACAAGTCGGGCGTCGCTGCGCCGTAGCCGCAGAAGCGCCGTGCCTGCGGAAAGCGGCGCTGCAGGCTGGCAAGGTAAGGCGCATCGAGAATGAAGCCCTCTAGAGAGATCCAGCGGCCTTCCAGACTGATCTCGACCCAACTGTGGACGATGCGCTGCGGCGCCAGCCAAAAGGCCAGGCCGGTGATCGCACCCTGCTGCAACGACTTATCGATCGTGAAGCCGTGGAAGCGGCAAGGGATGCCTACCGCCCGCAGCAAGGCCATCAGCAGCGTGCTTTTGGTGTTGCATTGGCCGATACCGTCGGCCAGCACTCAGGATGCCGGCAGTTCGTCGCCCTCGTTGTAGCCGAAAGCGATTTCGTTGCGAACGAAGTCGTAAACCGCACCGATGCGTTCATAGGAGCTTAAGGTTCGCCAGCCGCAGCGGGCGACCAGGGCCTCGATGTCCGGGTGGTCCAGATCGAGCAGCCGTGTGGCGGTCAGCAGGGTGTGGATGGCGTCAGACATGACATCTTTCCCCTCAAGCGTGCGCCGGCCCGGGCTGCAGTTCGGCCCGGGCCTGCTGGATGACGGACCGGGCGGCGGTCAACGCGAGAACGCCCATGACCGCGGCAACGACCAGATCGGGCCAGCCGCTGCCGGTACCAAAGACGCTCAGCGCTGCCACCATCACTGCCAGGTTGCCGATCGCGTCGTTGCGGCTGCACAGCCACACCGAGCGCATGTTGGCGTCGCCCTCGCGCCAGGCGTAAAGCATCACCGCCACCGACACGTTGGCCAACAGCGCCAGAGCGCCGATCGCGCCCATCGTCATCGGCTCGGGGACGGTGCCCGCGGCAGCTGACCAAGCGGCACGACCAAGCACGAAGACACCGAACGCACCCATCGTCAGGCCCTTGAAAAACGCGGCGCGCGCGCGCCAGGTCAATGCCATGCCGAGCACCGCCAGCGAAATGCCGTAGTTGGCCGCGTCGCCGAAGAAGTCCACGGCATCGGCCAGCAGCGACACCGACCCGGAGCGCAGGCCGCCTGCGAGTTCGATGCCGAACATGGCGGCGTTGATGATCAGGGCGGCCCACAGCACGCGGCGGTAACGCGGCCTTTGGCTGGCGGGTGGGGCGGCGCAGCCGTGGCTGCCGCAGGAGTCGCTCATAAGGGGCTTTTAAGTGTCTGTGCCGGCATTTGAAACCCTGTAGCGGCTCCAGAGTCAAGCGCTTAAGCTCCAAGGCAGTGAGTCCGGGCGAAAGGTCGAGCGATGAAGATAGGCGAACTGGCACTGGCGGCGCTTACACCAGTAGAGTCCATCCGGTATTACGAGCGCGAGGGCTTGCTGCCTCATGCGCCGCGAAGTGAAGGCAACTACCGCATCTACGGGCCCGAGTACGTCGAGCGCCTGGCCTTCGTGCGCCATTGCCGGTCACTGGACATGACGCTCGAGGAGATTCGCGTGCTGCTGCGTTTTAAGGACGCACCGCAGGGCGAGTGCGGTGAGGTCAACGCGCTACTCGATGAGCACATCGGCCATGTGGCAACCCGCATCCGGGAGCTGCGCCGGCTCGAGAGGCAACTGAAAGCGCTGCGCGAGCAATGCGCTGACGTTCGCGAGGCGGCGCACTGCGGAATCCTGAATGAGCTCACGCAGTCGGCCCGGCCGACAGTCGTCAGGTCGGCGGGCGCGCATGTGCCTGGGTCGCATGGCAAACGTGGTCGTCGCCGCTAACTTTTGACGCGAGATTGACCGGCCGGCAGTCGTAACAATTCTGGCGGACTGCGTCAGGACGGCGGCGGGAACAGGTCGCGGATCTGCTGCAGGGTGCCCGGATCGTCGATGGTCGTCAGATCGCCCGGGTCACGCGCTTCGCACACTGCCTGGATGGCGCGGCGCAGCAGCTTGCCCGACCGCGTCTTGGGCAGGCCCGTCACGAAGCGCACGCGGGAGGGCCGGGCGACGCCGCCCAATTGATCGTCGACGACCTTCAAGATTTCGCCCTCGAGCTTCAGGGCCAGCTCGGGCGTGGCCACGCGGTCCGGGTCGCGCGGCACGACGAAGGCCATGGCCACCTGGCCCTTCAGCGCGTCGGCCACGCCGACCACGGCCACCTCGGCCACGGCCGCGTGGCTGGAGATGCTCTCCTCGATCTCGCGCGTGCCCAGGCGGTGGCCCGCCACGTTGATGACGTCGTCGGTGCGGCCCAGGATGAAGAAGTAGCCGTCGGCGTCGCGCACACCCCAGTCGAAGGTGTTGTAGACCTGCCGGCCGGCAATGCTCTGCCAGTAGATCTTGACGAAGCGGGCATCGTCGCGCCACACCGTCTGCATGCAGCCCGGGGGCAGCGGGCCCTCGATGACGACCACGCCCTTCTGGTTGGGCTCGGTGATGTCTGCACCGGTGGCCTCGTCGATCAGCTTGACGTCGTAGCCGTAGGCCGCCTTGCCGGGCGAGCCAAACTTGCTGCGCGCGGGCTCGACGCCGTTGCACAGCGTCAGGATCGGCCAGCCGGTCTCCGTCTGCCAGTAGTTGTCGATGATGGGCTTGCCCAGCGCCTGGGCGATCCATGTCGCGGTCGGTTCGTCCAGCGGTTCGCCGGCCAGAAACAGGGCACGCAGCGACGACAGGTCGTGCCGCCGCAGGGCCTCGGGGTCGTGCTTCTTCAGCACGCGCACGGCGGTCGGTGCGCTGAACATCACGCTGACCTTGTACTTCTCGACCAGGCTCCACCAGATGGCCGCGTCGGGCCGGACCGGCAGGCCTTCGTACATCAGCGTGGCCATGCCGGCGAGCAGTGGTCCATAGACGATGTAGCTGTGGCCCACGACCCAGCCGATGTCGCTGGTGCAGAAGAAGGTCTCGCCCGGCTGGCCGCAGTAGATGTGCTTCATGCTGGCCGCCAAAGCCACGGCGTAACCCCCTGTGTCGCGCTGCACGCCCTTGGGCTTGCCGGTGGTGCCGCTGGTGTACAGGGTGTAGCTAGGCTGGTTGGATTCGAGCCAGGTGCAGGGCACGGCGGCATTTAGGTGCTGTTCGCGCCAGCCGGCATAGTGTTCGTCGCGGCCGGGCACCCGGCTGAATGGCACCAGGCCGCGATCGACCATCAGCACCCGCGCCGGCTTGTGCGTTGCGATCTGGAGGGCCTCGTCCAGCAGCGGCTTGTAGGCCACCACCTTGCCGCCGCGGCTGCCGGCGTCGGCGCTGACGATGACGGTGGGTTCGGCGTCGTCGATGCGCGTGGCCAGGCTGACACTGGCGAAACCGCCGAACACCACCGAATGCACGGCGCCGATGCGCGTGCAGGCCAGCATGGCAAACGCGGCCTCGGCGATCATCGGCATGTAGATCAGCACCCGGTCGCCCTGCTTCACGCCCAGGCTCAGCAACGTGGCGGCCATGCGCTGCACCTCGGCATGCAGTTCGCGAAAGCTGTAGCAGCGTTCCTGATTCGTCTCGGTGGAAACGAAGATCAGCGCGTTCTGGTCGCCCCGGGTGGCGACATGGCGGTCCACGGCGTTGTGGCACAGGTTGGTGGTGCCGCCCACGAACCACTTGGCAAACGGCGGCTTGCTGTAGTCGCACACCTGCTCGAACGGGTCTTGCCAGTCGACGAGCTGAGCCTGCTCGGCCCAGAAGGCGTCGCGGTCACGCAGGGAACGCTCGTGAAAGGCGGCGTAGGCGGTCATGACTGTCTCCTTGTGTTGTTGGGGACAAATTGGGCGGCGCCGCGCTGACGCCGCTCTGACGTGGCTCTGGCGTCACTCTGACAGGGCCCTCAAATCCTGACCCTCAGATCTTGACCACGATGCGCCCGCGGACCTTGCCCTGCATCAAATCGCGCGCGCGTTCGCAGGCGGCCTCCAGCGGCACTTCTTCAGCGATGGACTCCAGCCGCACCGGGTCCAGGTCGCGGGCCAGCCGGGCCCAGGCCTGCTGGCGCAGCGCGCGCGGCGCCATCACGCTGTCGATGCCGGTCAGCGTCACGTTGCGCAGGATGAAGGGCATCACCGTGCCGGGCAGGTCGGCGCCCTGGGCCAGGCCGCAGGCTGTTACCACGCCGCCGTAGCGGGTCTGCGCCAGGGCATTGGCCAGGGTGTGGCTGCCCACGGCATCGACCACCGCCGCCCAGCGTTCCTTCTGCAAGGGCTTGCCGGGCGCGCTCAATTCATTGCGGTCGATCACCGTCGCCGCACCCAAGTCACGCAGGTAATCGGACTCGGCCAGCTTGCCGCTGGCGGCCACCACGCGGTGGCCCAGCCCGGCCAAGAGCGCGATGGCCACACTGCCCACGCCGCCGCTGGCCCCCGTGACCAGCACCTCGCCGTCACCAGGCTGCACGCCATGGCGTTCGAGCGCCATCACGCACAGCATGGCGGTGTAGCCGGCGGTGCCGATGGCCATCGCCTGTCTGGGCGTGAAGGCCACAGGCAGCCGCACCAGCCACTCGCCCTTGAGCCGGGCCCGCTCGGCGAGGCAGCCCCAGTGCGTTTCGCCCACGCCCCAGCCGTTGTGCACGACGAGGTCGCCGACCTGCCAGTCGGGGTGCGTGCTGTGCAGCACCTTGCCCGCGCCGTCGATGCCCGGCACCATGGGCCACTGGCGCACCACCGAGGCCTTGTTCGTCAAGGCCAGGGCGTCCTTGTAGTTGAGGGTGGAAAATGCGGGCTCGATCAGCACATCGGCCTCGGGCAGCCGCGACTCGTCCAGCGAACACACCCCGGCGCGAAAGCCGGACCCGTCCTTCTCCAACAACAAGGCCTTGAACATGTTTCTCCTGCAGGGTGATTGAAAACCTCGATCGTGACGGGATAGGCGCTTGCCGGCAAGTCCTGCTGGTCTGTGGACTGGCATTGCTGCTGGCTGGCCCGCTGCAAGCCGCGCCCGAGCCGACGCCGGGCGACAGCGTGTTGCAACTGTTGCGCGACAAGGGCCTCGTGCCCTCGGCGGCTGCCGTCGAGTCCAGCCCGCTGGTCAACCGGGCGCGCGACATGGCGTCCGAGATGGTCATGTCGGCCATGAACTTTCTGGGCGTGCCCTACCGCCGCGGCGGCAGCAGCGCCGACGAAGGTTTCGACTGCAGCGGCTTCACGCGGCATGTGTTCGAGCACAGCCTGGGCCTGTTGCTGCCGCGCCGCGCCGATCAGCAGGCCCAGGACAGCAGCCTGGCCAAAGTGCAGCGCGAAGAGCTCCGCCCCGGTGACCTGGTGTTCTTCAACACCATGCGCCGGGCCTTCTCGCACGTGGGCATCTACGTGGGCGAAGGCAAATTCATCCATTCGCCGCGCGCCGGTGGCGAGGTGCGCATCGAGGACATGCGCCAGGCCTACTGGGCCAAGCGCTTCAACGGCGCGCGCCGCGCCGAGCCCATGACCGTCGGGGCGACGGCCCGACCCTGACTCCGTCCGGGCCGGGGGCCCGGCGTCACAATGCCGGCATGGGCGACAACATCATCTCTTTGACCGACCTGCGCTACGCAGCGGCGGTGCCGCGCGTGCCTGCGCTGGCCGCACCACCCAGCGGCCTGCTGGCCGACCGCCTGGGCCGCCCGCTGCGCGACCTGCGCATCTCGGTGACCGACCGCTGCAACTTCCGCTGCAGCTACTGCATGCCCAAGGAAGTGTTCGACGCCCGCTATCCCTTCCTGCCGCAAAGCTCACTGCTGAGCTTCGAGGAAATCAGCCGCCTGGCCCGCTTGTTCGCCGCCCACGGCGTGCAGAAGCTGCGCTTGACGGGGGGCGAGCCGCTGCTGCGTCGCCACATCGAGGTGCTGATCGCCCAACTGGCCACCGTGCGCACGCCGCTAGCCCTGCCGCTGGACATCACGCTCACCACCAACGGGTCGCTGCTGGCGCGCAAGGCGCAGGCGCTGCGCGACGCCGGGCTGCAGCGCGTCACGGTCAGCCTGGACGCACTCGACGACACGGTCTTCCGGCGCATGAACGACGTCGACTTCCCGGTGGCCGACGTGTTACAGGGCATCGAGGCCGCACTGCGCGCCGGACTGGCGCCGGTGAAGGTCAACATGGTCGTCAAGCGCGGCGTCAACGACCACGAGATCGTGCCGCTGGCGCGCCACGTGCGGGACCGTTTCGGCCCGGCGGTCGTGCTGCGTTTCATCGAGTACATGGACGTGGGTGCCACCAATGGCTGGCGCATGGACGAGGTGCTGCCCTCGGCCCAGGTGCTGCAGCGCCTGGGCGACGCGTTCCCGCTCGAGCGCATGGAAGCCAGCGTCGCCGGCGAGACGGCGCAGCGCTGGCGCTATGCCGATGGCGGCGGTGAAATCGGGCTGATCAGCAGCGTCACCCAGGCCTTCTGCGGTGATTGCAACCGCGCCAGGCTGTCCACCGAAGGCAAGCTCTTCCTGTGCCTGTTCGCCCATGGCGGGCACGACCTGCGTGCGCTGCTGCGCGGTGGCGCGCATGGCGTGGCCTGCAGTGACGAGCAGATCGCCGCAGCCATCGGCTTGATCTGGAACGAGCGCCAGGACCGCTACTCGGCGCTGCGCTCGGCGGCAGGTGCGGGCGCGGGTACGGGCGCGGGCGCGGCCGGGTCGCAGGCCGGGCGCCGCATCGAGATGCATTACATCGGCGGTTGACACAACGCAATGCAACGCACCGCGGCTGCGCTGCAGCCGCGGCCCGGTCGCTGAAACTTCATTCAGTCGGCGCCAGCCTCGGCCAGTGCCGGCGTGGTGATTTCGCCAGGGACGCTCTTGCGCGCAAACCACGTGTACACGGTGGGCACCACGAAGATCGTCAGCAAGGTGCCCAGGCTCATGCCACCCACGATGACCCAGCCGATCTGCTGCCGGCTCTCGGCACCCGCCCCGGTGGCCAGGGCCAGCGGCAAGGCGCCCAGCACCATGGCGCCGGTGGTCATCAAAATTGGCCGCAGCCGCATCACCGAAGCGTGGTGGGCCGCTTCGGCCACGGCCATCCCGGCCTGGCGCGCCTTGTTGGCGAACTCGACGATCAGGATGCCGTGCTTGGTGATCAGCCCCACCAGCGTAATCAGTCCGATCTGCGAGAACACGTTCAGCGTGCCGCCTGAGAACTTCAACGCCAGCAAGGCGCCGACCATCGACAACGGCACCGACAGCAGGATTACGAAGGGATCGACAAAGCTTTCGAACTGCGCTGCCAGCACCAGGAAGATGAACAGCAGCGCCAGCATGAACACCACCCCCAGTGCGCCGGAACTGGAGCGGAATTCGCGGCTCTGGCCATTCAGTTCGGTGGCGTATCCCGGCGGCAGCACCCGCTGCGCGGCGCCGTCCATGAAGGTCAGCGCTTCGCCCAGCGAATAGCCGGGTGCTAAATTGGCTGTCAACGTGACCGAACGCCTCTGGTTGAAGTGGTTCAGCTCGCGCGGGCTGACGGCCTCGCGCACCTTGACCAGCGACGACAGCGGCACCATCGTGTCGTTGCGACCGCGCACGAAGATCTTCTCGATGTCCTCGGGTGTCGTGCGGCCGCGGCCCTCGGTCTGCACCAGCACGTCGTACTGATCGGCGTCGCGCTTGTAGCGGGTGACGACGCGGCCGCCGAGCATGGTTTCGATGGTGCGTGCCACGGTGTCCACCGCCACGCCGACATCGGCCGCGCGCGCGCGGTCGACGTCGATGAAGATCTCGGGCTTGTTCAGCTGCAGGTCGCTGTCGGGCTGCACGATGCCCGGGTTCTTCTGCATCTCGGCGATCATGGCCTGCGAGGCGCGCGCCATGTTGCCGTAGCTGTCGCCACTGACCAGCACGAAATTGATGGCGCGTTCGCGGAAGCCCTGCCCCAAGCTGGGCGGAGTGATCGGAAAGGCGCTCACGCCCGGCAGCGCGGACAACTGCGGCAGCAGCTTTTGCGCCAACTCGGGCGTGGTGATGCTGCGCTCGGTCCAGTCCACCGTGCGCAGCACGACGAAGGCGCTCGACACCCCGCCACCGCCGCCCACGAACATGAAACGCCGATCGAACTCAGGGTACTGCGAGGTGATGCGTTCGATGGCATCGAGGTAGCGCGCCGTGTATTCCAGCGTGGCGCCATCGGGAGCGCGCACCGGCATGGAGATGACGCCGCGGTCTTCCAGTGGCGACAACTCGCTCTTGGCGGTGGTGTACAGCTGGTAGCTGCCGGCGGCCGAGGCCAGCATGACCAGCAACACGACCCAGCGGTGCACCAGGGTCCAGCTCAGTGCACGGCCGTAACCTCGCGTCATTCCACCCAACAGGCGTTCCATCACGCGGTCGAAGCGGGAGGGCTGGGCGGTGTGGCGCAGCAGCTTGCTGCACATCATGGGCGTGAGCGTCAGCGCGACGAAGCCGGACACGATCACCGCGCCGGCCAGCGTCAAGGCGAACTCCCCGAACAGGCGCCCGGTGCGGCCCGGCGTGAAGGCCAGCGGCGCGAACACCGCCGCCAGTGTCAGCGTCATCGCGACCACGGCGAAACTGATCTCCTTGGCACCCTTGATCGCGGCCTGAAAGGGCGACAGCCCTTCCTCGATGTGGCGGTAGATGTTCTCGAGCACCACGATGGCGTCGTCCACCACCAGCCCGATGGCCAACACCAGCGCCAGCAGCGTCAACGTATTGATGGTGAAACCGGCCAGGGCGATCAGCGAGAAGGTGCCGATGAGGCTGACCGGGATGGTGATGAGCGGGATGATCGACGCCCGCATCGTGCGCAGGAACACGAAGACCACCAGCGCCACCAGCACCACGGCTTCGGCCACCGTGCTGTAGACGGCCTTGATCGAACGGTCGATGAAGACCGAGTTGTCGTTGGCCTGGGTGACGGTGACCGACGGCGGCAGGTCGCGCTGGATCTGCGGCATCAGCGCGCGCACGCCGTCGGCCACTTCGAGCGGGTTGGCCGTGGCGTTGCGGATGACGCCTGTGCTGATCGACGGCACACCATTCAGCCGCACGCGGGACCGCTCGCTGGCCGCGGCTTCCTGCACCCGCGCCACGTCGCGCAGGCGGACGAAATTGCCGCCGACGTTGCGCAACACGATGTCGTTGAACTGCGCCACCGTGTTGAGATCGGTGCGCGCCGTGACGCTGAATTCGCGCTGCTGGCTTTCGATGCGGCCGGCCGGCACTTCCAGGTTCTGCCGCCGCAGCGCGTCTTCCACGTCCTGCACGGTCAGCCGGTACGAAGCCAGGCGGTCCGGGTCCAGCCAGATGCGCATGGCGAAGCGGCGATCACCGCCCACCTGCACGTCGGCCACGCCGGTCACCGTCTGCAAACGCGGCTTGACGACGCGGTTGATCAGGTCGGTCAGCTCCAGCGGGCCCAGGGTCTCGCTGGTATAGGCCAGCCAGATGGTGGGCGTGGCGTCGGCCTCGACCTTGCTGATGACGGGTTCGTCGGCGGCGTCGGGCAGGCGGCCCCGCACCCGCGCCACGCGGTCGCGCACCTCGGCCGCGGCCGTGTCCGGGTCCTTGCTCAGCTTGAAGCGCACCGTGATCTGGCTGCTCTCGGTGCGCGACACCGAGGTCATGATGTCGACACCGTCGATGCCGGCGATCGAGTCTTCCAGCGGCTTGGTGACCTGCGATTCGATCACCTCGGACGAGGCGCCGAGCAAGCGCGTGTTGACGTTGACCAGCGGCTCGTCGATGCGCGGGTACTCGCGCAGGCTGAGTTGCTTGAACGACACCAGGCCGACCAGCACCAGCAGCAACGACATGACGCAGGCCAGCACCGGGCGGCGGATGGATGTCTCGGAAATTCGCATGGGGGTTCCTTGCCTTCGCGTCGGTGGGGGCGTGGGCGTGGGCGTGAACGTGGGCGGAGTCAGGGTTGCGCCGCAGCCCGCGGCTTGCCGTTGGCCGCAGACGAAGGGGCAGGCACAGGCGGGCCAGACGGACGCGTCAGGTCGACGACGCGAACCGGCACCGATTCACCCCGCAGCAGTCGGCCATGGCCGGCCGTGACCACCGCGTCGCCGGCCTTCAGGCCATCCAGGATCTCGACCTTGCCGGGCAGCCTGACCCCTATCTTGGCTTCCAGGCGCTGCGACACCTTCTTGCCGTCGGCACCGTCGACCACCTTGAAGATCAGCTGGCGTCCGCCCTGCGGCACCAGGGCTTCTTCGGGCACCACGACGGCCCCTTCGCGCACGCTGAACACCACGCGGGGCCGGGCGAACATACCGGGCTTGAGCAAGGCGCCGCGGTTGTCCACGGCGGCGCGTACGCGCAGGGCGCGGCCGTTGGGGTCGACCTGCGAATCGAGTGCATCGATGCGGCCCTTGAACATCTGGCCCGGCAAAGCGTCCAACGACAACTCGACCGGCTGGCCGGTGCGCACCCGCGCGATGTAACGCTCGGGCAGGGTGAATTCCACATGCAGACCCGACAGGTCCTCGATGTTGACGAGGTCGGCACCGTCCTTGACGTAATCGCCGACCTGCACCGAGCGGATGCCCAGCGTGCCATCGAAAGGCGCCAGCACGCGCATCCGCGCGGCCTGGGCCTGGGCCAGCGCCACCTGCGAATCGGCCACTTGCTGGTTGGCCATGTTCTGGTCGACCACGCTCTGGCTGACGAAGTTCTGCGCCAGCAATTCGCGGCTGCGTTGCAGGTTGGTGCGTGCGATGCTGGCCTGGGCCTGCGCCTGTTGCAGCTGGGCTTGCTGGAGCGCGTCGTCGAGCTGCACCAGCACCTGCCCGCGCCTGACGCGGTCGCCATCGGCGAACCCCAGGCGGGCGACACGACCACTGGCTTCCGGACGCAACATCACGCCCTGGCGTGATTTGAGCGAACCCACGGCCAGCACGTCATCGGCCAGGGTCATGGCTTCGGCGCGCGCCACTTCCACCGCCACGGGCCCGCCGGGGCCACCTGGACCACCTGACCCGCCCCCGCCCGGTCGTGCACCGGACCCACCTTGCCCGCCTGGACCGGGTGCAGCGGAACCAACGCCGGGGCCGCCGGGGCCGCCGGGGCCGGCGGCCCCACCTGCCGTCTGGGGCGCGGAGCCGGCGCGGTTCTGCCACCACCAGGCCCCGCCGCCGGCCAAGGCAATGCCGACCACGGCAACCAGGGTGTAGGTGATGTTCTTCAAAGGTGTTTCCCGCGCACAGCTGCAAACCGCTGACTTTATCCGCCGCAGCGGCCGTGCGTACCCGGCGTGACTCGGTGGATGGCAGGCCGGCTTTGCCGGATCAGGCCGCGAGGTTGTCGATCCCGCGGTTGGCCAGGCGGTCTGCGCGTTCGTTGCCGGGGTCGCCGGAATGCCCCTTGACCCAGCGCCAGGTCACGTCATGACTGGCGTTGAGCGTGTCCAGCCGTTGCCACAACTCGACGTTCTTCACCGGCTTCTTGTCCGCCGTCAGCCAGCCGCGGGCCTTCCAGCCGTGTATCCAGGTCGTGATGCCCTGGCGCACGTACTGGCTGTCGGTGTAGATCGTCACCTTGCAGGGGCGCTTGAGCGACACCAGGGCCTCGATCGGGGCCGTCAGCTCCATGCGGTTGTTGGTGGTGAGTGCCTCGCCGCCGAACATTTCCTTTTCGTGTTCACCACTTTTGAGCCACACGCCCCAACCACCGGGGCCCGGGTTGCCGCGGCAGGCGCCGTCGGTGTAGACCACCACTTCACTCATTCGCGTCCCTCATTCAGGTCCCTCATTCGCGTCGATCCTCACGTCGCTGACATACGCCAGTCACCGATGTCCGCATTCACGTCTCCGTCTCTGTCTCATGCTCGACGCTTGGACTGGTGACCGCACCTCGCTGGGCCACCACGGCGGGCGCTGCCTGGCGAATGCGGCGGTCCTTCTTGATCATGCCGACCAGGCGCATGCCGCGTACCCGCTTGACGGCGACCAGGAAGTACACCGCGCCAAACACCGGCCACCAACGGTCGCCGACCCCGTCCATCCACGCGAAGCGGTCCAACCACCGCTCGCTTGTCAAGGGCGGGCGCCAGCATCCGAAGCGGCCGCCCTCGACCTCGAAACTCAGCAGGCGCAACCAGTCACGCAAGCGCCAGTAACCGATGAAGTCGCCGGCGCTGGGCAGATACAGGCCGTCGTTCCCCGCCAGGCCCATGCCTTTCCGAGCCCGCGCCGCGCGCTGGCGCAGGCCCCACAGGCTGGCCGGGTTAAAGCCGGTGATGACCACGCGGCCCTCGGGCACCAGCACGCGCTCGACTTCACGCAGTGTCAGGTGGGGGTCGCGGGCCAGCTCCAGCGCATGCGGCAACACCACCAGGTCGATGCTGCTGTCGGGAAAGGGCAAGGCATCGAAAGCGCAATGCAGGCTGACGGACTCTCCCGCCGACAGGGTCGAAATGTGCTCGTCTGCGGGCGCAGGCATGGGCATCGCATCGGGCACGACCAACGAGTCGCTGGCGACCCATCGATGCGGCATGCGGTTGGCGCGCAGCCCGTCCAATTCGGGCAATCCCAACTGCAGCGCATGGAATCCGAAGGCATCGGTCACACTGCGGTCCAGGCGGTCTTGTTCCCAGGCCAGCATGTAGCGGCCGGGCGGGGTCCTCAGCCAGCACCCCAACTCTATAATCGAGTCATCTTTAGTCATGAATCTGCTCGCCCTGCCCGCCTTTGCCGACAACTACATCTGGATGCTTCACGATGGCCTTCGAGCCGTGGTCGTGGACCCAGGCGATGCGGCACCGGTGCACGCCAAGCTCGACGAGCTCAAGCTTGATCTGGCGGCGATTCTAGTGACGCACCACCACCCCGATCATGTCGGCGGCGTCGATGCATTGCGCGGCCGTCTGCGGGGGCCCGTGTACGGCCCGGCGCGAGAGCGCATCCCGACGCCCTTCGAGCCGCTCGTGGACGGCGACGAGGTCGATGTGCTGGGTCTGCGGTTCGGGGTCATCGACGTGCCGGGCCACACCGCCGGCCACATCGCCTACCAGCAGCTGCCCACCGACGGGCGGCTGCTGTCGGCGCCGATCCTGTTTTGCGGAGACACTCTTTTTTCCGGCGGTTGCGGCCGCCTGTTCGAAGGCACACCGGCGCAGATGGCCGCGTCGCTGGCCCGCTTGTCGGCTTTGCCGGGCGACAGCCGGGTTTGTTGCACGCACGAGTACACCTTGTCCAATCTGCGGTTTGCCCACGCGGTGGAACCCGGCAACGCGGCACTGGCCGCCTACACCGTGCGCTGCCAGTCGCTGCGCGACGCCGGCCTGCCGACACTGCCCAGCTCGGTGGCGCAGGAGCAGGCCATCAACCCTTTCCTGCGCTGCAGCGAGCCCGAGGTGCAAGCCGCGGCGCGCACGCGTGACGCGACAGCCCTGGATGCCCTGAGCGTGTTCGCCGCGCTGCGCGAGTGGAAGAACAACTACTGATGACCTGTCTCCTTCTGGTGCGCCGCGCGGGCGTGTTTGTCACCGCCCTTCTGCTGACGGCCTGCGCCACTGTGGCGCCGCCCGAGCCACCACCCGTCGTCACTGCGTCGCCTGTATCCCTCGCGACGGCGCCTGCGACACCAGTTCAGTTGGCCGGCTCGCCCACAATCACCGAGACGGCCCCCAGTGGGCCGCCACGACGCGACTTGCCGCGGGGCCGCCTGGACCCCGACCAAGACGCTGCCCGCGCCAGTCTGTGGGACCGTGTCCGCGCCGGTTACGCCCTGCCAGACCTGGACAACGAACTCGTGCGCAAGTGGGAGCAGTGGTACGCCACGCGTCCCGACTATGTGCAGCGCATGTCCGAGCGCGGCGGGCGCTATCTGTTCCACATCGTCGAAGAAATCGAACGCCGCAACATGCCGGTCGACTTGGCGCTGCTGCCCTTTATCGAGAGTGCCTTCAACCCGCAGGCGATGTCGACTGCCCGCGCCTCGGGCATGTGGCAATTCATGCCCGCCACCGGCAAGGACTTCGAACTGCGCCAGAACCTCTTCCGCGACGACCGGCGCGCCGTGCTCGCCTCGACCCGCGCTGCGCTGGATTACCTGCAGCGGCTGCACGGCCTGTTCGGCGACTGGCACCTGGCGCTGGCGGCCTACAACTGGGGCCAGGGCAACGTGCAGCGCGCGATCGACCGCAACCGGCGCGCCGGTCTGGGCACAGGGTACGCGGACCTGTCCATGCCCGACGAGACCCGCAACTACGTGCCCAAGCTGCAGGCGGTGAAGAACATCGTGGCCCGACCCAGACTGTTTGCAGTGACGCTGCCGCCGCTCGAGAACCACCCGTACTTCCTGAGCGTGAACATCGAGCGCGACATCGACGTGGCCCTGGCCGCGCGGCTGGCCGGGCTGTCCATCGACGACTTCAAGCAGCTCAACCCGCAGATGAACAAGCCGGTGATCCTGGCCGCCGGCACGCCGCAGGTGCTGCTGCCCTACGACAACGCCAACCGCTTCCTGCGCGAACTGGCATCCCACCAAGGCCCGCTGGCCAGCTGGACGGCCTGGGTGGCACCGCGCACATTGCGGCCCGGCGAAGCCGCCCGCCTGGTCGGCATGCCCGAGGCTCAGTTGCGCGAGATCAATTTCATCCCGCCCAGCATGTCCGTGCGCAGCGGCTCCACGCTGCTGGTGCCCCGCGCCGCCAACACCAGCAAGGACGTGTCGGAACACGTCGCCGACAACGCCATCATGGCCCTGGCGCCGCAGGTGTTGCCCGCGCGCCGTGTCACCTTCAAGGTCGGCGCCAAGGGCGACAGCGTGGCCGCCGTGGCCAGGCGCTACCGGCTCAACCCGGCCATGGTGGCCCAATGGAACAAGGTGGGCACCCAAACCGCATTCAAGGCCGGGCAAACCGTGGTGGTGATGCTGCCTAAAGCCGCGCTCGAGCCGGTCAGGCGCAGCGCCCGGCCTGCAGCCGCGCCCAAGACCCGGGTGACGCAGCGCTGATCCTCTGCCGCCGCGCCCGACGGGCGCCACGCACCCGACGGTAGTTCTACAGCCCGAGGTAATCCTTCTTGCCCACATCGACACCGGCATGCCGCAACAGCGCGTAGGTGGCGGTGGCGTGGAAGTAGAAGTTGGGCAGCACGAAGGTCAGCAGGTAGGACTCTCCGGTAAACCGGCGCGGCTCGCCGCTGCGCGTGGGCAGCAGGATTTCGCGCGCCTCGGAGCCGTCGATCTGCGCCGCCGGAACAGACAGCGCGTAGTCGATGGTCTTCTGCACCCGCGCTCGCACCTCGTCCAGCGTAACTTCGTTGTCTTCCCACTTCGGCGGCTCCAGGCCGGCCAGGCGGGCCACGCAGCCCTTGGCACCGTCGGTGCAGATCTGCACTTGGCGCGTCAAGGGCAGCATGTCCGGGGCCAGGCGCAAGCCCAGGTAATTGGCGGTGTCGAACTTGCGCGCTTCGGCATGGGCCTGGGCCTTGTCCAGCCATACCACCATGTTCTTCAACATGTTGACGAACGCCGGCACGCTGGCTGAATGCATCGAAAGGCTCATGGAGATCTCCTGGTGAGTTGGCAAGGTCGGGAAACCGGTGATGCTATCGCCCGCCAGAAGCGGTCCCGGGACGGGGCAGAATCGTCGCTATGGCCGCCGACAACATCAACATCATCATCCTGGACGATTACCAGGACGCCGTGCGCAAGCTCAAGTGCGCCACCCGACTCGAGCCGTTTACGGCCAAGGTCTTCACCAACACCGTCAAGGGAATAGGGCAGTTGTCGGTGCGCCTGCGCGACGCCGACGTGCTGGTGCTGATCCGCGAACGCACGCATTTCCCGCGGGCTCTGCTGGAAAAGCTGCCGCGCCTGAAGCTCATCTCGCAGACCGGGCACGTGGGCTCGCACATCGACGTCGAGACCTGCACCCGCATGGGCATTGCCGTGGCGCAGGGCAGCGGCTCGCCGTACGCGCCGGCCGAACTGACCTGGGCCTTGATCATGACTGCGATGCGCCGGCTGCCGCATTACATCGGCAACCTCAAGCACGGCGCCTGGCAGCAGTCGGGGTTGAAGTCGGCGTCGATGCCGCCCAACTTCGGCATCGGGTCGGTGCTCAAGGGCAAGACCCTGGGCATCTGGGGCTACGGCAAGATCGGCCAGTTGGTGGCCGGCTACGGCCGCGCATTCGACATGCAGGTTCAGGTCTGGGGCAGCGAGACGTCACGTCTGCGCGCCCAGGCAGACGGCCACGGCACGGCCACGAGCTGCGAAGCCTTCTTCGAAACCAGCGACGTGCTGTCGCTGCACCTGCGGCTGCACGACGCCACACGCGGCATCGTCACGCTCGAAGCGCTGGCGCGCATGAAGCCCACGTCGCTGCTGGTCAATACATCGCGGGCGGAATTGATCGAAGAGCACGCGCTGGTCGCCTCGCTCAATCGGGGCCGCCCGGGCATGGCGGCCGTCGACGTGTTCGAGAGCGAGCCCATCCTGCAGGGCCAGCCGCTGCTGCGCCTGGAGAACGCCGTGTGCACGCCGCACATCGGCTACGTCGAGCAGGACAGCTACGAAGCCTACTTCGGTGCGGCCTTCGACAACGTCATCAACTTCATCGCCAAGAATCCCACCGGGCTCGTCAACCCCGAGGCCTTGAAGGTGCTGCGCTGAGCCCGCATGGCTGATCTCCTGCCGCAGGCCAGGCCCGAGTCACCCGGCGTGCTGTTCACCGCCTTCACAGCCATGGCCATGAAGGGTTTCGGCGGCGTGCTGCCGGTGGCGCAGCGCACCATGGTCGACGACAAGCGCTGGATGTCGCGCGAGCAGTTCCTCGAGCTGCTGTCGATATCGCAGGTGCTGCCGGGGCCGAACATCATCAACATGGCGTTGATTTTCGGCGACCGCTGCCACGGCTGGCGCGGCGCCGCGGCCGCACTGGCGGGTCTGCTGTGCGCGCCGCTGGTGCTGGTGCTGACGCTGGCCGCCCTGGCGCAGAGCCTGCGCGGCCAGCCGCTGGTGGCCGACGCCCTGCGCGGCATGGGCGTGGTGTCGGCCGGCCTGGTGCTGAGCACCGCCGTGGGCCTGGCCGGCAGCCTGCGCACCAGCCCGCTGGGCTTGCCGGCCTGCGTGGTGCTGGCGCTGGCCACGGCACTGGCTGTCGGCCTGTTGCGCTGGCCCCTGGCCGGTGTGGTGCTGGGACTGGGCGCGGCCGCCATGGCCTTGGCTTGGCGGCGGGTGCGCCCATGACCAGCCTGTGGTTCGGGCCCGGGCTGCTGGGCACGGCCGAACTGCTGCACCTGACGACGCACTTCATGGTGCTGTCGCTGCTGGCCGTGGGTGGCGCCATCACCACCGCGCCGGACATGCAGCGCTTCGTGGTGCGCGAACAAGGCTGGCTCAGCGACGCCCAGTTCACGGCCTCGGTGGCGCTGGCCCAGGCTGCCCCCGGCCCCAACGTGTTGTTCGTGGCCGTGATCGGCTTCAACGTGGCCGGGCTGGCCGGCGTGCTGGCCACCCTGGTGGGCACGCTGGTGCCGTCCACCACGCTGGCGTTGACCGCCTCACGCTGGGGCGACCGCAACCGCTCGTCGCGGGCCTTGCAGGCCTTCACCGTGGGGCTGGCGCCGGTCACCATCGGCTTGCTGCTGTCGACCAGCTGGATCCTGCTGGAGCCCAACCGCACGAAGTGGACCGCTGCCGCCCTGGTCGCCGCCACGCTGGTGCTGATGCTGCGCACCCGCATCAGCCCCCTGTGGCTCATCGCCGGGGGCGCGGCGGCGGGCATGGCCGGCTGGGTGTGAGTGGGCGGATTGCGGGCGAAACGCATGGCGCAGTCGGCAGCACCGTCCGCCGTGCAGGCGCCGCCGCACTGTCCGGGCTGGCCGTGTATTGCGCCGTGCTGCTGGGTCTTTGGTGGAGCCAGGAGTCGCTGCTGTTCCACCCCCAGCCGCTGCCGGCATCACACCGCTTCGACATGGGCGCCGATGTGCATGAAACCTGGGTGGATGTGTCCGGCGCGCGCTTGAACGCGCTGCACCTGCGTCTGCCGCGGCCCGACGGCGTGGTGTTTTTCCTGCATGGCAACGCCGGCAACCTGCAAGGCTGGTTCGGCAACGCCGACTTCTACCGCCGCGCCTACTTCGATCTGTTCATGGTCGACTACCGCGGTTTCGGCAAGAGCAGCGGCCGGATCGAGAGCCAGGCGCAGCTTGAAGCCGATGTGCTGGCGGCCTGGCAGCAGATGGCCGCGCAGTACGCAGGCAGCCGTCGCGTGATCGTCGGCCAATCCCTGGGCACCGGCCTGGCGGCCATCCTGGCAGCCCAGGTGCAGCCCGAGCTGACCGTCCTCGTCTCGCCTTACTCGAGCATGGTGGCTGTGGCGAGCCAGCATCACCCGTGGGTGCCGGGCGCCTTGCTGCGCTACCCGCTGCGCACCGACCGGGCCCTGCCACAGGTGCGGGGCCCAGTGATCCTCCTGCACGGGGGCCGCGACGACCTGCTGCCTGCGGCGCACAGCCACGCGCTGCAGCGCCTTGCGCCGACTGCGCGCATGTTGCTCGTCGACGAGGCCGGCCACAACGACATCGACCAGTTCCCTAACTACCGCGACGCGCTTCGGGCCGCGCTGCAAGGGCGCTGAAGGTTGGGAGTTCAGCCCGTGCGCTGGCGCACGGCCTCGTAGAGGCACACCCCTGAAGCCACCGACACGTTGAGGCTTTCCACCGCGCCGGCCATCGGGATGCGCACGAGCTGATCGCAATGCTTGCGCGTCAGCTGGCGCAGGCCCTCGCCCTCGGCGCCCAGCACCAGCGCCAGCGGGCCGCGCAGGTCGGCCTGGTAGATCGTGCCGGGGGCATCGTCGCTGGTGCCGACGACGCGGATGTCGCGCTCCTTCAATTCGCCCAGGGTGCGCGCCAGGTTGGTCACCATCAGGTAGGGCACCGTCTCGGCCGCGCCGCTGGCCACCTTGGCCACCGTGGCGTTGAGGCCCACGGCGTGGTCCTTGGGGGCGATGAGAGCGTGCACGCCCGCACCGTCCGCCACGCGCAGGCAGGCGCCCAGGTTGTGCGGGTCGGTCACGCCGTCCAGCACCAGCAGCAAGGGCGCACCGACGACGGCGTCGAGCACGGCATCGAGCGAATGCTGCTGCGGCAGTGGCGTGACGCGCGCCACCACACCCTGGTGGCGGCCGCTGCCGGCCAGCTGTGCCAAGCGGGCGTCGTCGCTGTCGACGAGCTTGGCGCCGGATTCCAGCGCGCGCGCCACGAACTGCCGCATGCGGGCGTCGCGCCGCGCCGCATCGACGTGAATCTCCGTCACCGACTTCGGCGCCACTTTGAGGCGCACGGTGACGGCATGGAAGCCGAACAGGACTTTGGTGCTCATGCGCGATGCTAAGGGCAGCCGCGGCGACACCCACAATTCAGCATGCGCAAATCACATCCTGGCACGGCCGCCGACCTGCGCGGCGCGGCGCGCCTGGCCACCGATGCCACTGCAGGCCTCGCCGATCTCGTGGAAGCCGTGCACGAACGCGTCACCCGCATCCCGGGGTTGGACTCAGCTGCGCTAAACGGGCGCACCCGTGGCATCACCGGCCTGGTCTACAAGAGCATTCGTGGCGTGACGCGGCTGGCGGGGGGCAGCCTGGGTGCGTTGCTCGGGCTGCTGGCCCCCGTGCTGCACCCCGCCGCACGGGCCAGCGACACCGCTGACGCGGCCGCACCACCCCGCGAACGCGAGGCCATCGTCGCTGCGCTCAATGGCGTGCTGGGCGACTATCTGGCGGCCAGCGGCAACCCGCTGGCCATCCAGATGGCCTTCAGGCACGACGCGCGCCCGCTGCCCCTGGACGCCGCTGTTCTGGCCGTGACCCTGCGTGGTGTGCACGGTGTGCCCGGTGTGCCTGGTGTGCCTGGTGTGCCGGGTGTCGGGCCCCGGCTGCTCGTGCTCGCGCACGGCCTGTGCATGGGCGACCGGCAATGGCGGCGCGAGGGCCACGACCACGGCACTGCACTGGCGCGTGATCTCGGCTTCACGCCGGTCTATCTGCACTACAACAGCGGCTTGCACATCTCGCTGAACGGACGCGAACTGGCGCGTCAGCTCGAAGCGCTGGTGGCCGTCTGGCCGCAACCGGTCGAGCGACTCGTGCTGCTGGGCCACAGCATGGGCGGGCTGCTGGCGCGCAGTGCGCTGCACCACGCCGCGCTGGCCGGGCACACCTGGCCGACGCGGCTGTCGGACCTGGTGTTCCTGGGCTCGCCGCATTTCGGCGCGCCGCTGGAACGCGCCGGCAACTGGGTGGATGTGCTGTTGGGTGCCACGCCCTACACGGCGCCCTTCGCGCGCCTGGGCAAGGTGCGCAGCGCAGGCATCACCGACCTGCGCCACGGCTATCTCGTCGACGAGGACTGGGTCGGCCGGGACCGCTTCGCCCGCGTTACCGACCGTCGCCATCACTTGCCCCTGCCCGACGGCGTGCGCTGTTACGCCGCTGCGGCCACGCTGGGCGCGCAGGGCGGCGACCTCAAGGACCGCCTGCTCGGCGACGGCCTGGTACCCCTGGACAGCGCCCTGGGCCGCCACCGCGACCCCGCACGCACCCTGGCTTTCGCAGAAGACCGCCAGTGGGTGGGCTACGGCATGAGCCACCTCGACCTGCTGAACAGGCCGGAGGTGTATGCGCAATTGAGCCGCTGGCTGGGCCATTAGCGGCGGCCGCCGCAGCCGCCGCAGATGCCGCAGCCGGCGGGCACGCGCCTACAAGCGCTCGAACACCGCGGCGATGCCCTGGCCGCCGCCGATGCACATCGTGACCAGCGCGTAGCGGCCGCTGCTGCGGTGCAGCTCGTACACCGCCTTGGTGGCCAGGAACGCGCCTGAGCAGCCAATGGGGTGACCCAGAGCGATGGCGCCGCCGTTGACGTTGGTCTTGCTCATGTCCAGCTCCAGCCCGCGCGCCACGGCGATGGCCTGGGCGGCGAAGGCCTCGTTGCTTTCGATGACGTCCATCTGGTCCAGCGTCAACCCGCCTTTTTTCAGCGCCAACTTGGTGGCCGGGATCGGGCCTTCGCCCATGATCTCGTTGGGCACGCCGGCGACGGCGTAGGACACTAGGCGGGCCATCGGCTTGTGGCCGGCGGCAGCGGCCACCGCCGCATCAGCCAGCACGAAGAAGGCCGCGCCGTCGTTGATGCCCGAGGCGTTGCCCGCCGTCACCGAGCCGTCCTTCTTGAACGCCGGCTTCATCTTGCCCAGCGTTTCCATGGTGGTGCCGGCCTTGACATGCTCGTCGGTGTCGAAGGTGACCTCGCCCTTGCGCGTCTGCTTGACGATGGGCACGATCTGGCTCTTGAAGCGGCCCTCGGCAATGGCCACCGAGGCGCGACGGTGCGACTCGACGGACAGCGCGTCCTGCTCTTCGCGCGTAATGCCCCACTTGACGGTCAGGTTCTCGGCCGTGATGCCCATGTGGCCGACGCCGAAGGGGTCGGTCAGCGTGGCGACCATGGTGTCGATGAGCTTGGTGTCGCCCATGCGCGCGCCGTTGCGCATGGCGGTGCTGAGATAACCGCCGCGGCTCATCACCTCGACGCCGCCGCCCACGCCGTAATCGCAATCGCCGAGCAGGATGTTCTGTGCCGTCGTGATGATGCCTTGCAGGCCCGACGAGCACAGCCGATTCACCGACATCGCCACGCTGTCCATCGGCAGCCCGGCCTGGATGGCAGCCACACGCGCCACGTAGGCGAATCTGCTGTCGGTGGGGATGGTGTTGCCCACAGTGACGTAGTTGATGGCGTTGGGGTCGACGCCGGAGCGTTTGACCGCCTCCTTCATCACCGTGCCCGCCAACTCGGCGGGTTCGATGTCGGCCAGCGCGCCGTTGAAGGTGCCGATCGCCGACCGGGCAGCGCCCAGAACCACCACATCACGCTTGCTCATAGTCTGTCTCCGTAAAAGTTGAATGACTCAGGGCAGAAGTTGACACCCTTAGGCTGCCGTCGAGCTTACGCCAGGTCAAGGAATGCCGACAGGAATGCCGATGTCGGAACGCCGATCTCGCCAGGGCTCCGACATCAGCGCAATGTCTGCCAAGCCAGCACCAGGCCGATCAGCACCGGCTGGTGCAGCATGTAGAAACTCAGCGACCAGCGGCCCAGCAGCGCCAGCGGCTGCAGCGGCGCTGGCAGGCTGCCCGCCAGCAGGGCGCCGCGCCGGGACAGCAGCCACTGCCCGGCAGCCAGCCCCCACAGCATCACGCCCAGCCAGGGCAGCACCGGCACGTAGTCTTCGGTGATGGGTTTGGCGGTCACCAGACCCACCCAATTCGTGGCCCGGGTGTCGAAGAACGGGTGCTGCAGCCAATGCGGCAGGGCCAGCGCCAGCGCGCCCGACGGCCACAGCCACCCCCGCAACGGCGCGGCACAGCGGCAGACGATCAACATCACCGCCACGCCGTGCAGCACGCCGAAGCTTATCCAGCTGCGCGGAAACATCAACGCCGAGCCCGCGCTCACCAGCACCGCGCAGGCGGCGATCTGTGCCCAGCGGCGCCAGAAACGGAGCCAGCCCTGGCCGCCGTCCAGCGCCACGGCCTGGCCCAGACCGGCGCAGAACAGGAACAGGCTGACGATGCAGGTGCGCTGTGTGGTCCACAGCGGATCGCGATGGAAGTTGTGCGGCGGCTGCACAAGCCCGAAGTGATTCAGGTCGAAAGCGAAGTGGAACAACGCCATCCACACGATGGCCAAGCCGCGCAGGGCGTCCAGGCGGTCGAAGCGGGTACTGCGGTTCACTCAGTCTTCTCGAAGATGTCGGCGAATCGTTCACCGTCCCACGCATACAGTAGGTACGCCGCATGCACACACTGCCTGGCGCCGCGCGGGCGGAACAGCCCCGCGCACTGGCCACCAGCGTGGCGCACGCTGCGGTAGGCCACACCCGCCGACCCGGCAGCGTGCAGCGCGTGACCCAGCGTGCGCGCCGCGGCGTAGTGGTCGGCGTCGTACACGGCGGTCGGTACGGCGCCGGCGGGGCGCAGGTCATGCAGGCGGGCGTCGACCGCCACGTGGTAAAGCCGCATCGGCAGATGCATGGGACCTTCTTTCGTGGCGGCGAGAAAGCGGCCGTGATGGTGGCGTGTCTCCGCCACCGCAGTGGCGCGTTCGCGTGCGGCATAGAACACGCCGTGGCGGCCGTCGCTGAACCGGCTGCCGAGTGCGTTCACATGGGTGAAAGCGGCCATGATGGGCCCGCTGCCGGGGCCGAACACGCGCTCGCCAGGCGGCACGCGGTCGATCTCGCCGAGGTCTTGGCGGGCGCGTTCGTTGCTCATGGCTTCCAGCGCATACAGGGCGTCGAAGTCGGCCCCGTCGGCCACGCGGTCAAGCAGGCTCACCGCCGGGTAGCGTGTGGGCACGATGCGGCAGGCTTGCACCCAACGCACGCGGCGCAGCTCGGGTTCATTCATCGGACACGGTCAGGACCAGCCGCCGCCGCGCACGCCGTCGAGGTAGCGCCGCACCAGATTCAGGTCGCTGACGTTCCCCGCCAGCATGCGCGCCAGCGCGCTGCGCCCGCCGAGGGGCGGCGCGCTGTTGGGCTTGCGCACCCAGGAATCGGCCGCCGCCGCGTCGGGCAACAGGATCTGCAGGCTCTTGTAAATGCCCAAAATATTGGACAGACGTTCCAGCGTGTCGCGCGGCATGCTGGCCTTGTCGGGGTGCTTGCGCCAGGCAAAGTAGGTGCTGCGCGGCGGCGCACCCAACAGGCACAGCTGCTCGTCGACGCTCAAGCCCCATGCCTGCGCGATGCGCTCGAAGGCGCGCAGCCCTGCGGCGGCCATGCGGTCGGGGCTGATGTCTGAAGGTGGCGCGGGGGCCAGGACAGCGCTCATGAAAACTCCTTATCCAGACTTGAAGTAGACCACAGTCCAGTCTTGGATTAATATTATGGCCTGCGCCCACCCGCGCGACTGGTTTTTCCAGGCTTTACAACCGAGAAATTCATGCCTCCCACGGCCTCACAGACGCGAGTTGCCATTGCTCAGATGCAAATGCACTGGACACTTGAAGAGAACCTGCGCCTGATCCGCTGGGCGATCGCTCTGGCCAACGCAGAAGGAGCAGCCATCTGCGCCTTCTCGGAGCTCGCAGTTACGGGCATCCACCGAAGAATCGGTGAGCTGGCGAAGGCCGAGCTCGTTGGCCCGGCTGTCGAAGAAGTCAGGCGGCTGTGCGCTCGGCTGAAGATGGGCGCTGCGCTGGGTGCACCTACCTTCGACAGTGCCGGCTTCAGGTACATCACTCACTACCTGATCGACGAAGAAGGTCGCATCACTGCGGCTGTCTCGAAGCGGGGATTGACGGACCCGGAGACGACCTTCTTTGCCCGTGGCTCGGGCCGGCCGGTGGGCCTGGTTCAAGGCCTCAGGTGTACGGCAGTCATCTGCCGCGAGGTCTGCGACTTCGATCAAGTGACCGAAGAGATCCCGAGGGATGCCGTTGACTTGATCTTCGTTCCAGGCGCGCTGCGCCAAGACCCCGACAAGCCTCCGACTGACCCACCACCTTACGTCGAGGACATGCGCGCCCTGGCTCTTGCAACCGGCGCCTGCATGGTTCAAACGAACTGGCCGAATGCACTGAACCGGCCCGAAGAAAGCGTGGACGCTGGAAGCAGCTGTGTCATCTCACCTGCGGGTGAGTTGCTGTTTCGTCTGCCAAAGCAGGCTTCAGGCGTCGGCGTGTTCACCCTGGGAGAGCGAACGTTCGCCTGGCATCCCGAGTGAAGCCACTTAATTCGCTCCATGCGAATAGTTGATTTGAAGGCAGGCTTTTGAAGTAACCGTCGAGCGATGTGCTGCCTCGCCCGAGTCAATCGGCTCACCCGTCGCTGAAACGGCCGCCCGTGCGGGCCTGCTGCACCACGATCTCAGCCGGCTCGAATCGCGGCCCGAACTTTGCGGCAAGCTCGCGGCACCGGGCCATGAAAGCCTTCGCCCCCATGGCGTTGATGAACTGCAGCGCCCCGCCCTGGAATGGCGCGAAGCCCCAGCCGTAGATGCTGCCGATGTTGGCGTCGGCCACCGTGTGCAACACGCCTTCCTCGTAGCAGCGCGCAGCCTCGTTGGCCTGGGCGAACATCAGGCGGTCGATCAACTCTTGCTGCGCCGGCTGTTGCGTCGTCACCGGATGCAGCCCTGTCAGCCCAGGCCAGAGCTGCCGGCCGTCGTCGGCCCAGTCGTAGAAGCCACGGCCCGCCTTCTTGCCTGTGCGGCCGAGCTGGCAGAGCTGCCGCACCACGCGCATGCCGGGGTGCTCGGCGTAGGGCCGACCCTCCGCCGCCAGGTCCTTCTGCGTCTGTTCCACCACGTGCAGGGCCAGGCTCAGGCTCAACTCGTCCTGCAACGCCAGGGGCGGCATGGGCATGCCGGCTTGCAGGCCGGCGGCCTCGATGCTGCGCGGGTGCACGCCCTCGGCCACCATCGCGATGCCCTCCATCACGTAGGTGCCGAAGACACGGCTGGTGTAGAAGCCGCGCGAGTCGTTCACGACGATGGGCGTCTTGCCGATCTGCAGCACGAAATCGAAGCCGCGCGCCAGCGTTTCGTCAGAGGTCTCCTTGCCTTTGATGATCTCCACCAGCAACATCTTGTCCACCGGGCTGAAGAAGTGCAGGCCGAGGAAACGGTCCGGGCGCCTGCTGGCCGTCGCCAGGCTGGTGATCGGCAGCGTCGACGTGTTGGACGCGAACACGGCGTCCGCGCCCAGCACGGCCTCGGCGCGCCGCGTGACCTCGGCCTTGATCGCTCGGTCCTCGAACACGGCCTCGATGACGAGGTCGCAGCCGCCGAGTTGTGCGAAGTCGGTGGTCGGTGTGATGCGCGCCAGCAGCGCGTCTCGCTCCACCGGCGTGCTGCGGCCGCGCTTCACCGCCTTGTCGAGCAGGCCTTGCGAGTGGGCCTTGCCGCGGTCGGCGGCGTCTTGCGTGGTGTCGAGCAGCACGACCTCGATGCCCGCCTTGGCCGACACGTAGGCGATGCCTGCGCCCATCATGCCGGCGCCCAGGACGCCGAGCCTCGTCACCTTCGACGCGGGCACGCCCGCCGGGCGCGAGGCGCCCTTTTTGAGGGCGTTCAGCTGGTACCACAGCGTGCCGATCATGTTGCGTGACTCGGCACTCATGGCGCAGGCCGCGAAGTAGCGGCTTTCCACCACGCTGGCGCTGTCGAAGTCGAGCAGGCCGCCTTCGAACACCGAACTCATGATGTGCGTGACGGCCGGGTAGTTGCCCCAGGACCTGGCAAACGCCATCGACGGCGCGACGGCGAACATCTGCGCCACCGCCGGCGCGCGCGAATCGCCGCCAGGAAAGCGAAACTTCGGCGCATCCCACGGTTGTTTCGCCTTGGGGTTGGCGGCAATCCAGGCGCGTGCCTGGGCCATCAGGTCTTCACGATCGCGGGCCAGGGCCGTGACCAGGCCCATGCCTGCTGCCTGCTGCGGGCTGAGGTCCTTGCCTTCAACCATGATCTGCAGCGCCTGCTGGATGCCCACCAGCCGCGGCAAGCGCACCGTGCCGCCGCCGCCCGGCAGCAATCCGAGCTTGACCTCGGGCTGACCGATCCGCAGCCGCGCGCCGTCGATGGCAATGCGTGCATGGCAGGCCAGCGCCAGTTCCAGCCCACCGCCCAGTGCGTGGCCGTTGATGGCGGCGACCACCGGCTTGCCCTGCAGCTCCAGCTTGCGCAGCACGGCCTTCATCGCCATCGAGGCGCCGAAAGCTTCCTCGGGACGCGTCCATGTCGACATGCGGTCGATGTCGCCGCCGGCACAGAAGTCGGATTTGGCCGAGGTCAGCACCAGGCCCTTAACCGCCGGGTCGGCCAGTTTTTCGACGGCCGCTGCCAGGCCCAGCATCAGCTCGACGCCCACGACATTCATTGGCCGGCCGGGCAGGTCCATGCTGGCGACGAGGATGCCGTCGTCGCCCAGGGCCAGGTTCACAGCGTGGCTCATGGTCAGACCCTCTCGATGATCGTCGCGATGCCCATGCCGCCACCCACGCACAAGGTGGCGCAGCCCGTGCTCAGGTCGCGTCGCTCCAGCTCGTCGAGCAACGTGCCCAGGATCACGCATCCCGTGGCACCCAGTGGGTGACCCATGGCGATGGCGCCGCCGTTGACGTTGACACGGTCGAGGCCAACATCCAGGTCGCGCGCGGTCTTCATCGGCACCACGGCGAAGGCTTCGTTGATTTCCCACAGGTCAATGTCGCCGACCTGCATGCCGGCCTTGGCCAGTGCCTTGCGACAGGCCGGCGTGGGGCCGGTGAGCATGATGGTGGGCTCCGATCCAATCACGGCCGCAGCGCGGATGCGCGCGCGCGGCCTCAGGCCGGCCTTGTCGCCGCCAGCCTTCGAGCCCACCAGCATCAGCGCCGCGCCATCGACGATGCCCGAGGAATTGCCCGCGTGGTGCATGTGCTCGATGCGTCGCGCGCCGTGGGTGTTACCAGCGCGCTGCTCAGCGACGAACGGAAGGTTGATTACGCGGCCGGCGTGCGTAAGGAGTATGAGGAGATTCGTGTGGCTCGTGCCGCGCGTGGTGGCGCCGAACGATTGGTGAGTATTGAAGCCGCGCGGGCGAACCGTGCGAAGATCGATCTCGCGGTGCCGGTGCCGGTACCCACATTCACGGGGGCGCGCACGCTGCTGGAGTATCCGCTGGACGACCTGGTGCCGTACATCGACTGGACACCGTTCTTCCGCACCTGGGGGATCCGCAGCAAGTTTCCCGAGGTGCTCACCGATCCCGAGTTCGCCGAAGCTGCCAAGCCGTTGTACGACGATGCGCTCGCAATGTTGGAACGGATCGTGTCCGAGCACTGGTTCCGACCCAAGGCGGTCGTCGGGTTCTGGCCGGCTCACGCCGACGGCGACGACGTCGTGGTGTACACCGACGAGAGCCGCACGACCGAGCGCGCCCGCTTGTTCGGCATCCGCCAGCAGGCCACCAAGACCGACGGTCGTCCGAACCTGAGCCTCAGCGACTACGTCGCACCCGCTGCATCAGGTGTGGCCGACTGGGTGGGCGGCTTCGTGGTCACCGCTGGGCCGGAGGAGATCGCCATTGCCGAGCGATTCGAGGCCGAGAACGACGACTACTCGTCGATCTTGCTCAAGGCGCTCGCCGACCCGGTGAGATTGCGACTGGTGTCGATCATCGCTTCAGCCGAGTCGGGCGAGGTGTGTGCATGCGATCTGCCGATCCTGGTCGATCGGACGCAACCGACGGTGAGCCATCACCTGTCGTTGCTGGTTCGAGCAGGCGTGCTCGAACGTGAGCAGCGTGGCAAATGGGCATGGTTCCGGCTCCGCCGGGAGCGACTGGCCGCCGTCGGTGACGCCTTGGTGAACAGCGGGTGAACCCCTTCACCATCTGTTGACTCAATATCTACTGAGTGTTTATCGTGAGCGGTGATGGAGCATTCGATCATCGCTGACTCGCTGGCCCGACGTGCCGCCGTTCACGCCGCCCTGGGTGAGCCGGTGCGCCTCGCGATCGTCGAGGACCTCGCACTCACTGCCGACCAACCTCCTCGCACATCATCTCGACGTCCTCGAAAATGTGGGAATGATCGAGCGACTCGTGTCGTCGGGCGATCGCCGCCGGCGCTACGTCCGCCTCGTGCGCGCACCGTTCGCCCAGCTCGCCATCGCCGCGGCGCTGCCTGCAGGGCCGGTGCTGTTCGTGTGTAGTCACAACTCTGCGCGTTCACAGCTGGCAGCTGCGTTGTGGACAGCTCGAACCGGCGCCACAGCAACGTCGGCCGGCACGCATCCAGCCGATCGCGTTCACCCCGGCGCCGTCGCTGCGGCGTCCCGCGCCGGGTTGGACCTGAGTGGCGCCGAGCCACGAATGCTCGATGCCGCCGGGCCGCTCGGGCTCATCGTGACGGTCTGCGACCGGGCGCACGAGGAACTCGATCCCGAGCCCGGCTGGTGGCACTGGTCACTGCCCGATCCCGTGCAGGACGGCCGCGCTGCGGCCTTCGACGCAACCATCACCGAACTCGACGACCGCATCCGCGCCATTGCGAGCTGAGAAGAGGAACCACTGATGACCGAGCCGACCTTTCCCTCGACGATCGACCCGCAGCGATGAGTACTCGAATCGGCATCAACGGATTCGGCCGCATCGGCCGCCTGGTCGTGCGGGCGCTGCGCGAGCACAGCGAGCTCGAACTCGTCCATGTCAACGAGGCGTTCGCCGACGTTGCAACGGCATCGCACCTGTTGGAGTTCGACTCCGTGCACGGTCGATATGGCGGCACCGTCTCGGTCAGCGACGGTCAACTCCAGATAGACGGAGCACCTGTTGGTTACTCGTCGATCGCGTCGCCCGGGGACGTGCCGTGGCATGCTGCGAACGTCGAC
>ENA-OFCE01000158-OFCE01000158.1-metagenomes-genome-assembly--contig:-NODE-158-length-50078-cov-5.163065_pt1 | contig 50078 bp, 40 predicted proteins | sample MGYA00153388_OFCE01 | MGnify analysis MGYA00153388 | reverse complement strand
GTAGCGGCATCCTTTTTTTCCTTTAAAAAACAATTAAATAAAAAAAAGATATAGCGGATAGCCCGGCCCGTTTTTCACGGGAAGCCCTAAATTGAATTTAAAGTACTAAATATCAATTATTTAAAAAAATAAATAAAAATAATTAAAAACAAATCTAACCGCACAACTGGTTATTATTTATAAAAAAAATTGTAAAAATAAAGTCAAAAAAATCTACTTTTAATTATTTACAAACTATCATTCAACAAATTACCGCTAGCTATTATTTTAAGCAAAGATTTTTCGGAAAGGGCTTGCCGCAATGCTGCTGCATGACGTTGATGGTGCATATCGCTACCTAGCATTTCTATCAGGTTTGCATCTAATAGTTTTTCAGCTGTTTTTTTTGCTCCTTTTCCGTAATAGCCAGCAAGCGAAATGGTATTTAATTGCAAAATACAACCAGAATCTTTTAGTTCTTCGTACTTTTCAAAATCATTATAATAATACGGATATCGTTCTGGATGAGCAATAACAGGTGTGTAACCAGAAGTGATCATTTTAAAAACTGCTTCTTTTAAATTAGAAGGTGCATTGATGTAGGATAACTCAAAAAGTAAATATTTTTCTTTTCCGAAGGATAAAATTTTTTTATTTTCTATTAATCCAGTCAGATTTTCGTCTAAGTAATATTCTGCAGCAGCCTCCACTTCAAAATCTATTTCTTTTTCTGTTATGGCATTTTTTAAATTAAGCAAACCAGCATGTATTATTTCAGGAGTATTTTTGAAATAGTCGCTCATAATATGTGGCGTGGTGATGATTTTTCGAAAGCCCAGTTCGATAAATCGATCTATTAATGCCAAAGAATCTTCCATGGTTTCTGCACCATCATCTATACCTGGGATAAGATGCGAATGCATATCAACTCTTATAGCAGATAAATCAGTTATGATAGATTTATTTTTTGATTTTAAAAAAGAAAACATGAAGAAGTAATGTATTAACTAAGAATTTCTCAAAATGAAAAATTTTACAAACTTAACGAGTGTATTGTTGCCGATAGTAATCTTTGTATGCTCCGGACGTAACATTGTTGAGCCAATCTTCATTTTCTAAATACCAATCTACCGTTTTTTCCAATCCTTCTTCAAATTGCAAACTTGGCGACCAACCTAAATCTCGTTGAAGTTTAGAGGAATCAATTGCATATCGTAGATCGTGACCAGCTCTATCGGTTACAAACGTGATTAATTTTGCAGAATCACCGGAAATTCTACCTAACTTTTTATCCATTATGTCGCAAAGCAAATGAATGAGTTTAATATTCGTCCATTCATTATGTCCACCAATGTTGTAGGTTGAACCCGCTTTTGCCTTGTGAAAAATTAATGCAATGGCACGTGCATGATCGTTTACCCAAAGCCAATCGCGGATGTTTTCTCCTTTTCCGTAAACAGGTACTGGTTTATTATTTTTAATATTATTAATTGCCAGTGGAATTAATTTTTCGGGGAAGTGATGTGAGCCGTAGTTGTTGGAACAATTAGAAATTACTGCGTCTAAACCATATGTATCATGATATGCTCGCACAAAATGATCAGAACTTGCTTTTGAAGCAGAATACGGACTGTGCGGATCGTAAGCAGTTGTTTCGGTAAACATTCCTTCTGCACCTAAAGAACCATAGACTTCATCAGTAGAAACATGATAAAATCGACGTGATGCAAAATCTGATTTCCAATTTTCGCGGGCAGCATTCAATAAATTTACTGTTCCAATTACGTTTGTCATCACAAATTCTGTAGGATTAGTAATCGAACGGTCGACGTGAGATTCTGCTGCTAAATGAATAACGCCATCAAAAGAATTATTTTCAAACAACTGATCAATAAATACTGCGTCGGTGATATCCCCTTTTACAAATCGATAATTTGGAGCATTTTCTACATCACTTAAATTAAGCAAATTACCTGCATAGGTCAAATTATCTAAATTGGTAATTGTATAATCGGGATATGAATTTACAAATAAGCGGACTACATGCGAACCGATAAAACCTGCCCCACCCGTAATTAAAATATGTTTTTTGCTCATTATTTATTTGTTGAAATGGATTTTTCCCAAGCCCAAGAAGTGCTAAGCATGTTTTCAAGATCTCGTTCGGCTACCCAGCCTAATTCGTTATTAGCTAATTTAGTATCGGCATATACTTGTTCCACATCTCCACTCCTACGCGCTCCAATTGTATAATTTAATTGCATTCCTGAAACTTTTTCAAATGTTTTTATCACTTCCAACACACTATTTCCTCTTCCAGTTCCCAAATTAAAAACCTCATAGTTCTCTTTATTCTTTTTAGCAATTAAACGCTGACACGCAATTACATGCGCTTTTGCAATATCAACTACATGAATATAATCACGAACACAAGAACCATCTATGGTTTTATAATCGTTTCCAAAAACAGTAACCTTTTCTCGTAATCCGATTGCAGTTTGAGTAATAAATGGAACTAAATTATTTGGAACACCTAATGGCAATTCACCAATTAAAGCTGTTTCATGAGCGCCAATTGGGTTGAAATAACGTAAAGAAATTACTTTAAGCGAATGCGCTTTTACACTATCTCGCAAAATTTCTTCACCGATCTGTTTTGTATTTCCATACGGAGATTCCGCTAATTTAATGGCTGCATTTTCTGATACAGGTAAACTATCTGGATTGCCATAAACGGTACAAGAAGAGGAAAAAATGATATTTTCTATTTTATACTTATTGCATTTTTCCAAAAGATTGACTAGTGAAAAAAGATTATTACGATAGTATAATAATGGTTTTTCAACAGATTCTCCTACTGCTTTAAATGCAGCAAAATGAATTATTGCGTCAAAATCGGGATGTAGTTGGAAAAGATTTTCAACACTTTCTTCATGACAAAAATCCATTTCAACAAACGCTACATTTGCTTTTGAAATTTGATTGATTGCATCCAACACTTCACGATTACTATTCACCAAACTATCTGCAATAATAACATCAAAGCCAGCAGCAATAAGTTCTACAACGGTATGTGAACCTATATAACCTGTGCCGCCAGTAACCAGAATCTTCTGTTTTCTCACTTTTTATTTGTTATAATAATCGAAGTCTTTATGTGTAATTTCTTTCTCTGATAAAGAATTGAAATAAGCGTAGGTAATTTTCAACCCTTCTGCTCTTGAAACCTTTGGTTCCCAGCCGAGTAATTCAATCGCTTTGGAGATATCTGGTCTTCGCTGTTTAGGATCATCTACAGGTAAATCATGCAGAACCATTTTTTGGCTTGTACCCGTTAATTTGATTATTTCTTCACCAAATTGTTTAATTGTAATTTCATCTGGATTACCGATATTAACCGGATAAGCATAATCGCTTAACAGTAATCTCACAATCCCTTCTACCAAATCGTCAACATAACAGAATGATCTGGTTTGACTGCCATCACCAAAAACGGTTAAATCTTCGCCTCGCAAAGCTTGCCCGATAAAAGCTGGTAAAACTCGCCCATCATTCAGTCGCATTCGTGGACCATACGTATTAAAAATTCGAATAATACGCGTTTCTAATTTATGAAAAGTATGATAAGCCATGGTTATAGCTTCTTGAAAGCGTTTTGCTTCGTCGTAAACACCTCTTGGCCCAACTGGATTTACATTGCCCCAATATTCTTCTGTTTGAGGGTGTACGGTAGGGTCGCCATAAACCTCTGAAGTAGATGCTACCAAAATGCGGGCATTTTTACTTCTAGCTAAACCTAATAAATTATGCGTTCCAAGTGATCCAACTTTTAACGTTTGTATTGGAATTTTTAAATAATCAATCGGGCTGGCTGGTGAAGCAAAGTGAAGTATATAATCTAGTTCGCCTGGCACATGAACAAATTTTGAAACATCATGATGATAAAATTCAAACTCAGGAAGTTTGAATAAATGTTCAATATTTTTTAATGATCCTGTTATCAGATTATCCATTCCGATAACATGGCAACCTTCTTTTATAAACCGATCGCAGAGATGTGAGCCTAAAAACCCAGCTGCACCAGTTATGAGAACCCTTTTGTTTTTTAACATAAATTGAAATTATTTTTATTTAGAAACTATTGCTCGGCCAATGCTATTGTAATAATATCCATTGGTTTGCATTTTTTTAAGATCGTAAACATTTCTACCATCAAAAATTACCTTATCATTCATCAAAATAGCTAATAATTCAAAGTCTGGTGCTCTGAAAACTGACCATTCAGTAACAATAATAAGTGCATCAACGCCTTTCACTGCTTCATATTGATTGTTTACGAATGTAATTGAGTCGCCTAATAATTTTTTAACATTTGGCATTGCTTCTGGATCAAAAGCCAACACTTCGGCTCCGGCTTTTAACAAATCTTCAATAATATATAATGCTGGTGCTTCTCGAATATCATCAGTTTCTGGTTTAAAGGCTAATCCCCATATTCCGAATTTTTTTCCTTTTAAATCATCACCGAAATAAGCGTTTACTTTTTTAACCAATACTTTCTTCTGAATTTCATTTACATCCATTACTGAGTCAAGTATTTTAAAATCGTAATTTACTTCATCAGCAGATCTTGCAAGTGCCTGTACATCTTTTGGAAAACAACTTCCGCCATATCCAACGCCTGGAAATAAAAATCTTTTTCCAATTCGTTCATCCGCTCCTATTCCACGGCGAACCGAGTCAACATCGGCTCCTAATTTTTCACAAAGATTAGCAACCTCGTTCATAAACGATATTTTAGTTGCCAAGAAAGCATTTGCAGCATATTTTGTCAACTCGGCAGATCGTTCGTCCATATAAACTAATGGATTTCCTTGGCGAACATAGGGAGCATATAAATCAGCCATTAAATTTCGAGCTCGTTCAGAATCTGTTCCAATAACTACTCGATCTGGCTTCATGAAATCCTCTACAGCAACGCCTTCACGCAAAAATTCAGGATTGGAAACTACATCAAATTCAGTTTTATTATTAGTTTCTGCTAATGCTTTTTTTATCGCATCCGAAACTTTTTCGGCAGTACCTACTGGCACTGTGCTTTTATCGACCACAACTTTATAATCTTTTATTAAACGGCCAATATCTGTTGCTGCACCAAGTACGTAGGACAAATCGGCTGATCCATCTTCACCGGGAGGAGTTGGTAAAGCAAGAAATATAATTTTTGAATCGATTAAAGCTTCTGCAAGATTAGTCGTGAATTTCAAACGACCTTGTTCTACATTTCTGTGAAATAAAATATCGAGGCCTGGTTCGTAAATGGGAATGACGCCCGACTGCATTTTTTCTACTTTTTCTACATTGATATCAACACATATTACTGTGTTTCCGGTTTCAGCAAGGCATGTGCCTGTTACAAGGCCTACATAGCCGGTTCCAATAACTGCAATTTTCATTAAATAAGGCGGTTTTAAAAGTTAATTTGTATAATTGAAATTAATAAGTTGCGAATATAGTTAATAAAGAATATTCCGATTTAAGAAAGCAAAAGTTTAACTTTTGCTTAACATATAATTACCGTTTTTAAATTCATTATGAAATATATTCGAGCCTTTTACCTGATTTTTACTTTTTTGTTACTTAATCACCATGTTTTTTCCCAAAAAAGTCAATTAGACTCCAGTTTACGATTTTCTATTGTTGGTGTAAGCTATGGTTATCAGGTTTCAGGAAACGATTTGCAAAAAAGATTTGGGAATAATTCATCTATTGGAGTAGAATATATGATGAAAACCAAAAATAACTGGCTTTTAGGTTATCGATTCAATTTTCTATTTGGTAATAATGTAAAAGAGGATAGTTTGTTTAAAAAAATAAGCACAAATGAAGGGTATATAATTACAAAAAACGGGCAATATGCAGATGTACGATTATACGAAAGAGGATTTGAAACTGGATTAAAATTAGGTAGATTGTTTCCAACGAATTTTCCGAATAAAAATAGTGGAATAATGGCTATGGTTGGAGTTGGATTTCTTGAGCATAAAATAAGGATAGAAAATATTGGGAATGATGCCATTCAACTCAATAAAGATTATAGAAAAGGATATGATCGATTAACTAATGGATTGCAAACCAGCCAGTTTATTGGGTATTTATATATGGACAATCGAAAATATTTAAACTTTTTTGCTGGGGTAGAATTAAGTCAGGGTTTTACGCAAAATCGACGTGATTTTAATTTTGATACCAGAACTAAGGATACGAGCAAAAGATTGGATGCACTTACTTCTTTTCGAGTAGGTTTTATTTTACCGCTTTTCTCTCGAATTTCCGACGAGTTTTATTATCGATAATTATGTTGACAATCTATAATCTTGCGATTGGTATTTATCACAAGATCATACTGTTAGCATCATTTTTCAATCCGAAAGCAAAGCAATGGATTAATGGAAGAAAACAACAAAAATATGAATTTGATGCAGCAAAAAATTCAACTGAAAAATGGGTATGGTTTCATTTTGCATCACTTGGAGAGTTTGAGCAAGGCCGCCCTCTTTTAGAATTATATAAAAGCGAAAATAAATTAATAAAGATTGTCATTACATTTTTCTCACCTTCTGGTTTTGAAAACAGAAAAAATTATGCTGGTGCTGATCGTATTTATTATTTACCAATAGATTCAGCTTTTAATGCAAAAAAATTTATTGAGCATTTCAAGCCTATTTTTGCTGTTTTTACTAAATACGAATATTGGTTTCATTATTTTAATGAGTTGCACAAGCGTTCTATTCCTATATATATGGTTTCGTCAATATTTAGATTAGAACAGCCATTTTTTAAATGGTATGGTAATTTGCATCGGCGCATGTTGGGCATGGTTGACCATTTTTTTGTACAGGATCAAAATTCTAAATTATTATTAAATACTGTAGGTATAAAAAATGTAAGCATTGCCGGTGATACTCGATTTGACCGGGTTTGGCAAACTACCCAAGAACAAGATAATAATCTCCCTTTTAAAATAAATTCAGAATTACAAAAAATATTTATTGCTGGTAGTACGTGGAAAAAAGATGAAGAATTAATTTCAGAATTGATAAATAAATTACCGTCAAATACGTATTTTATTATCGTACCACACGAAACCGAAATCAATAATATAAACCGAATTAAAAATTTATTTGGTGAAAATTCTGTTTTGTATTCTACATTCATTAAGAAAAACGAAAAGAACGAACTACCAAAAATACTCATAGTTGATAGTATTGGTATTCTTTCCAAATTATACAGAATAGCTGACCTAGCATATATTGGAGGTGGTTTTGATAATGGAATTCACAACATTCTGGAAGCCGCGGCTTATGGCAAACCAATTATATTTGGGCCAAACCATTCAAAATTTAGAGAAGCAAATGAACTAAAACAATTAGGAGGAGCATTTTCAATTTCTAATAAAAATGATTTGTTAGAGATTAGTTTAAATTTAATAAAAAATGATTCATATAGAAAACAAGTTTCCGATATCTCTGCAGAGTATGTTATAAATAATATTGGAGCAAGCCGTTTAATTGTTAAAATGTTGAATAAAATAAATGTGAATGCCTCGAATTAGGAAATTAAGAAAGAGAATTAATAAAATAATTTCTCCATTCCGAAAATTTATTCTTGCAGGCCAAAGCAGTGGTTTCATTTTGTTGGCTGCAGTTATTATATCTTTAATTTGGGCAAATAGTTCCAATTCAGCATATTATTTTCATTTACTAGAATTCAAATCAGGAATATCTACGGAATATTTTTCCATTATAAAATCCACTGAACATTGGATAAATGATGGTTTAATGTGTTTCTTTTTTTTATTAGTTGGGCTGGAGATTAAACGAGAATTATTAAATGGAGAATTAGCTGATATAAAGCAAGCAATTTTGCCAGTTGCAGCGGCAATAGGTGGTATGTTGATTCCAGCTTTTTTTTATTTAATTATTAATTACAATTCAAATACGGTAAAAGGTTGGGCTATACCAATGGCAACAGATATTGCATTTGCATTGGCTATTCTTGCTTTATTAGGAAAAAGGATTCCGCTTTCTTTAAAAATATTTTTAGCTGCTTTGGCCATTGTTGATGATTTAGGTGCAATTTTAATTATCGCCTTATTCTATACTGAATCTATTTCTTATTACTATTTAATTGCAACAGCAATCACGTTTTCATTTTTGTTATTATTTAATTATTTTAATGTATCACGTATAGTTTGGTATATTCCGTTTGGGGTAATTTTGTGGTATTTTGTTTATAAATCTGGAATACATGCAACTATTGCCGGGGTTTTATTCGCTTTTGCTATCCCGATGCAAAAAAACGTAAAACATTCTACATTGGTCAAATTAGAAAATTTTTTACATACACCAGTCAATTATATAGTCATGCCCATATTCGCAATGGCAAATACTGGCATAATTTTGAGCCCAGATGTATTTAAACAAATAATTAGCCCATTGGGATGGGGAATTGCAGCTGGCTTAATTTTAGGAAAACCGATTGGCATCAGTTTGTTTGCTTGGCTGGCAATTAAATTAAAATTTGCAGTTATGCCTTTTCAAATAAATAAAATTCAATTATCTGGTATTGGTTTCTTAGCTGGAATTGGTTTTACAATGTCAGTTTTTATCGCACTATTATCATTCGATTCACCTGATCAACAGAGTATTGCGAAGATTGCGATTTTACTTTCATCTATTATAGCAGGTATAATAGGCTCTGCTTTATTGATAATTGGTAGTCGAAAAAATTCAACTAATTAATGGATTGTTTAAAATTAAAATACTATTTGTTTTAATTAGAAAATCAAGAAATATTATGATACACTGCTTGCACATCATCATCTTCTTCAAACTTATCAACTAATTTCAATACTTCTTCTTCCTGCTCTTCTGTTAAATCAATAGTAGTATTTGGAATACGCTGAAGTTCAGCGCTTATCAAAAGTATTCCTTTTGTTTCTAGAGCTTTTTGCATTCCACCGAAATCTGTAAAACCTGTATAAACACAAATATTACCATCAACTTCAAAAACTTCTTCGGCACCGAAATCAATTAATTCTAATTCAAGATCTTCAATGGATTGATTTTCGCCAACAAGCATAAAAACCCCTTTTCTCGAAAAAATAAAATCCAATGAACCTGTTTTACCAAGCGTGCCTTCATTTCTTGTAAAATAACTTCTTACATTACCTACTGTTCGGTTCAGATTATCTGTTGCACATTCAATTAAAATTGCAACTGCATGAGGGCCATAACCTTCATAAACAATTTCTTCGAAGCCTTTTGCATCTTTTTCCGAAGCTCTTTTTATCGCTGCATCTATCCTATCCTTCGGCATACTTACGCCTTTGGCATTATTTACTGCAGTTCGCAAACGTGGGTTAGCGTCAATATGTGGACCTGATTGCTTAACTGCCATGGCGATTTCTTTTCCAAGGCGTGTAAATGCTTTCGACAATCGATCAAACCGTTTTGCTCTTCTACCTTTTCGTAGTTCGTATGCTCTTCCCATTTTATACTATTTCTTGATTTTTTAAATTTGACAACATTTCTGAAGTTATTTTTTTGAGGTCAAATTCAGGTTTCCAATCCCAATCTTTTTGGGCGAAACTATCGTCAATGCTTTGCGGCCATGAGTCAGCTATTGCTTGTCGCAGATCTGAACTTGAATAACTCATTTTAAATTTAGGTATTTCTTTTTTTATGGATTCTGCTAATTCTGCCGGTGAAAAACTTATTCCTGCAATATTATAAGCAGAACGTATACTTAATTTTTCCGAAGGTGCATGCATTAAATCTAATGTTGCTTTTAAAGCATCTTCCATATACATCATCGGTAAAGTACTGTTTGCGGAAAGAAAACTTTCGTACGAACCATTTTTAATTGCTTCATGAAAAATATGAACCGCATAATCTGTTGTGCCACCTCCTGGATCTGATTTCCAACCTATAATTCCTGGATATCGTAAGCTTCTTACATCCAACCCATATTTATGAAAATAATATTCGCACCATCTTTCTCCAGCCAATTTACTAAATCCATAAACTGTATTTGGATCCATAGTGCAGTATTGCGGCGTATTAATTTTTGGTGAATTAGGACCAAAAACTGCAATTGAACTTGGCCAATACACTTTCTCTACTTTATATTCTAAAGCAAAATCTAATATATTTATTAAACCCTGCATATTTAATTCCCAAGCTTTCTTTGGTTTCTGCTCGCCAACAGCAGATAATAATGCTGCCAACAAATAAAACTGAGTAGGCTTATATTTTTCAATCATATTCTGGAGATTGTGAGTGTCTAGAACGTTTGAATATTCAAAAGGGCCGCTATTAAGGGTATCGTAATCTGGTTGTTTTATATCAGAAGCAATTACGTTCGAACCTCCATAAATATTTCGAAGTTTCGCAACCAGCTCAGTACCAATTTGTCCGTTTGAGCCAATGACAATTATTTTATCTTTTTTCATTAAAATTGTATTCGAGCAGTAATTGCGAAAAACTACAATTCTGCGGTTAATAATCAGGATTTCAAATGTAGAAATAGTTTTTGAACAATGAAGGATTTGAACCACGTAGGATTTGAGCTTCGAAGCATTTGAACCACGTGAAATTTGAACCACAAAGGCTCGAAGAAAAAAGAAGAAACACTAAGTTTTTTAATCGCCTAATAGATAAAGTTCCTTTTTATTCTGCGCACTTTCCTTTTGTTAATTCTGAGTTACGAAGAATCTCCTCGTTTACAATTTAATAAGAAGAACAGAGATGCTTCGTGCCTCAGCATTGCAAGGCAAACGAAGTATTTAAATGACTGATTTAATTAAAGGGTTCAATCACGCATTTCAGCAGTAAAAGTTGTTTGAACCACAAAGACACGAAGGCACAAAGATTTTAAGAAATAATAAGGAACGCCAAGTTTTTAATTTTTTTAATGGTTAATATTCCTTTTTATTCTGCGCACTTTCCTTTTGTTAATTCTGAAGCACGAAGAATCTCTTGAAGTTGGAATATGTTTGATTTTGTAAAATTCATCAAACTATTTAAAACTTACTCGCAAGCACACAGGTTTTTTTGAAGTTTTTTATTTCTCCTTCTAAATTAAATAACTCGAAATAAACGATATAAACACCAACTTTCACCTTTTCAGAATCATCGTTGGTTCCATCCCATTTATATAAACCAGTTTCGGCAATTAAATCATTAGATATTAACTTGCGAATTTGCCTTCCATTCATATCAAAAATAGTAACGTTTGCTAATTGCTTTGGGTCGGTAACTTTGAAATTAATAAATAATTCGTCTTCAAAACCATCATTATCTGGAGAAAATACTTTCGGATCAATGTTAACATCATCGTTTGCATTAGCAATTTCCTGAAACTGAGAATTTTTAAAACCAGGTGTTGCAAAACCATTGGTTGATGCTGCAGAGTTCCAGTTTGCTTTTAACTGAGTTTTTTCTGAATAGCTTATTCTTTCTAAAGAAACGCCTTCTGTATTATCCAAAAGAGGAAAATGATCATCATCCGAAAAATTGTATTGGTCTAATCGTTTTTCCCCTGATAGTAAAACCACTCGACCTTCATCGTCACTAAAAGATGGGAAACTGCTAATTTGTATAAAATTCTGTTCGCTTTCAATTCGGTAACTTGTTTTTATGTTTTCAATGTCAGGACTTAAAACTGCAAATTGCTTTGGAGCAAGGAAAAACTGATTTGCACTAATAAATTTTCTGGTTCCGATTGAATCTAATTCGTCAGCGTTTGCAATTTCTAATTCTGATAAATCAATTAAATTTTCACCGTTATTATAAATTTCTACAAAATCACTACCTCCAGTTTTAGGGTTAAATAGGATTTCATTAATTAAAATATCACCCTTATTAACTGGCAAAGCCAATAAAAAACTTGCTGGGTTTATTGAGACTGGTTTTCCGGTACAATCTTTAAAATCAATAAATGAAATTTGATAATTGAACCCACGCGAAATACGATCAGAAAATTTAAGAACTACTGATGCAATATCAGGAGTTGGGAAAGTTGCTAAAATAGTTAGCGAACCATTAACCTGAAAACTTGAAATCGAAGTTAAATTAATTAAATCAACCGATTTAGAAAACACTAACCTAACTGATGAATCACCTGTAATTTGAGTATTAATAACTCTTAGAGTAGTGGTGTCGCTTCCTTTTGCGTTTACACTATTTACTACTCCAGGAGTTCCTCCAGCACTATTTTCGGATGCAATCCAATTGTTTGAACCTGAGCAAGTACTTAATTCATCAATTCTTTCTAACGTATATCCACCTTCGCTTTTTAGTGAACTTCGATACCAATCATCGGTATATCCTACTTGATCAATTACCCGGTCTAATTTGTCTTTTAATATAATAAAGTCTACTGAATTATTTAGTGATGGAAAAGAACTTAGACCAATAACATTTGGATAAGCTGCAAATAATGAAACATCTGAAATATCGCAAATAACTGCATATCCACCAGCATCAATAAATCCTCCAGTAAAAGTAGTAGTAGTGCCTGGATCTGAAAAAGTAATTCCTTTTAAAGAAACTGCTGAAGAACCTGGATTATATAATTCAATGAATTCGGTTGAAGGTAAACCAATTATAGGTATAGGATCTGGAAATATTTCATTTATCAATAATGTAATTTCACCTGTTGGTACGCTGGTAAGGATAAATTTAAATTCGGTTGAATCAATTAAATTTCCAGCACAATCATTTATGTTTTTAGCCTTTAAAAAATAGGTATCTGGCACTAAATTCTGTGATAAATTTCCAATAAAAATTCCATTATCAAAGGCTATCGCATTAATAGAAATGAATGTTCCTGCTTGATTTCTTAACTCATAATTCAGGATATTTTTTGCAGCAATAGTATCTGGATTTTTAGAAAAATTAAACTGAAATTCTGTTGCTGATAAAACCTGAACAGACAAAATTCGCAGTTTTACGGTATCAGCATTTAAGGCAAAAACTGAATTAACCTTTCCTGGAGTTCCACCGATGATATCGTTAGAGGCATTCCAATTTTCAGCCTGATTACAATAAGATAATGGATCAATTTTTTCTAAAGAATACCCTCCACCTTTTTTTATTGCATCTCGATACCAAGAATCGGAATACAAAACTTGATTTACTACCGATCCATTTTGATCTGTCAAAGTTAACACATCACCAGTATTATTTAGAGAAGGGAATGGACTTATGCCAATCACATTTCCAAAACCCGCATATAGAGCAGTGTCTGCAATTGGACATAAAATTAAAAAACCATTTGCTGGTATATTTCCTTTTGTGAAAATATAAGTTGAAGTTGGATCAGAATATTCCAATCCAGCTAATGAAACATTATTATTAGAAGTATTATAAAGTTCAATAAATTCCTTTTCAGGTAAGCCAATAATTGGACTTGGATCTGCAAAAATTTCATTAATAATAACTGGAAAACCAGGAATTGGAACATTACTTATTATGAACCTATAAGAAATTGCACTATCAATTTCAGTTCCTGCGCAATCGGAAATACTTTCGAGTTTTAAAATATACGTCCCTGCAGGAAGTGGAGTTAAGAGATTTAACGTAATTTTCTCAAAATCTGCTGAAACATCTAATAAAGATTGATTTTGCCTTAATAAATTGAACACTGAATAATTACCCAAAATAGCAACCGTTGCACTATCGGGAATTTTATTGAAAACTATTTGCAGCTCATCATCAGATTTAACAATAACAGTATCAACTTTTAGTTGTACGGTATCTTGATTTACTTTTATTACTGAATTAATAGTTCCCGGTGTTCCACCAATTAAAGCATTTGATGCATTCCAATTTATGTAATTCTTGCAGGCAGAAAAAGGATCGACACGTTCCAAAGTATAACCTCCATTTGCTTTGGTAGTACTTCTATACCAGCTAGTTGAATAATTAACTTGATCTAATAGTTTTCCGCTGGCATCTTTTAATGAAATAGAATCACCGGCGTTATTTAGAGATGGAAAAGTTGTCAAACCTAAAACTCTACCATAAATTTGATAAGACGCTGTATCTGCTCGAGTTGAAAGAATTAAATACTCGCCAGCGTTTAATATTAAATTTCCAAAAGTATATGTACTTGTAGCATCAGCATATTTAAAACCATTTAAATTGATCGGCTGATTGCTGGTATTTAATAATTCAGCAAACTCGGTAGCTGGCAATCCAAAACTGGGTGAAGGATCTGCATAAAGTTCATTAATTACTATTCCATCACCTGATGGCAAAGGAATATTGGTAAAAGAAAAAGTCTGGTTGTTATTTATTCCGATTGGATTTCCCGAAAGATCATTTACATTATTTACAGTAACCATATAATTTCCATCGGGCAAAATCTGAGCTAATTCTAAATCAATAATTGAATTATTGGCACCTGAAAAAGTTGCAGCGATTGGATTTCCTACTCCAGTAATAGAATAATTTGTTGGATTTAACGCAGTTGTACTTTCCAAAGCTTCTGAAAATGTAAGTTTTACATTTATCCCATCGATAGTTGCAGCAGAAATTAAAGTTGGAGGAGTATTATCAACAGCTAAGGTTGAAATACTAAAATTATCGAAGAAAAACTTATCGCTTCGGGTAGCAGTATAAATTGCACGCACTCCAATAAATGAAGAATTGGTGTATGTATTATCTGTAGAATTCCCTTCTAATTGATAAGAACCTGATTTCGCATCATCTGATTCCAAGGTCCAGAAACCTGCAATATCACGGCTAACTCGAATTGATGTTTTTACCGTATCTGTAAAAGTTCGAGTATGAGCTGCTCCGTCTATAATTTTTGTTGCTGTTGTTCCGGTTTGTTTAAATAAATCGTAAGAATCTGTATTACCTGTTTCGCCAATTTGGAAGAAATATCCATTCAAAGTACTTTTTAAATCGGCTGCATTTGAAACTAAATAAATCCTCATTTGATTCGTAGATGATGGATCAAAATTCATCTGAATATCAAATGTCCACACAGAATTTACTGCTGAATTACTTGATGTACTTAAATAAACAGATTGAGTGAGCAAACTAGCCTTTGTTTGCAGTTGTTGTTTTAAATTAACATTAAACCCAGCTGTATCACCATTCCAAGTTGGATTAAATAAAAAATCACCATCCGAGAAATTATCCAAAAGCTGAGCTTTCAGATTTATTGAGAAGCAAATTAATAGAAACAAAAATATCTTTTTCATATTTGTAAGACAGAAATATATTGGTAGCAATTTTTACTGCTACTAATTTCTATAAATATTCTTAATGTCGTCTTATTATTAAAAAATAAATGAAAATAGCTGTTATTGGTGCTACTGGACTGGTTGGAACAACGATATTAACCATTTTATCGGAGCGGAAATTCCCACTTACTGAGCTAATTTTAGTTGCCTCGCATAAAAGCGTTGGAAACTTAGTGGAGTTTGAGGGCAAAAGTTTATACATTATAAGTATGGATGATGCTATTGCAATGAAACCTGACATTGCAATATTTTCTGCAGGAGGTTCCGTTTCACTTTCCGAAGCGCCTCGATTTGCAAAAGTTGGAACCATCGTAATTGATAATTCTTCTGCATGGAGAATGGACCCAAGTAAAAAATTAATTATACCTGAGGTTAATGCACACGTTTTAACTGCACAAGATAAAATTATCGCAAATCCAAACTGTTCTACGATACAATTAGTTGTAGCATTGCAGCCACTACATGCAAAATTTAAAATAAAAAGAATTGTTGTTTCAACTTATCAATCTGTTACAGGTACAGGGGTAAAAGCGGTAAATCAATTAATGAGTGAACGAAAAGGACAAAAAACAGAAATGGCTTACCCATATCAGATTGATTTAAATGTAATTCCTCAAATAGATGTATTTACTGAAAACGGATATACTAAAGAAGAGATGAAAATGGTGAATGAAACTCGAAAAATAATGCAAGACGATTCCATTATGTTGACGGCAACAACCGTAAGAATTCCAGTTATGGGTGGTCATTCAGAATCGGTAAATATAGAATTCGAAAAAGATTTCGAAGTAGATACCATCATCTCAATTTTAAAAAATGCCCCCGGAATTATTGTTGAAGATGATATTGAACATAATATATATCCAATGCCAATGAATGCTCATGGAAAAGATGAAGTTTTTGTAGGTCGTATTCGTAGAGATTACAGCAGAGCTAATTGTTTGAATATGTGGATTGTGAGCGATAATTTAAGAAAAGGTGCAGCAACAAATGCTGTACAAATTGCCGAATATCTTTTGGCAAACAACTTATTATCAAGAAATTAATACTTGAAAAAAAATCAATTAATAAAAAAAGCAGTTGTAATTGGTGCTGGCATTGGAGGCATCGCAGCTGCAATTCGTTTGAAATGTAAGGGCTATGAGGTTATTGTTTTAGAAAAAAATGCGTATCCAGGTGGAAAATTAAGCGAAATAAATCAAAATGGTTTTCGGTTTGATGCTGGACCATCGTTATTTACGATGCCTCACTTTGTTGATGAATTATTTACACTGGCAAATAAAAATCCAAGAGATTATCTTAATTACAAAAAACTTGATGAAACATGTAATTACTTTTTTGCAGATGGTAGCACATTAACAGCATTTGCAGATCTAGAAAAATTTGGAAAAGAAGTAGAAGAAAAAACCTTAGATAATTCGAAAACCTTAAAGAATTTCTTCACTAAAAGTAAGGCAATATTCGAAATTACTTATCCAGTATTCTTAACAAAATCTTTGCATAAAATCAAAACTTATTTGAACCTGACTACATTACTTTCATTATTAAGGATTAACGAGATTAATGCATTTAAAAGCATGAATGAAGCAAATAAACAGCTTTTTAAAGATCCAAAAATGGTTCAATATTTTAACAGATATGCAACTTACAACGGTTCAAACCCATTTAAAGCTCCAGCAACTTTAAACGTAATTCCACATCTGGAACACTATTATGGAGCCTACTTTCCTATTGGAGGAATGGTAAATATTACAAAATCGTTAGTAAAACTTGCCAACGAAATAGGAGTGAAATTTTCAATGAATTGCGAAGTTAAAAGTGTTTCAATTGAAAATAAAAAAATAAAAGGAGTACAGCTAGAAAGTGAATTCTTACCTGCAGATTTAGTTGTAGTAAATGCAGATGTACACAGTTTCTATAAAAATTTAATGTCGAAAAATAAAATTCCAAATAAACTTATAAAACAAGAGCCTTCTGGATCGGCACTTATTTTTTATTGGGGAATTAAAAAGGAATTTCCAGAACTTAGTTTGCATAATATTTTCTTTTCAACTGATTATAATCAGGAATTTGAAAAAATATTTAATGAGAAAACCATCAGTCATGATCCAACGATTTATTTAAATATTAGCTCTAAATTAAATAAAGAGGATGCACCAGATGGATCAGAAAATTGGTTTACCATGATAAATGTACCCTATAACTCAGGACAAAACTGGGAAGAACTAATTAAAGATGCACGCAAGAATATTATTGAAAAACTTAATGAAACGCTAAAAATTGATTTAGAAGCATTAATAGTTTCAGAAATGATACTCGATCCCATTTTAATTGAATCAAAAACCTCATCGAATAAAGGTGCATTGTATGGTGGAAGCAGCAATAATCGTTTTGCAGCGTTTTTGCGTCACTCAAATTTTTCGTCTGAGGTAAATGGATTATACTTTTGTGGTGGTAGCGTTCATCCGGGTGGTGGAATTCCGCTTGCTTTATTATCTGCAAAAATTACTACAGATTTAATAGCATGATAAAAGCAAAATCTTCCAAATGGTTTCAAAACTTTTTTTCAATATATCTTAATTTTATTTTAAAAAGAGATTTTCATTCTATTGGAAATAACGAAATAGAGATAGAAAAAAATAAAAGTATTTTGGTGTTGGCAAACCATATAAGTTGGTGGGATGGTTTTCTAATTTTTTATATAAATAAAAAATATTTTAATAAAAATTTTCACGTGATGATGTTAGAAGAACATTTAAAAAAAAATAAATTTTTAGGTAAATTAGGAGCATATTCAATTCAAAAAAAATCAAGAGATATAATTGAAAGTTTGACTTATACTTCTCAACTTTTAGAAGTTCCGAAAAATTTAGTTTTGGTTTTTCCAGAAGGTGAAATCCATTCTCAGCAACAAATTAATTTTCCCGCTGGAAATGGCACTGATAAAATACTTTCTATGTGTAAAAATGATGTTCAGGTTATCGGATCAATCATTTTCATCGATTATGGCTCAAATCAAAAACCAAGTATTAGTATTTATCAACGTACATTAAGCAACCAAAATTCAACAAAAGCATTTCAGGATTTCTATCAGGAATGCAGAGAAAAACACATTAATTTAACTAAACAATGATTATTGTTTATTTGCTTTTTATATTTCTATGTATTCGCTTTTGCGTTACCTTATTTAATTTTTTATCCCAGCCTTTTTTACCACAATCACCGAAACATTATGATGACTTAGTTTCTATTTTAATACCAGCCAGAAATGAAGAAAATAATATTCTAGATTTATTAAAATCTCTTGAAAATCTAAATTATAGAAATTTTGAAGTTATAATAGCTGATGACGGATCGACCGATAAAACATTTGAAATAATTGAAGATTTTATTTTAAATAAAGCAAGTTTTAGTGTCTTTAAAATAGATGTTTTACCAGAAGGATGGTTAGGCAAAAATAATGCTTGTTTCCAATTAGCAAAAAAAGCAAATGGAGCTTATTTTTTGTATTTAGATGCAGATGAAACGGTTTTACCTGAAATTCTGGATAGTGCAGTTCACCGAATGAAAATGAACAGATTACATTTGCTTTCTCTTTTTTGCGATCAGGAGATGAAAACATTAGGTGAAAGAATGGTAGTTCCACTAATGCATTATTTATTACTTTCATTACTTCCTTTGAGATTGGTATATTTATCCAGAAACCCCTCTTTTGCCGCTGCAAGTGGTCAATTTATGATGTTTGATGCCGAAAATTATAAGAGAGAACAATGGCACAAACAGGTAAAAAATTATGTGGTTGAAGATGTTGCTATTCTTAAATTAATGAAAACCGAAAAATTTAGAACAGAAACTTTATTAGCCAATCGTTTTGTAAGTTGCAGAATGTATACAGGATACCAAGAATCGCTAAATGGTTTTAGTAAAAATTTACTAGCTGGCTTTAGTTATAATTTAGGTGCAATGACATTTTATTTTATGTTGATATACTTTGGATTTATTGCATTGTTATTTTTTCCTGCTTGGTTCAGTATTTTCGCGCTACTACTTGTTGCTGGAATCAGAATTATGATATCTATTATTAGTAATCAAAACATTGTATATAATTTGATTTTACATCCATTGCAAATGACGTCTTTTGTTGTAGTTGCTATCATGTCGGTAAAAAAATATTTGCAAAAGAACATAGTATGGAAAGGTCGAAATATTCAACCGGGATGAAGTTAAACAAACAAAATATATGTATATTTTTAATTATAATTTTCCATATCGTTGGATTAATTGGATTTGTTTTTTTCGATGAAACAGGTATTTTTAGGAATTTAACACCTTGGCATTTATGCTTTATGTCATTACTTTTAATTGTTTCCCAACCAGAAAAAAACATTGGCTTTTACAGCTTTTTAGCTATTTCTATATTGGCTGGATTAGCAATTGAATATGTTGGAGTACATAATTCATCTGTTTTCGGCGCATATATTTATGGGGAAACGTTAGGATTCAAAATTGCCGGAGTTCCATTAGTAAAAGGAATTAATTGGTTTTTGGTAAGCTTCAGTACTGGAATGTTGGTTAGTAGCTTTGGATTTAAAAACATCCTTATAAAAGGATTTGTTGGAGCATCATTGATGGTTTTTTTAGATTTATTCATAGAGCCAGTTGCTATTAAATATGACTATTGGAATTGGATTTCTGGTAATATCCCAATGCAAAACTATTATGCTTGGTATGTATTTTCGTTTTTATTCATGCTTGCATTTTTTCTTATTCCTTTCAAAAAAAACAATCTAGTAGGTGTTATCATGTTTATAACACAATTGATGTTTTTTATCGTTTTATCCGTATAACTTTGCAATTCAAAAATGAATATTATGTACAATCTTGATGTAACTATAGATCAGCAATCCGGCTTCTGTTTTGGAGTGGTTTATGCTATAGATATGGCCGAAGAAATATTAGACGAACAAGGTTATTTATACTGTTTGGGCGATATTGTTCATAATGATGAAGAAGTAGAGCGATTAAAAGCGAGAGGTTTGCGAATAATTTCTCATGATGAATTAAAGGAATTACGAAATGAAAAAGTGCTAATCCGTGCACATGGGGAAGCGCCCGAAACCTATAAAACAGCTCTTGACAACGACATTATTTTAATTGATGCCTCTTGTCCGGTGGTGTTAAAACTTCAAAACAGAATTAAAAATTCGTTTGATGATAAAGAACAAATATTAATTTATGGTAAACATGGTCATGCAGAAGTTATTGGATTACAAGGGCAAACAAATGATGAGGCCATAGTATTTCAAGATATTGCAGAACTTGACCAGGTTACTTTACCAAAAAAAATCACACTATATAGTCAAACTACTAAAAGTACAGAAAAATTTTATGCTATTAAGGATGAATTAATTAGCAGAGGTTATGAACTGAAAGCAAACGATACTATTTGCCGTCAAGTTTCTAATCGTGATGAAGAACTTCGTGGTTTTGTAAAAGATTTTAATAAAATAATTTTTGTATCGGGACGTAAATCATCTAACGGAAAAATATTATATGAAGTTTGTCGAAAATATAATCCAAACACCTATTTTATTACTTCAAGCAGCGATCTCAATAAAAGTATGTTTGATGTTAATGATAAAGTTGGAGTTTGTGGAGCAACCTCTACCCCTATGTGGTTAATGGAAAAAGTAAAAGAAAAATTATTAGAATTTTAATCTTGATATACCTGTCCAAAAAAAAATTATTAAACTGATTTGAAAAATTGTTTGCAGGATTTTTAATTAATGGTAACAACAGAACAAAGCAAAAAAGAATTCCCAACTGGAATATTTATCGCATTCACTATCATAATGTTGTGGGCTTGTAGTCTGATTTTTTTATTAGTTAATGACTATAGTTTTTCTTTATTCGCAACTATACTTTTTATTTTAATTCAAACACATTTATACACTGGCTTATTTATTACGGCACATGATGCGATGCATGGAACCGTTTCGTCAAATAAGAAAATTAATGATGGAATAGGGAATTTAGTGACCATGCTTTATGCCTTATTTCCTTATAAAAAACTTTTGTCTAAACATCATATTCATCATAAAGAAGTTCATACAGAAAACGATCCAGACTATTATAATGGAAATTTTTTCGTCTGGTATTTTTACTTTATTAAACGATATTTAACGATTTGGCAATTTATAGCAATGGCTGCAATTTTCAATGTTCTTGCTATTTGGATTCCTGAAAAAAATCTAATCTTATTTTGGGTAATTCCCTCAGCTTTAAGCACTTTACAATTATTTTATTTTGGCACCTATTTGCCTCATAAAGGAGAACATGAAAACATTCATCATTCTCGAACGCAGAAAAAAAATCATTTTATTGCTTTTATTACCTGCTACTTTTTCGGATATCATTTTGAACATCATGATAAACCAGGAACTCCATGGTGGAAATTATATCAGCTGAAAAATAATTAAACAAATTTTTTTTTATTTCCTTATCACTTGATGAAAACTTTACCCAAATTATTATTTGCCTTATTATTTATTTTTTCCAGTTCCCTTTTTGCACAAAACGGCATCATAAAAGGAAAAGTAACCAATTCATTAAGCAATGAAACTTTACTAGGCGTTTCAGTCGTTATTCAAGGATCATTAATTGGAACGGTAACCGACATAAATGGAAATTATGAATTAAAAAATTTGAATTCGGGCTATTATAATATTGATTTAATTTTCATTGGGTACAAACGAAAAACTATTTTCGAAATTCAAGTTAGTAATGCAAAAGTTGCTAATGTTGATGTTGCAATTGAAGAGGATATTACCAATATTAATGAAGTAGAAATACAAGCATCAGCATTTTCAAAACCTCAAGAAAGCCCCGTATCGTTGCGTACAATTGGTGTTGCAGAAATAAAAAGAAACCCAGGAGGTAATCGGGATATATCAAAAGTTATTCAATCTTTACCAGGAGTAGCCGCACCGGTAAGTTTCAGGAATGATATTATAATAAGAGGTGGAGCACCGAATGAAAATAGATTTTATTTGGATGGAGTTGAAATTCCAAATATAAATCACTTTGCAACACAAGGTTCTTCGGGTGGTCCTGTTGGTTTAATAAACGTTGATTTTGTACGAGAAGTAGATTTTTATTCAGGTGCTTTTCCAGCTAATCGTGGCAATTCATTAAGTTCTGTGTTTGAATTTAAACAAAAAGATGGGCGGAATGATAAGATTGGCGCATCATTAACAGCTGGTTCAAGTGATTTTGCCTTAGCAGTTGATGGACCCATAGATTCTATAACTACATTTATTGCATCGTATAGAATTTCATACCTACAATTCCTTTTTAAAGCTATTGGCTTGCCTTTTTTACCAAAATATCAAGATTTTCAATTTAAAACCAAAACAAAATTTAATGCAAAAAATGAATTGGTAATTCTTGGAATTGGTGCAGTAGATAGATTTACATTAAATAAAGAGGCTAATAAAACAGATGATCAAAAATTTCTATTAGATAATCTTCCAATAAATACTCAAGATAGTTATACAATAGGTTTAAATTATAAAAATTACCGTAAAAAAGGATATAGCACATTAGTTTTTAGTCGAAGTGAACTAGACAATCGGGCTGTCAAATTTGAAGAAAATGACGAAAATCTTCCTAAAATATTAGATTATAATTCTCAGGAAACGGAAAATAAATTCAGGTTGGAAAATACAAGCCAAGAAAAATCACTTAGATTAAATTATGGAATTAGTTTTGAAACGGTAAAATACAAAACTAGTACTTTCAATAGAACTCCTTTTGGACAATTCAATTTTAGTTCAGAAATTAATTTCTTAAAATATGGGGCATTTGCACAAGTTAGCAGTGGATTTTTAAAAGAGCGACTACAACTTTCTGCAGGTTTAAGATCTGACGGCGCAGATTATTCCCCTGCTTTAAGTGATTTATCTAAACAATTATCTCCAAGATTATCGGCATCCTATAATATTACTACCAGTTTAAGTGTTAATGCAAATTCCGGAATATATTATCAATTACCTGCATTTACTGTTTTAGGTTTTCGAAATCAAAACAATGAATTGATAAACAAAAGCGCTGGCTACATAAGGGTTGCTCATCAGGTGGCTGGTATGGAATACAATACATTAAAAAACTTACGATTTACCGTAGAAGGTTTTTACAAAAAGTATAGTAATTATCCCATGTTGCAAATTTTAGGAGATACAGTTCCATTAGCTAATTTAGGAGCTGATTTTGGAGTAACTGGAAATTTACCAGTGGCTGGAAGTACAGAAGGTAGAAGCTATGGATTAGAATTTCTAGCTCAGCAGAAATTAAACGAAGGTTTTTACGGAATACTTGCTTTAACCTTAGTTAGAAGTGAGTTTGCTGATAAAAAAGGAAAATATCAACCTTCTGCGTGGGATAGTAAATATATTGTAAGTGCAACAGCTGGTAAATTATTCAAAAGAAATTGGGAAGTTGGAGCAAAATTACGCTTAAGTGGAGGTGCACCGTACACCCCTTTTGATGTAGATCAATCATCTTTAAAAACGAACTTCGATATTTACCCTCAAGGCATTTTAGACTACGATCAATTAAACAGCGAGCGTTTAAAAACATTCTATCAAATAGACTTTCGGGTAGATAAAAAATATCCGTTCAAAAAATTCAATCTTAATATTTTTCTAGATATCCAAAACATATCCAATAATGTTTATAATTTACAATCAAATTTAACCGTAGCGAGAGATATAAACGGAAATGCAATTACCTCTGATACAGATTCAAGCAGATATCAAACCAAATTAATTTCTAATCCATCAGGAAATGTTTTACCAAGTATTGGGTTAATTATTGAATATTAAATTAATTGAAATACTGCATTATATATCTTAAATCTCTTTGATGAGAGTATAAGAAATAATTTTAAAAGAGCATATCGGATTTTAAATTTTAAAAAATGAAAAGGTTATTCCACAATTTAATTCCAAACTAAACTCTCATTTTGTAGTTTTGAAAACATGAATACGATTACAAAAAAAGAAAAGAAAGGTATCCTACTTGTGAACCTTGGAACTCCAAATAGCCCTGAAACTGCTGATGTAAGAACATATTTGCGGGAGTTTTTGATGGATGGAAGGGTAATTGATGTAAACGTTATTCCCAGATTTATCTTGGTGAAGGGTATTATTGCACCATTTAGAGGCCCAAAATCGGCAAAAACATATAAAGAAATTTGGAGGGAAGATGGTAGTCCATTAATGGTTCATAGTGTAAAAAGTGCAGAACTTTTACAAGAGAAATTGGGAGAGGAATATAAAGTAGTTTTGGCTATGCGCTATCAACAGCCTTCTATCGAGCAAGCATTAAAGGTTTTTTATGATGAGCGTATTTATGATATTTCTGTAATTCCTTTATTTCCTCAATATGCATCTGCAACCAATAGCTCTGTAAACCAAAAGGTTATGGATATTGTAAGTAAATGGCAGATAATTCCAAAAATTTCATTTCTAAATAGCTTTCACGATCATCCAAAATTAATTGAAGCATTTGCAGCTCGTGGGCTCGAGCATACAATTTCAGATTATGATCATATACTTTTCAGTTTTCATGGTTTACCACAAAGGCAAATGAAGAAATCAGATCCAAGTGGACAGCATTGCATAAAAGTAAAAGATTGTTGTTTGCAAAAAACTGAAAACAATAAATATTGCTACAGTGCTCAATGCCATCAAACTGCCATTCTAATTGCTGAAAAATTAAATATTCCTAAAGAAAATTACACGATTTGTTTCCAATCTAGACTGGGTAACGACCCTTGGATACAACCATATACCAGCAGAACTATTAAACAATTAGCCGAACAAGGCAAAAAGAAACTTCTGGTTTTTTGTCCTGCTTTTGTTTCTGATTGTTTGGAAACTGTTTATGAGGTTAGTATGGAGTATGACGAAGAATTTAAAGAAGCTGGTGGCGAAAAAGTACAATTAGTAACCGGACTAAACGGCCATCCATTATGGATTGATACCTTGGTCGAATTAGTTAAGGGATAGAAAATTTTACGTACTGGAATAAATTATTAAAGAAAATTATCCCAAATTTTAGTTAGTAATAAATTAAATACATAAGCTTCAAATTTATTTTTTGCCCTAATTGAAACTCAAAAAAAAACCAACTTATTACTAAGTCAGTTTTTTTATTTTTAAAGTTGGTACTATTTCATTTTAGCATTTTCGGCCAAAAGTTTTTCGTTTAATGCAACATAATCAGCATTTTTCTGCTTAGTTGCTTCTGCAATTGATGCGTTTGCTGATATAGCAGCGCCTTTGTAATCTTTCATTCTGGTTTGAATTTTAGCTTTTAGGTGCATAATCCAAAAACCTTCTTTATTCATTTCGGTAGCTTTATTTACATACTCCAATGCTTTTGCCATGTCCTTATTGTTATCATAATAATAACTTGCTGCAGAATAATAAGAAGAAGCACTAGGTTTCGGATTTAAAGTAGATTCAATACTTGCCAAAACTTTGGTATCAATATCAGTTTCAATTTTGAATCCTACTTTTGTTTTTTCCCAACTTAAATTTAACATAGCAGAATTAGAAGTTAGATCATCAAATGAAATGGTAAACGATTCAACATTAGATGATAAAGAAACTGGCTTAGCAGTTAAACGAACCATATCTTCAGATTGCTTGTAATTTTCATCATCGCTACCCCAATACGTAGTATTTTTGTGGATGATAAATGTCCATTCGGTTTTACCAGGAATAGTGTATAATGCATATTCACCAGCTGGAACTTTCGTACCTCCAATTTTAACTTCTTCTGAAAAAGAAATCTTAGTGGATGAATTTGCACCTGTTCTCCAAATTTTATCAAAAGGAACTAAATCTCCAAAAATAGTTCTTCCTTTTACCGATGGGCGCGAATAAACTAAAGTAATATCGCCTAAACCTACTGCTTGTTTAACGGTAGAAGTTGGACTTGGTGCAGGAGTTTTTATTTGAGCCTGCGTGCTTGCGGTTAAAATAACCAAAGCTAAAATGGTATAAACAATTTTTTTCATATCAATAATATAGTTTTATTATGTTTCAAAGTTAAAGAATTATGACCATTTGATGCAAAATTTAAGAATTAGTGCAATTTCTTGAATTCTTGTCTTTTGTGTGTTAACTATTATCGGGATTTGTGTGAATAAACGAAAAAACAGGAATCAACATTAAAAATAAAAAAGGAGAAAGTACCCATTGTTTCAATGATTGAAAAAACTGGTTTGCTAATTCTGATTTGCTGAAAATAAAAAATAAATACGGCAAAACCATACAGAATGAAGCAACTGAAAATATAACAAAAGTGTACAAAAGGAATTTTTTATTATGAAAAAAATACCAAATTCCAGTGCATGTAAGAAATAAATCAATAATAATAGAGATAAATAATGTATATAATCTTGGATCGTTTATGAATGAAAATTTTGCTGCTTTGTTATGTACAAAATCCAATCGCGAAATAAGAAAGTTGCCCTGTGAAAAAGAAAAATCGTAAAGGTAATTTTCGGAAACATAGCCAGAAACTGATAACAGAATTAAAGTAATGACCACAACATTAATCCTTTGAAATTTACTCATGCTTTTAATCAATATTTTTAATTGGCTTCAAAGATTTTATGGCAAAATAATCGACCCACAACATCCAGAGCAGGAAAATGAACCCATATACTATTACTGTAAATGTATATTTATGATTAAATTCAAGCAAATCAACATATTTTATATTGAGATATCCTAGACATATAATCCGTATTATATTAAGAAAAAAAATAGCTAATATGCCTGCTGGAATAAACCAAATTTTATCGATTATTCGCCCTGGAAAAAGTATTATAAAAACAGTAAACAATACGAATAAAATTAGCCCATTACATGAATGAGCTACACCAAGACCTCTTTGTCCATTAATAAATAAAAAACATTTATCGACATTGTAATAAATTTCTGTCTTTACTCCAAATAAATTCAAAAATTTGGCTGTAGTATCAGTTGAAAAAGTAGTTAGCCAAGTATCAACTCTCCCATCTGGAAAAATAAAGAATTCATATAAAAAATACCAAAGCAAGTAAATACTTATAGCACTAAAAATAAAACGGATAGCCGCCTTGTTGCTTGCAAACATTTGCTAAAAGTACAAAATAGATGCAAAAAAAAACCCGACCTTTTGGGCCGGGGTACTAATACTAACACATGAAAAAAATCTTATTATCGTTTGATGAATTTAGTTCTGCTTAATTCCTCACCTGCATTTCTGATAGATACAAAGTACATTCCTGCTGGCAATTGACTAATATCTTCCGAATGAGTTGATCGTTCAAAAGTAATTTCAGAAGATGTTACTAAAACTTTATCACCCAATGTATTAAAAACTTCAATACTTATTGGCAAACTTTCGTTTGATTGCATGTCAATATTAAACTGATCTGCCATTGGATTTGGATATACAGATAATCGCATTTCGAAATCTTCTGATGGTCTTATTCCACTCGTTCTATTTCCAGTAGAGTCAGGTGTTTTACCCGGACCAGCAACAATTATTGGGTTTGTAACATCGAACCCAGTACCATTAGAATTCTTAACAACAATTACTTTTGAGTAGGTGAAATTACCATTTATGTCTACAATTTTTAAACGGTAGCGTTTAGCACCAGCTTTTCTTTTATTATCCAAAAATAAGTAGGTATTTCCATCTGGTGTAGTTCCAGAACCAGCAACCGAACCAAGGTTTTCATATCCTACATATCGGCTACTATCCTGCAAAATAAATTGTGCAACTTGAAATTCAACATCTGTTACCCAATTTACTTTAATAGTTCCAGCAAAACTCGTACCTGTAAATGAACTCATAATAGTAGCAGTAGGTGCTGGTTGTAGAACAGCAAATCGCATTTCAAAACGATTGTCGCCTCCTGAATTTGGATCACTTGTTATGTTAAATGCGAACGTATTATTCAATCGAACATCAATTGGCGTTTGAGTAAATTTATCAAACAGAATAATGTTTGTTGTACTTACAAAATTAGCCAAATCATTAATTATTAATGAATAAGCGCCTGCCGGAGTTGTACCCAATGAAAGTTGGATCGTATCTTTTTTTAATAATGCAGGATATTTATTGATTGCAAGAAATAAATTATCTTTCGATCGGCTTGAAATACTTACAGTAGAACCGAAAAATTTAAGTGCATCTTCTTGATTATAATAATTTTTTCTGCCTCCGTTAGCAAAATAGACTACTATTTCGTCGCTGTTATTAACGTCTTTCAGCAATTTAATTCGCAATAAATCTGGAACATTCGCTTCAGCAGCTAAATTTCCAAATAATACAATGACAAGCAAGATAACTAATCCTAACCAGGTTGAAGATGTTTTTACTTTTGCTTGATTTAATTTTTCTAATGAATTCATGTAAATGTTTTTCATACTTAGCGTTTCGTTATTGAAATGTAGAGAGCGTATGGTTTGAATGTTTATACGGGATTCACCTACTCAATGTTTCCAATTTTTTGAATTCTATTTATTCTACTTTGAAAGTAAGAAGAGAAAACGAAAAAATAATTAGTTCATTGAAAGAATGATACTTAAAAGTTTAGAAAAAAATGATGAGAAGTCTCCTGTAATAATCTAGGCCTAATTTATTGTTTTATAAGTTTACCAATTATTGCAGGCTGCTTTTGTTCACTATTTTTAAGTTGGATTGTATAAATTCCAGAAGCTAGCTTGCTGACATCTTCGATTAGGTTTGATCCAAGTTCAGAAATTTCCGTTTTCCGACTTATCATAATTTTTCCTAAATTATTTACAACAGTAAGTTGATATATTCCAGCTTGCATTCCTGTAATATTTATATGCATTACATTTTTAGCAGGATTTGGATATATCCTCATTGTCTGAACTATTGGATTTTCTTTTGATACTAATAATCGATCGTTTGAAATTTCTAAAACATTTTTTATGTCAACTAATGAATTATCATTGAAAATTAATTCAAACCGATCACCAGTATTTTCATCTTTATCTATTATTTCAAATTTATAAAGTGTGTTTGTTGAAATTATAGTCTTACAATTTAGGTATTTATCCAATAAAGTGATTGTTGTTTTATTATTAAATGTATTTGATCCTATAAATTTTAACAAATAAAAACCTGGTGCACCTTCTGCTCCTAAATTTAAGGATTGTTTTTTATTAATATAGTCTATTTCATTAATGGCTAATTTCTTCTTATCTGATGAGATGGAATAAATATTCAATGAATTTCCTAATAATTTTCGTGCATCCTCCTTATCATTAAATAATAAAGAACTACCTTTTTTAAAAATAATTAACGTTTCATCCTCAATTCCTTCTGAATTTACTAACACAACAGAAAGTTGATTTAATTTGGCCTCGCGAATATAATTTGTATGTGGATCAAGATTTGTTTTAACTTGTTCAGATAATGATATAGAAGGAACTCCAGCGCCACTTGCTTTTACAAAAAAAGAATGACCAGAGGCTATAATTTGCGAGCCATTATTTATCGAAGCATTGTTAGATGTTTTATATGTTCCAAAAGATCCCGTTGTTGGATTATAGGTATAAATCACATCTTCAACATTTGTTTTGATAAATGAAGTTGAATTCCAGTTGATATTTGAAGGATAAGGATTTCCGACAAGATTCCAACCATCGTCTAAATAATTATCATTTGCTGGATGATCAGTAAATGTTAATGGCAATGTGACATTACCAAAATTTACTGATCCCGTATAATCAATTGTAGCTGGAGTGGGTATTGGGAAGGGCTGAGTGTAAAATGCTGGAGAGCCCAATGAACGATCACCGCGAATTAAAATTGAAACTCCTTTACCTGTTGCTAATGTATTATTAACAGAAGTAATACCTTCATAACCGAAATTAAATGTTCCTTCAACGGTTTCATTATAAATAAAAGCAGATGGTTTATTTAAATTTGATAAGTCAAAACCGCTTCCTATTTGTCCGGTAATATAAATATCATCTAAAAATTGCGAATAATTAATTTGACCATTAATATTTACAGGGGATGACAAATACCGATAACGGCGCACATTTCCTGGAAGCGTTTCAATATATCTTTGAACAGTAATATTACCCTGGATTATTCTAATTGGAGAAAGCTGAGAAATTCTAGCTGTTCCAGTTGAATTGGAAATAAGAACTAATTTACCATTCGAAATTAGTGTTGAATTATCAACCAAACTAACTGTACCTCTAATATTCGCTATGCTACTGAGTGTTTTATTTCCTGCAGAAGCAAGATTTAAATTATAATATTCTATTCCTGCCATTTGTTGGTCAGCGCCATTAAATGAAATTGTGTTACCAACTTCAGCTACAACTGCTACTCCATTTACAATAAAATCTTGTTGTACATTAATTGTACCTGCCTTGCAGGTTTTTATTCCTGTACCATTTAAAATTAACTTGGAATATCTTTCAAGTGAAATAATTTGATTCATCCCATTATACTCGATCGTTGAATTCAACTGCAAATCGTACCCATTATCCATAATTGGAAGACTGTTTATTCCACCAACTTTCATTTTACAGAATTCATTTACAAAAACAGATCCACCAGAAGCTTGATGCAAGGTGTAATCAGTTAAATCTAGAATTCCACTATTTATTGTTACCGTAGAAATATCCCAGATGTCAACTAGTAAACTAACAGTTGCAGCTGTTTTATTAATTGCCAAGTGCTGAATAGGAGGAGACCAAGAACCTCCTATTCGGGATGGAAGATTCCCTATAAAACTAATAACTGTTCCATTAGTATTTAACTCATCATTAGACGTAAAATTTCCAGTTAATTCTAAATTTACAAATGATTGAATTGTACCTCCGTTATTGTCAACAATTAAATCATTTAAATTATAAATACCAGAACCTGATAATGAACCAACATCAGAAATTAATTTAATTGCTGATTTAGCTCCATTTATTATTCCATCGTTTAAAACCGAACCACCAAATTGATGAATGTTTCCAATATTACATTGGTAAATTGTTCCACTTCCAATAATTAGATTCCCAGAAATTGATACGTTATTCATTGCTTGAAAAATTACAGAACTGGCGCTTCCATTATTTATAGTCAAGTTTCGTGATACAGTAAGCGGCGAAACCATTGTTTTTATAATGTTTCCACTTTGCCCCTCTAGAATTAAGTTTCCATAAACTTGATTAGATATCGTTTGATTATCACCACTATAATAAAATGAACTGTTTATTTCAAGTGAATTAGTATTAAAATTAAGTGGAAAATTATTGGCGCTTATCTTAACAGTTGCACCGTTTGCAACGCTAAATGTTCCTCCAACTCTACTTCTTCCTCTGTTAGCTGTAAATGTTCTTAAATCCAATATGCCTTCTAAAACAGTTATTTTACCGATAACATTTGATGACGATAAAAGTGAACGTAAATTTGAAGTTAGGTATTTTGTAGTGTTTCCACTTATAACCAGCGTACCATAACTTATAGTTGATTTAATTTCTTGATTAAGAACAGATGAAGAATAATTAATCGTTGCATTTCCATTGATTGAGGTAGGATTTTTAGAATAATTTAAATCAAAGGATGATTCTTTTACATGCAATTTAGAAACACTTCCTAAAATAAAATTTCTATTTATTGTCACTAAATTTGAATTCGGAATAAATGTAGCATAAACAAAAAAATTTCCTCCAATTACGATTGGATTATTTAATGATATAGTTCCATTTATAGTTAAATTCTCAAATGTAGTGGCTCCGGTAATTGATGATCCAATTCCATTCATTGAAACATTAGCGTTCAGAATTGTTGAAGTATAAATTCCTTCTTTATTCCAGTTCCCTAATACTGTAAATGTAGATGCGGCGGTATGAGAAATGTTGCCATTGATTCCAATGATTACATTTCCATAAACGTTGATCGGAAAATCTATTATTAAAGTACTTGGAATACTACCATTACCAATTGTTAATGATTTACAAAGAGCGGATCTACTTAAATCGGGTTGAAAACTGCCAGTGAAATTTGCATCTCCTATTATTACATCAATTGCAGAAGTAGGGATTTTATTCGTTGTCCAGTTACTTGCTAATGACCAATCGCTCGAAACTGTACCTTTCCATGAAATTGCAAAAATGCTATTTGTGGAAAATAATAAGTATACGCTAAGTAATAAGACGAAAAAACTAGGCTTGAGAGAAAAACTTTTAGAGGTAAAAATGAAATTGTTCATATTTTTTTTATTAAAACACCCGTCTTTTACGAAGCTTTTTATAAAAAGTTAAAGTTTTTTGTGAATATGATTATTTAAAATGGATGAAAATTAAAAAACCATCGTCTCTTGTCGAGAATGATGGTTTTTTGTCTACAGGTAGTATACTTTTATTTTTTGATGAAATTTGTTGATATACGATTATCTCCAGCTGCAACTGTAAGAACGTATGATCCTTGAGCTAGTTCATTTATATTTTGCTTAAAAGAATTACCGTTTTCGGCCTGTATGTCTTTTTGGATTACTAACTGACCTAATACATCTCTTATCGTCAACTGATACGTTTTAGCGATAGCATTTGAAAGACTTATTATTATTTCGTCTTGAGCAGGTATAGGGTATATGCTAGCAGCAAATATATATTTGTCATCGAAGCTTATTGAAACAACTTTTGAATAACTGAATTTACCATTTACATCTTTAAATTTCAAACGGTAATAGTTTAATCCTTTAAAAGTCGATAAATCGGTATGTGAATAATGATTTTGAGAAATTCCATTTTTTCCATTAATAATTGCAATGGTTGAAAAAGGTTTTACTCCATCTGTTTTCTCCAACTCATAATTTGAGAAATTAATTTCTGAAAAAGAAGACCACGTTACTAAAGCATTTTTTCCTTCTTTACGACAAGTAAATGAAACTAATTGAACAGGCAATGGTGCGCCTATTTCAGTTATAATCTTAAATCGCAACTTTCCTTTTGAATTTATATCTGAACTAATGAAAAAAGAATAGCTAGAAATTGTTCGTAAATCGGTATTAGTATTCGTAAATTCATCTTTTAAATAAATAGAAAGGCCAGGGGCTAAGGTTGCAAAATTTTCAAAGTTTAAATTGTATGCTCCATTTGAACTTGCATCAACTGATAAGAATATTGTATCTCCATTTTGTAAATGTGGTCGTGAATTAATAGCCAATTCCGCATTTCCTGAATTTCTGCTCGACAAATTAATAGTTTGATTTAAAAATTTACCAGCATCTTCTGATTCTAAATAGGTTATAGAATATAAACTATCAAAGCCAATAATAATCTCATCTTGATTAGCTGAATCTTTAATTAAGTTAATTTTTGCAATTTCTTCTGCTGCAGTTCTAAATACTTGATTTGGAGTTGCAGTAGATTTTACAGCTTCCTGAAAAGTTAACACAGGATTCGCAGCATTAGCTTTTACAAAAAATCCTTGACTAGAAGATATATATCGACCAACTCCGTTGGTACCATTGTCTAAACCAGATGTATGCAAATAAGTACCATAAGAATTTGTAAGGGGATTATAAATATACATAGCTGCATCTAGATTTGTTCTGGTCCATGATGCTGATTTCCAATCAATTTGAGATGGATATGGATTACCTACCAAATTATAACCATCGTTAACAAGTGAACCAGTATTGGTGTATGATAACACTGGTGAAATAGCTCCACGATTTATTGTTCCTTCAAAATCCACAGTTACTTGAGTTTGCAATGGAAAGGGAGCAGTATAGAAAGCTGGTGAAGCAAGAGTTGGGGAATTTCTATTTCCTCTAACCTGAACAAACATACCTTGGCCCGTTGCTATTGGAGTATTTATTGTTGGTGCTCCAACATATCCGAAATTGTAACTTCCGGCAACTGATTCATTGTAAGTATAGATTGATGGCCTGTTTAATGAAGTATTATCAAATCCATTGGTAGCACCAGCTGGTCCAGATATATTTACATCATCAATTAATTGTGCAATAGTAATTGCCGTACCCGTAGTATTTACTGGTGATGAGACTAATCTGTTTCTACGATCTGGTCGTGCTGGAACAAATCGTTGTACAATTACATTTCCAGAAAATGCACCAGCAGCAGGTAGCGCTGCTACTCTAGCAGTCGCTGTACTTGTTGAAATCAATACTAATTTATTACTCGTGTTTAAGATGCCGCTAGTAAGTGTTACTGTGCCAAGTACTAATAAACTATCGGCACCATCAATGGTTGCCTCTCCACTTCCACCTGTTTTATTTAATGTTAAATTCAATAATGTTTTTCTGATTCTGGAACTGTTTTCAAATCTTAAAACTCCCAAAATCCCTGTACCGCCAATTGTAAGATTAGATGTTGCAGAACCTTCCAATTTTCCTGTTCCAGATACTGTTCCATTAAGTACTAAAGTAGTTGATCCAATCACAAAATTTCCACTATTTAGGTTGAAACTATTTGTAACTGTAATACCGTTTGTAGAAGTAAGTGTTAATGAACTTTTATTAGCAACTTCTAAATTAGAGAAAGTTTCATTACTTGATCTCGTAATAGTTTGAGCCAATGAACCATTGAAAATTACCCTTCCTGTACCAGGTGTAAATGTACCAGCAGGGTGAATCCAGTTTCCTCCTACGTTCATAGTATAACTGACTAATCTAAATGCGCCTAATGTTTGATTAAAATTATTTGATACAGTAAGATTGGAAAGCAAATCTGTTGTACCGTTGGCACTTAAAGTTGTTAAATTAAATATTGGAATGGTTGTATTTATTCGCATTGTTTGACCAGTAGGAGTGGAAGTACCTCCCATTTGTAATGTTCCACCTGAAATTAAATAAGTTGCATTCAAATTGGTATAACCTAAATCTTGTGCGCCTGTTCCACCCTCTCTATTAATTAAAATGGTACCTCCAATCATTCTGAAACTTGAACCATTTGCTTGAATGTGAAATGGAGCATTGATTGTAGAAGTTGTCCCAACACTTGCAACCGTCATCGTACCAGCATATTGAACATAGTTTGATAAGGTATTTTGTGTTAATGAAAAATAGGATCCGGCAACATTTAATTTACCTCTATTTAAAATAACAAATCCACCATCAGATCTCAAATTTTCATTGGCTAATGTTCCTATATTTACAATACCGGTGTCAAGTGTTAGATTACCAAATAAACTAATTCCACCATTAAAAGTAGCAGTAGACGAATTAGAGCTCATCTGAAACTGGGTTTTTCGAGGTATGGTATCAAAAACATTAAATGGTGTAATGTCTTGTGTTGTAGTTACAGCATATCTAAAAGTACCTTTTTCCAAGGTTAAAAAACTTACTGGAGCTGTAAAATTTGTAGAATTCACAGTCAATACATTGGATATTGAAGTACCTTTATTTAGTACAATTTTTCCAAAATTAGTAGTTATACCTGTTCCAGAAATTGCTCTGCTTCCTATTTTTGTAAATGTTGTAATTGTGTTTCTTGTAGATGATTTATAAATATCTAGTATTCCATTATTTGTAAAATTGCCTTTAACTATTAAATTATGAATGGCATTAAATGAATTTTGTTCAATTCTTGCACTTGCATTAATGATTATATCTCTTCCAACTGTTAATTCTCTTGATACAGTTGAATTTCCCATTAATAACGAACCTGAAACTCCTCCTCCAATTGTCAAATTAAAACATTTTGCAATAGTGTCAATAGTTATAACATCTCCATCTTTAATTAAAACATCATCACCAGAGGTAGGTACACCTGTTGGTGTCCACATTAATGGATTTTTCCAACTACCGGATCCAGCTGTTGATTTGGATCCTGCACTAATAGTTGTTGCATTTGCAACAAGTGCATTACTTAAGTAACCTTCAACTAAAGCATATAAATTCCAATAATAAATTGTTCCAGGATCTAATTCATTTGCTAAATAGGATGTAGAATTAGCAGGTAATCGAGTTTCAAATTCATAATTAACACCATCTGTACTATAATAAAGTGCAAAAGTTGTTTCATTTGAACACCAATCAGTCCAGCTTAAATTCATAGTATTGGAGGTAATAGAAGATAATGCTAAAGATCCTGAAGTTGCTGGGAACGATTCCGTAGAAACAAATCTAAGCCTCGAATTGGTAGTCGGCATTGTAGATAAATTACTAACTGGATTTTGACTAAAAGTAGTTGTATTGGCAGTTTGCATTACAGAAAGTTGCGAAGCTGATGGAGTTGCTGACAAAACACTAGCATTGATACCCGTAGTGTAAGTAAATCCAAACCCAGCATTGAGCATGTTTCCATAAATAAAATCAATGATGTTTGATGTTTCGTATAATTTAATTTGGAAGTTTAAACTTGGGCTTGTATTGCCGTAAACTGCCATATCTATCCATTCTATTGTTAAAACTCTATTTGGGCGAAATCCTGTTGTAATATATTTTAAACTAGAACCTAATGGGTCAACTGCATTTTGAGAAGTTAAATCGTCATAAAATGGTGCAAGTGCCAAAGTAGTTCCTCCAGCTTGGTTGAATAAAGAATTTACAAATCCATAAGCAGATCCACCATCACCATTGGCAGTAGAAGATGAAAAATCGATAAATCCGTTTGTTGATACACTAAATTCATCATACCTGTTACCGTTATACCAAAAATCAAAACCAATTTCTGTTAAATCAGATCGATTATCGTCAACCGTGTAAGGGCCTGTGTTACTTCGCCAGCTTACAAAAGAATTTCCAGTAGATTCAATTGATGTATAAGAAATACCAGTTGTTCTACTGGCTACATAGTTACCGATACTTTGCGCTTTTAAATGTTGAAATCCTGTTAAAAACAGAATTACAATTAAATAACACGTTGATAAAAATTTAATTTGTAAATACTTTTTCATCTTAATAGGTAGATTGAGGCTTAATGAAATTTTGATACCCTTCGTGAGCAAAAATTTTTGTTTTTTGCTGCTTTCTACGGTGATGAATTGAAATGAGTTACAAAAAAAAATATTATTTTATTTTTTTACTTTCTCTAAAAAAATGCCTTTAAAATGTTAAAAATGAACTTTTATAGAAAAAAAATTTACTTTTTTTTTTAGGCTTGTACAAATAATTGCTACAAAAAGATGTATTAACTCTTATTTTGTCAAAAAGTTTTAAAATTTAATTTTACTTTGTAAAGTAAATTAAAAAGTAAATTTTACCATCGGAACTGGGAAAAAATCTTGCTAATATTCATTGAAAATTGTATTATTTCTTTAATTATATCCTTGTTGAAAAATATTTTGGTTTCCACTCACATTTTGTAAATCAATTACAAATTTTAAAGAAGATTTTTTTTAATATTTTCGGTATCCAAGTTTTAAATCAGCTCTGAAATAAGCACTTTGTTTTAAACTAAATGCTTTTTCGTTATCGAAAATTGCTTCGCCAGCTTTGGAAGAAAGTTCAAAATAGATTGGAGTGAAATATCTTCCACCAACACTGGTTAGTTTAAAATTTACATAGAAAATGTTATTTCGCTTTCAAACAAAAAACTCTTTTCCTGGAAGAATATTTGATGCGTAATGTGTATTAAAAGCGGTATTTCTTTCAATTCCTTCGCTACCTTTGTATTTGCTGTCAAAAAGTGAAGCAGTTACCAAAAAATAAAATTGATTATTGAAAAATCGTTCGATTGTTAACTCAACACCATAATTTTCCCCCGATCCATTGTTTACTAAATCAGCTTTATCACTTGGTGCAAAATCAGCTCCGATGTTTAACGATGAATCTTGATTTGGAAAAGCAGAAACCGGAATTTTACTCAGCGACTGATAATAGGTTTCTAATTTTGCCCGTACGTTTTCTCCTAATTTACGCTCGTATCCTAATACAAAATGGGAAGCCCTCGAAAACAATAACATTTTATTAGTTTCTTGCCCTAAGCTGTTTTTAACAAATAATTATACAATGGAAACATTTAATGATGTAAGCCATAACCTGCACTTAAGGATGAATTTTCATCAATCAAATATTTTAAACCAACTCTTGGCTCTGCAACAATTTGATCGTTCAAATCAAAATATTGACTATGTAAACCTAAAACCAATGTTAAACGTGCATCAAAACGGTGTTTAAATTGCACAAAACCCTGGCTAAGATTTACATTATCTTTTTGATCAACAAAAACTCGTTCAATTCCATTTTCGAAATCTTTGTTATTAAAATTAATAACCCTTAGGTCATGATTCAAGCCAGCGTTTATAGAATTCTTTGCATTTATTTTATGATTTATGGTTAAAACGGCTGAGTATTTTCCATCATAGAAAGTACCTTTTGCCTCAGGAAATGTATTATCAGAAGTTAAAGAAACACTATCAATTTTATAATTATCATTTTTTATACTATAACCTAAAGTCGCTTTTAAAAAGGTCTTTGTCCGAATAGTTTTTTCATAACTCACGCCTGCAATTCCAATATTGTACCTCAGCGACAAATTTTCATCGGGTTCTGAATAATAATCGACTTCGGTGGTATCTACATCTTTTCCAAAAAAATCAATGGAACTTATTCCTCCCATACCGAAAAATGATAATTTCCCATTTCCTTTTGTTGGAAAAACAGCTTTAAAATTTAAATCCTGATAAAGAGGAATTGCACCTCCAGTTCCAAATGATATTCCAATCGCATCAAACAAGCCCAAAGTTGAATAGCTATAATTAATTAAATATGACCCTTTTGAAGTTTTTGAAAATGACCCTTCTGCTCCTAGTTCAAAACCATTAAGTCCAATTTGAGGTACAAATTCATTTTTTTGGTTATTACCTTCTCGAAGTTGAACATCAAATATACCTCCTATTGCGTTTCCATATTGTGCTGGAAATGCGCTGGTGAAAAAATCAGATTTTGCTAAATTATTGCTGTTTAAAATACTCACTGGACCACCTGAATTACATTTACTTCCAAAATGGTTGGGATTTGGAATATTTATTCCTTCTAATTGCCACAAAATCGCATTGGGCGAATTTCCTCTAACAACAATATCATTTCTACTATCATTACCAGCAACAACACCTGCAAAATTAGCAGCCATTCTGCTCGGATCTCCCAAAGATCCAGCATATTTTTTTGTATCCTCTAAATTAAATGATCGTGAACTTACCGTTAACATTTCATTGTTGGTAACAGTTGGATCATCTTTTCGACTATACGTTATTTCTACTTCATTCAATTTGGAAATTGATTTCGTCAAACTAATCGTAAGAATTACTTCTTTTCCTGCGGTAACAAATACATCCGGAATGCTCATTGATTCATAACCTAAAAAGGAAACAGAAAATGTTTGACGACTTAACAGAACATTTTGTAGTTTAAATTCGCCAGACTCATTACTTTTGAGTAGAAACTTTTTTCTCAATAGAAACTAAGGTAATAATGGCATACCCAACTGGATTTTTGGAAACATCATCTACAATTTTTCCTTTAACAGTTTGTTTATTACGAGAAATATCAAAAGTTTAAGCTTTTGAAATACTAAAATCAAAAATCAAACAGATTAAAAATGAAATGGCTTTCATATTTGGCTTATTTTATACAAAAGTGCATTCTTCTAAAGTTATAGCAGTTTGATAAATGTCACAAAATGAATTATTTTGTATTTTTTGATTTTTGTCACATTTTGTTTAAAGAACTATCTTTTTCCTGATTCTGCTTAACGTTTCTCTCTTGATGCCCAAGTAAGAAGCGATAAATTGTTGCGGATCTGATGCAATTACTTTTGGTCGTTCAGTTAATAGTTTTAAATAGCGTTGTTCAGCATTATCAAAAATAAAGGAAAGCTGTCGTACTGTGCCTACCATATATAAATGCTCGTAAAACTTTAGAAAAAGTTGGGTTATCCGTGTAGTGCTTTCCCCTAAAGCTACAACATTATCAAAATTTGCGGATAAATATTCACCATCTTCTAAAAACTGATGATTCAACATGGTTGGTTCTTTTTTTTTGTAAGAAATAACATCCGAAACAAAGGTAGGCGCGAAATAAAAGTTAGAGGTTATTTCTTCTCAATCTTTTACACAATAGCTTCGCACAATTCCTTTGGTAATAAAAAATAGTTTATCGCAAATAACTCCTTCTTCCAAAATAAAACCTTTCTTTTTGATGCTTGCGGTTGCAAAGGAATGGATTAATTTACCCAATTCATCTTCATTCAGCTTATAGAACTTATCGGTAAAAGATTTTAGTAGTTCTATCATTTCAAACAGGTAGTTGATTTATAATAGTTTGCAAAATGCAATGATTGAGTTGTATTAGATTTTTTTCAGCCTTAATTTAATTTCTGATGGCTTGATTTATGCAAATAGAAATATTAAAATTAGTAGCTATGCCAAATCCAATTGAAATTCCACAGCCAAATGTAAATCCTGAAATAAGTCCGATTTACACTCCAGAAATTACTCCATCTAACCCAGAAGTTCCTGAACCTAGACCGACAGATAACCCACCTTCAGCACCTAATAATCCTGAAATTCCTCAAGAGATTCCTAAAACCTAACAATGGTTAAATCCTAAAATTTATTTTATTTTTTTCAATTCCCTTTCTATTTCAAGTTGAGTTATTTGAAAAGAACAATTTACGTAGCTAACAATGTCTTCGCTTGATGTATAGCCTTACTGGAAACTGATACTATTAATAGCGTTTTACAAAAAATAGTGGCAAAAGCAAAAAATATAATTAACATTAGTTTAAGTATTTTGAATGATTTAAACTATTCCTTGTGCGGTTTAAATAAATATATAAAGATGTAAAATCGGAGCGCGAAGGCTTAGGGATAGTAGCGGCATCCTTTTTTTCCTTTAAAAATAATTAGATAAAAAAAAGATATAGCGGATAGCCCGGCCCGTTTTTCACGGGAAGCTCCAAATTGTAATTTAAATTCTAATTATTAATTATATAAAAAATAAATAATAATAAATCAAACTGCACAACGGGTTTTAAACTAAAATATTTAATTAAAAAATAAAACAGAAAAATTATTAATTAAAACAAGAAGTAAGTAGAAATACTACATTATAATAAAGCGGAGAGGGCGGGATTCGAACCCGCGGTACCTTGCGGTACACAAACTTTCCAAGCTTGCACGTTCGGCCACTCTGACACCTCTCCTGATGTAAAAAAGTTTGCAAATGTAAGAGATAATACGGAAATGCCCTAATTATTTTGTGAGTTCGCCTCTAAGATTTGTTTCGAGCATCTGCTTTAATTCTTGACCCTTAAATCCTTGACCTAACAAAAACATTAATTTCGTAATTGCTGCTTCGAAAGTCATATCGAAACCGCTTACAACTCCCATTTTATTTAAATGTTGACTAGTTTCGTACCTACCCAGCTCAACTGAACCTCCAATACATTGTGAAATATCTAAAATTACCAATCCCCTTTCAATAGCTTTTCTTAAGCAATCTAAAAACCAGACAGAAGAAGAGGTGTTTCCAGAACCAAAGGTTTCAATAATTACAGCATGGGTATTTGGAGTATTTAAAATTGCTTCAATTGCAGCATGAGTTATGCCAGGGAAAATCTTCAATACGCCTACATTGGGATCTATTTTTTTGTGAACTTTTAATGGTAACCCAGTAGCTGGGGAAATTTTATCTAACTTAAAATCAAGATGTACACCCGCTTCGGCCAACAATGGGTAATTAATAGATCGGAATGCTTCAAACTTAGCCGAATTATACTTTATAGCTCGGTTTCCTCTGAATAATTGATAATCGAAATAAATACAAACTTCTGGCACTACAGCTTTTGCGCTTCGCTTGCTTGCAGCAATTTCAATTGCTGTAATTAAATTTTCTTTGGCATCCGTTCTTATTTCGCCAATTGGTAATTGTGAGCCTGTAAAAATAACTGGTTTTGATAAATTTTCTAACAAAAAGCTAAGCATAGATGCAGAATATGCCATTGTATCCGAACCATGTAGTACTACAAATCCATCAAACTGTTCATAATTTTTTTCAATTAGTTCAGCAATTTGCAACCAAGCATCTAAATTTATATTAGAAGAATCGAGTGTGGGAGTAAATGAATAAACCGTTAATAAATAATTTAATCGAGCTAATTCCGGAACATTATTAGTTATTTGTTTAAAATCAAGAGGTTTCAATGCACCAGAAACCGGATCCTGAACCATCCCAACGGTTCCTCCAGTGTATATTATTAAAATGGATGTTTTTCTTGACATAAAAATTAAATCCCAAAAAGTTTAATTGAATTCAAGGTAGTAATTTCAGCGAGTAATTCTACTTTCATTTCCAAAACATTAGCAACATGTTCTGCAATATTCAAAAGATATGAGCTCTCATTTCGTTTCCCTCTAAAGGGCACAGGTGCAATGTATGGAGCATCTGTTTCTAGTACTAAAAAATCAGTTCCTATTGTTTTTAACACCTCGTTCAAACCAGAATTTTTGAACGTTGCAACTCCACCTATTCCTAAATAAAAACCTAAATCTGTTATTTTCTTTGCTTGCAAAGCATTACCAGTAAAACAATGCATTACACCTTTTAATTTTGAGTCGTAAAGACTTTGCAATATTTTAATAGTTTCATCTATCGCATCACGACTATGAATTACGATTGGCAAATTCGCTGATTTTGCCCATTCTATTTGGCTAACAAATGCATCCGTTTGTTCGGGCAAATTTGTTTTTTTCCAAAATAAATCCAAACCAATTTCTCCGATAGCTACTATTTCAATTTTCTCTGCTTCTTTTTTTAATTTAGCTAATACCGTTTTATAATCATCTTCCACAGAACACGGATGCAAACCCATCATACCAAAAAGATTGCCAGGGAATTGATTGAGTAATTCTACCAATCCGTTTACAGATTCCAAATCTACATTTGGCATAAACATTCTTTTAATGCCTGAGGAAATTGCTCGCTCAATCATTTCGCTTCTATCCTCAGCAAAAGAATCGGAATAAAGATGTGTGTGTGTATCAGTTAAAATCATGATGTAATTAAAAGAAAAAGCCCTTCTTTATCAGAAGGGCTTTTGTGTTTTAAACTTATCTAAAATTCATTTTTAGTTATAATGTTAAACTGGCTTATTTAAAGTCAATTAACTCAACATCAAATACTAAAGGAGAATAAGGTTTTATGTCACCACCAGCACCTTGCGCTCCATAACCTAATTGATATGGTATAATCAAGGTTGCTTTTGTACCTTTATTAAATAAAGCAAAACCTTCGTTCCAGCCTTTTATTACTCCTCCGCCTAATTGAAATTGAAAAGGTTCATTTCTATCAACCGATGAATCAAACTTAGTTCCATTCAAAAGTTTTCCGGTGTAATGAACTGTCAACGTCTGGCCTTGCTTTGGCAATTCACCAGTTCCATTTTTAGTTACAACATAATATAAACCTGTAGAGGTTTTCAACGGACTTAATTTATTTGCTTTCAAATAGGTTTGAATATCCAATTCTTGCTTTCCTATACTTTCCTTTTCAGCATTTTTAGTTTTAGCTGCCAATTCCTCAGCAGTTTGTACACCATTTATTTTAACAAAGAAATTAAGCAAACTGCCCTTTCTTATATAATCAGGTACAGTTGTTTGGAAAGTGCGTTCGAATAATGAATCTGCATTTAGTAAAAACTGAGCACTATCTCCCAGAGACAAAAGCAATAATCCATCAATTATATCTCCTTTAAAAGCTCTTTTATCAACCATAATTGTAATAGGTTGTTTAAAATCGCTGCTGTTAAACAGCAAAGAATCTTTTTCAGTTTTATAGGTCATATCCATTTCCACGATATCACCTTTCATAATTTTTCTTCCTTTTCCTTTCGTCAAAATTTTATATTTTAATCCATCTGGGGAAGTTAAATAGGAATTGCTTTGCGCAAAAACACCAGTTGCAAATAAAAATCCTGCAAAAAATATTATTAATAATTTCATACGTTTTAATTATTTTACTTCTAACAATTCAACTTCAAATACTAATGGCGAGTTTGGAGGAATTGGACCACCACCTCTTTCGCCGTAAGCTAAAGCAGAAGGAATAATAAAAGTTGCTTTTGAACCTGCGTTCATTAATTGCAAACCTTCTATCCAACCTGGTATAACCTGTCCTAATGGAAATTCAATTGGTTCTTTTCCAGCATTGCTATCGAATATAGTTCCATCAAATAACTTTCCTGTATAATTTACCTTTACAGTTGATTCTTTCGTTGGCTTTACTCCTGTTCCTTCTTTAGTAATTACATATCGCAAACCGCTAGCAGTGGTATTTACGACCAAATTATTCGTTTTCACAAATTCGTCCAACAGCATTTTTTCTTTTGATGTTTGTTCTCCTTGTGCTTTCTTTAAATCCTCTTCCATTTTTTCTTTTGATGTTACTTCATCAATTTTAACTTCGAAAGTAATCATACTACCTGGAGCGATAAATTTCGGACGTTCTACCCCAAAAGTTTTTCCAAATAAACTATCCGAATTAATTTTAAACGTTGCACTGTCCTTGTTAGTCATCAAAATCAAACCACTCATCAAATCACCTTTAAATGTTGGCTCTTGTACCATTATTTTTAATGGTTGTTTGTTTTTGTAGGTATCAAATAAAACAGAATCGCTATCTGTTTTATACACCATATTTAGTGTTAAATAGTCGCCTAATTTTATTTTTTCGCCATCATTTTTTGTATGGATTTTGTATTCCAAACCATCTTCTGTTTTCTTAAAACCTTTTCCGCAACCGTATGCTAAGGCTATTAGCAAAAATGCATAGATGGTAAATTTACTTTTGTTGATCTTCATATTAATTCTAATTGTTGTTTATCTGATTGTTATTTAATAATTGTTTAAATTCCGGCAATATAGAAATTACTTTTTGAGTTGTAGTTTCCAGATTTTCTGTGGTTTGCCCGCCTGCAGCGTTCAAATGCCCTCCACCATTAAAGTATTTTTTGGCTATTTGGTTGGCTGGGAAATTTCCTTTCGAACGGAAAGAAAGCTTTACCAAATCTCCACGCTCTATAATTACTATAGCTAATTGTATTTCATTAATGGACAAAGCATAATTTACAATTCCTTCAGTATCACCTGTTCCAACGCCGTATTCTGCTAATTCTTTTTTGTTTAATGATAAGTAGGCTGTATTAAATTCATGTAGAATAGTCAATTTATCTTTTAGACAAAATCCTAGAAAACGTAAACGCTTTTCCGAAAAATTATCATAAACCTTGGAATGTATTCCTGAATTATCTGCTCCACAATCTATCAAATCTGCAACTACTCTATGCAAAGCTGAGGTAGTTCTGGGAAATCTGAAAGATCCTGTATCCGTCATTATGCCAGTATACAAGCAAGTTGCTATGTTGGAGTCAACTAATTTATGATCTCCAGCTTCGCCAATAAACCGATAAATAAGCTCTGCTGTTGAACTTGCATCGGTATCCCATAATCTGAAGTCATCAAAATCTTCTGGTTCCAGATGATGATCAATTAAAACTTTTTTAGCAGTTGAATTGCGAACTAACTCACCAAGTTCATTAATTCTACTTAAGGTATTAAAATCTAAACAAAAAATAATCTTAGCATTATTGATTAGATTTTTAGATGTTTCAATATGATCAGTGTAAATTATTACTTCATCATTTGATGGCATCCAATGCAAAAAAAATGGATAATCTGTTGGGCTAATTACTTTTACTGAATGCCCTTTACCAACAAGATAATGGTATAGACCAAGTGAAGAACCCATCGCATCACCATCTGGTTTGTTATGAGTTGTAATTACAATTTCCGACGGATTTGACAGTAATCTGTCGATTTGTGCCTTAGTCATTTTTTCAAGCAAGGCCGCAAATTTATTAAAATTACTTTATCAACTTGTAATTTCTTTATAGAAAGGCCATAAATTTGTTTTGCTCAAAAAATTGTTTTTCTATCTTCGTGGCTCAAATAAAAAACAATGACCACGAATAGAACATTCACGATGATTAAGCCAGATGCCGTTGCAAACGGTCATATTGGTGCAATATTAGATCAAATTATTAAAGATGGTTTCCGGATAGTGGCTATGAAGTACACTTCGCTAAGCTCAGAAATGGCAGGAAAATTTTACGAGATTCACAAAGAACGTGGTTTTTTCGGTGATCTGGTTTCTTTTATGTCTTCAGGGCCTATCGTAGCTGTTATTCTTGAAAAAGAAAATGCAATAGAAGATTTTAGAAAACTAATTGGTGCTACAGACCCAACCAAAGCAGAAGTTGGCACCATACGTCAGCGTTTTGCAAAATCAATTGATGCAAACTCTGTTCATGGATCTGATTCTAACGAGAATGCAGAAATTGAAGGAAATTTCTTTTTTACTGCTTTCGAAAAATTTTAAGTTTAAAACCAAAATGATTAAAAGCGCACCTTGGTGCGCTTTTTTTATAATAAAATTACTTCTGTTACTACCTCTGATCCTGAATGATCATTTAAAAGCTGAATTAATTTTTGTCTGTTCATAGCCAATTCTTTTCTTAAAACTGCCGAGCTTAATTTCAGAAACAATCGTTTATTTTTAATATAAACTTCTGAAGTACGGTTGGAAACTGCCTTCCCAACAATTTCTTCCCAATTGCTTACCAATTCCATTTCTTTCAACTTGTCAGTCAATTTATATGCATTCAGCATATCATCAATTGCTTGTTTTAATGTTTGGTCGTTGGTTCTTTTCATTAATTCCGTATCATTTGCAGATCGTTAAAGGTAAGAATTTAGTATAGTAACATGATTTATTTTTCCATTACGGACCGTTAATTATCTAATACTTCTTAGGTAAATTATACTTACAATAAAAATTCTTCTATATTCTCTGGACTAACTATAAACGTTTCTTTTACTTGATAATTAGTTAAAAATGTTTGAGGAATTCTGGTTTTTCGATTTGTATTCCACTTTAATTCAAATGCAACCATTTCTCCATTAGTTACTTCTACCAAGTCAATTTCTTGTTGCTGGGTGGTTCTCCAAAAATATTGAGTAGTTTCCTTTTCCAAATTCCTTAAAAACTTCATTCGTTCTGCAATTACAAAATTTTCCCACAATGCTCCCACATCTGTTCTATTATCAATTGAATTGAAATTATTTATAATCGCATTACGGATTCCGCAATCATAGAAATAAATCTTTTTTCCTTTCTTTATTTCGTTTCGTACATTTTTGTTTAATGCTGGTAATCGGAACAAAACAAATGCTTTTTCGAGCAAATCAATATATTTCTCTACTGTTCCCTTGTCGGCTCCTACCGTTTGTGCCAACTCATTGTAGCTAACTTCATTCCCAACTTGTAATGCTAGGGCTTTTAATAGTTTTTCCAGCAGTACCGGTTTGCTTATTTGCTCCAGATTTAATAAATCTTTGTACAAATAGCTATTAGCCAATAGTTTCAATAACTCTTTTTCTTCGCCTACTTTCGTTACTATTTCTGGATAATAGCCAAAAATTAGCCGATGATCTAACAACCTTTTTTCTTTTAATAATCCATGATGCTTAACCATTTCAGCAAAACTGAATGGAAAAAGCATAAATTCATACTTGCGACCTGTTAGAGGCTCATTTACTTTGTTTGCCAATTCAAATGCAGATGATCCAGTTGCAATAACTTGAATATCTTTTAATTGATCAGTAATTAACTTAAGGGTAAGCCCAATATTGGTTATTCGTTGTGCCTCGTCTATAAAAACAACCGTCTTATCTCCTATCAAAGCTTTTAATTTTACAGAAGTTGTGTTGGAGAAATTTGCTCTCACATCTGCCTCATCGCCATTAAAATAAGCATAATCTAATTTCATTTCGGTTAAAAGCTCATCAACCATCGTAGATTTTCCAGATTGCCTTGGACCAAAAATTAACATTGCTTTCACTTTAAAAAGCCTTTTTTTGATTGCATTAATCATACTACGATTGATCATAATTTTGATTTAAATCACAAATAAACATAATATTTAGCGATTGTAATCACAAATAAACATAATAATTTGCGATTAAGATCATAAATTATTATAATATTTAGCGATTAAGGTTAGGAAAAGTATTCGATAACAAAAGCTATAATAGATTACTAATTTCAAAAAAAGGCATTTTTGAATGAATGAAGGCCTAATTATTAAAAAAAACTTTTTAGTAACTAAGAAAAACTGATAAAAATTAAAAGTGAATATTAAGCCTGAACGAAATAATTTTTTACTAAAACTTTTATCAATAGAATAATTATACTTTTTAGGAACAAGAGCAGGTTTAGTCTTATTAATCAGCACCCAATAATTCTATTACTCCATCAGAAACGGAAAACATTTGCGGGATAATTTTTAAGGAATTAAAAATTTCTAATACTCGTTCGGCTTGAGTATCTGTAATGAAAAGCTGTCCAAAATTTTCTTTCAATACCAGTTCTAGTAGATTTTTAATTCGATTATAATCAAGTTTATCAAACAAATCATCTAACAACAAAAGTGGTGCAAATCCTTTCTCTATTTTAAGAAAATGATACTGAGCGAGTTTCATGGCTAATAAAAATGATTTTTGTTGTCCTTGAGATCCAAATCTTTTCAACGGTTTGCCACCAATAGTAAAGGCAAGATCATCTTTATGAATACCTACAGTACTTCGTTGAACCATTCTATCCTTATCAACTGCTGCTTTTAATTGTGTTGAAAAATCCTGATCTATCAATTGTGACTCATAGATCAATTCAACTTTTTCTTTATTGCCAGATAAAAACCGATAAAATTCATTAAAAATCTCAGTAAAGTCTTTCAGATAGGACTTTCGTTTATCAAAAATTTCATTTCCTGTATCAATCAATTGTTCATCATAAACTTCCAGCATTATTGGGTCGAAATTTCTCCGTTCATGCATTTGTTTTAGCAATAGATTTCGATTTAATAATACCTTATTGTAAACGATTAATGTTTGGAGATAATGCTCATCTGTTTGTGAAAGTGCTGCATCCAAAAATCTACGTCGCTCTTCGCTGCCCTCAGTTATCAACATACTATCAGATGGTGAACTTATAACTAATGGAAATTGACCTATGTGCTCGGCAAGTGTTGCATATTCATTCTTATTCCTTTTCACTTGTTTTCGCTGATTGCGTTTCATACCTATATGTATGGCTTCAACACCCGCCAAACGTTTGAAAGTTCCTTGAACCATAAAAAACTCTTCGTCATGCAAAATCTGTTGTGAATCTGCCGGATTAAAATAGCTTTTACATAAACATAAATAGTGAATGGCATCTAATAGATTGGTTTTCCCTGCACCATTGTTCCCGGTAAAACAGATTACCTTGTTCGTAAACGTAAGTTCTGCCTCAACGTAGTTTTTAAAATTGAGAACCGATAAATTTTGTAAAAACATGAATAAAATGCAAAAATGTAAACTTATCGAATAAGTTTTGATCTGACGGAAAAGTTAAAAAAACTGATAACGAAATATGCTATTTAAAATTTGCTAAAAAGTAAATAAGAAATCAACTAAAGAACAGTTTCTCAATAAAGTTTACCCGTTGCGCGATTTGGTTTATTTTTATTTATTTTTTTAAATAATTGGTATTGTGTATTTTAAATACAATTTGGGGCTTCCCGTGAAAAACGGGCCGGGCTATCTGCTATATCTTTTTTTTATTTAATTGTTTTTTAAAGGAAAAAAAGGATGCCGCTAC
>ENA-OFCE01000157-OFCE01000157.1-metagenomes-genome-assembly--contig:-NODE-157-length-50359-cov-4.601384_pt1 | contig 50359 bp, 41 predicted proteins | sample MGYA00153388_OFCE01 | MGnify analysis MGYA00153388 | reverse complement strand
CAGCGCAACCTCAAGTTGCACCAGCTCAGTGCGCGCAAGCGTTTCGCCTCCACCCCTCAGGACGTTGAGCTCGGCCCCCTGCACATCGATCTTGAGGAACAAATTGTCGCCCATCTCGGCGGCCACATCATCTAGCGTCTGGGTCAGGACGATCGTCTCGGATCGAGCCGCGCTGCTTTGCTCGGCAAACAGCGACGAGCCTGTTTCCATCTCGTAGAAGGTCAGCTCCTGACCAGGCATGTCAGATAGAGCGGCTGAGGCCAGGCGAGCATTGGGAATGTCCGCGATCACGCGCTCCAGCGCCGGTACCTTGTTGGTCTGGGCCTCGACCATCAGAACCGGAACCGAACCAAATATGCTGTTTGCAAGACGGGTCCAGCCGCCTTCGTAAGCACCGACGTCGATGATCCCGCCAGGCTGAAAGCCGCGCTTTGCGAGGCGGCGATAGGTGATTGCTTCCAGATCACGCGCGACCAAGTCAGCGACCTTGCGCTTACCAGTTGCGGACGAGCGGGAATAAAGCGACGAAGCAAGGCGATCAATCATGGCGCGGTTCTAGAGGCTCGCTGCGACCAATCAAGCGGCGTTTCCCTTAACAATCGACAGGGATGGAAATTGCGTCCGACTAATCAAAATCGATGGCAGATCGGTATGCAGTCCTGCTGATCGCCCCTATGAGGCTTTCGACCACTCTCCATCCGAGCATTCATTCCATGTCAGTCCGTCGCTCTCTCGCCTGGACCTACCTTGCCCAGGTGTTCGGCTTCGTGGTCACGTTCGGATCGACGGTGATGATCGCGCGCATCGTCAGTCCGCGTGACTTCGGCGTCTTCGCAATGGCCACTGCCGTCGCCACGATCATCAATGTCTTCATGCAGTTCGGGCTCGCCAAATATGTGATGCGCGAAAAGGAAATGACGCAGGACGTCCTGCGGTCGGTGTTCACGGTCAACGTGATGATGACCGCGGTCTATGTCATCGCGATCCTGATTGGCTCGGTTGCGGCGGGACGATTGTTCCAGTCGCCCGAGGTCGGCCGGTTCCTGCTGGTGTTCGCTATTTTCCCGCTGTTCGCGATGATGGAGTTTGTCCCCGAGGCCTTGTGTACGCGCGAGATGCGGTTCGGCGCGATTGCTTCATTGTCGGTGGTTCGAGCGATCGTCCTGGCGGTCTCGACGCTGGCGTTCGCCTATAACGGCTATGCCTATATGAGCTTTGCGTGGGCTCAGGTGCTTGCCTGGGCAGTGACGTCGGTGTCCTTCAACATACTCGTCTGGCGGCCCGACGTGTGGCGGCTGCAGTTCAAGGGCGTCAAATCGATCCTCCACTTCGGGGCGCAGATGATCGGCATCAGCGGGGTCGGCCAGCTGAGCACGCGCGCCGGCGAAATGGCGCTGGGATCGATGCTCGGCCTGACTCCGCTGGGCCTGTACACGCGGGCGGCGGGGCTTCCGTCATCGCTTTACTCGACAGTTTATGCGGCGGGCAGCAATGTCATTTTCAGCCGCCTATCGCGCGAACTTCGCGAGACTGGCGCGCTCCACGTCACCTATCTTCGCTTCATGCGCATGATCCTGGGCCTGCTGTGGCCGATGCTGCTCGGGCTCGCGGTGGTTGCCCAACCGGTGATCCACATCCTCTACGGCGCGAAGTGGCATGCGGCGGCAACGCCCTTGTCGCTGCTGGCAATCGCTTGGGCGGTCACGCTCGGAATCGGGATGACGTCCGAACTGTTCGTCTTGCGGCACCAGACCGCGCGCCAGGTCAAGTTCGAGAGCATCAAGGCAGCGGCGGGTTTCGTCATGTTCGCCGCCGGGGCGTTGATCAGCCTGCCAGCGGCGGCGGCGGCAAAGCTGGCCGAAGCGGTGCTGGCGTTCCTGCTTTACCGCAAGCCGATGGCGAGTTTGATCGGCGGGCCGGCAGGCGACCTGCGCGGCGTCTATATTGAAGGCCTGTGGCTGAGCCTCGCCGCGACCTTGCCATCGCTCGCGCTGATGAGCTGGAGCGGCTGGTCGGCGCTAACGCCTCTGCCGATGCTGATCGCCTCGATTGGGCTGGGTGGCGTCCTGTGGGCCGGGCTCCTGTGGCAGCGGCAGCACCCGATCGCGCTCGAGGTGGCTCGACTGCTGCAACGGACGCGCCGAGCATAGCACTCATTCGCTGCGGTCGGTTCTTATCCAATCGCGTGGCGCTCCGCGGGTCAGGATGCGGCCGTACATCGGGAGTTTGCGAAGGACATAGAAGGGCAGGCGGACGAGCGCGCCGGCCGACGCATAGGCGCGCCCCTCGCGCAGCCAGGCCAGCATGACCATCACCCCCGCGATGCCCGACGCGATCATCACGGCGACCAACGGAGCGGCGCTGGCGCCGAGCGCAGCCGCGATCGCCGTAATGAGGATTGCGCCACCGTCGAGCAGGCCAAGCAGGACGAGCGGCGGGATGCACAGGTCGATTGCGCCGACCAGGCCGCGGCCATCGAGCCTGGCGGTGCTTCGACCAAGCCCGCGAAGCCCCGCGCGCATTCCGTTGCTGATGAACCCGCCTTCCCACCGTTCGCGCTGCTGCAGCGTCCCCTGTGCCGACGCCGCCGGGCTCCACACCGTCGCACCCTCGACCAAGACCGGCGAATGGCCCCGCGCGGCCATCGACAGCCCGAGGTCGAGATCCTCGACGATGCTGCCGCCGCCAAGATTGGCATCGGCGAACAGCGACCACGGGAGGGCCATTCCGGTCCCGGTCAAATGCACCCGTGCCGCCAGCCGCTGGAGACCGCGCTGGCGGATGAGGTTGCGCAGCATGAAGGCGAAGTTGGACATTTGGACGAACGGCGCGGCGGTCAGGTCCGGCCGCAGCAGATTGACCGCTTGCACCGGGCGCGTTCGAGTCGATGCGGTATCGATCAGCGCGGCGATGCTCGATCGATCGATCCTGCAATCGGCGTCGATCACCAGCACCACTGACGGCGGCGCCTTGGCAAGTTCATCGCGCGCGAAGGCGAGCGCATGGCCCTTGCCCCGGGCGTCGGGATCGGTGCGAACGATGCACCGCGCGCCGCTGTCGCGAGCGATCCGGGCGGTTGCGTCAGTGCAATTGTCGGCGACCACCAGCAGCTCGGCGATCCCCGCCGATTCGGCGCTTAATGCCGCCACCGTTGCCGCGATCGAGTGTTCCTCATTATGCGCCGGGATGATCAGGACTGCGGGCACGGGGGCTCGACTCGCGGTTTTGCACTGTCCAGAAAGGGGACGCAGGCCGGCCGCCACCTCGACCGCGAAGCAAATCGACAATATGATCGACGGCAACACGACGATCGCCAACACCGCATCAACCACGGCGAACTTCGCAATATTTTGTCAGGCTGCTACCCACTAACTACCCTCACGTTACATCGCATTAACCTTGCGGCATTAACAATCGCCAATTAGCCTTGATTGCAACAAGGACGCCCAATTGCCCATCGTATCGGATCCCCATGCAACATGCGCTGATTAAGTCGAAATCGTCTGGGTGGCGGATACTCGATTTGCCGCGGCTCGTTCTGATTCTGGGCGTCGCAGCTGTCTTTGTGCCGACAATGTATGATGTCGCCCGATTGACCTGGACAACAGAACAGGGCGGCCATGCGCCAATCATCCTCGCCACCGGCCTGTGGCTGTTGTGGCGCGAATCGCGCGGGGTGGAAATGCGCCGGCCGACGGGATGGTTTGGAGTTGCTTTGCTCATTCCAGCATTGGCCGCCTACGCGGTCGCCCGAATTACCGGCATCCTCGAAATCGAAGCGTTCGTGATGTATTTCACGCTGGTGATCGCGGCTTATTGCCTGGTCGGCGGCAAGATGATCAAGGCGCTGTGGTTTCCGATCATCTACCTCGCTCTCGCCATGCCGCCACCGGATACGGTGGTTGCGGCCATTACCCAGCCAATCAAGATCGCGATATCGGGCGCCGCGGTGCAGATCCTGCACTTCCTCAACTATCCAATTGCAAGCCTCGGAGTGACGATCCAGATCGCCAATTATCAATTGCTCGTCGCGGCGGCGTGCGCGGGGCTCAATTCGATCATCACGCTGTCGGCGATCTGCCTGTTCTACACCTATCTTCGCCACAAGTCGGATTGGGTCGCGTTCCTGATCGTTTCGGTGTTCATCCTCCCGATCGCGATTTTTTCCAACTTTATCCGAGTGCTGATCCTGATCCTGGTGACCTATCATTTCGGCGAAGCGGCGGGGCAGGGGTTCGTTCATGATTTCGCCGGACTGACGGTGTTTGGAGTGTCGATCATAACGATCTTTGCGATCGATTCGGTGGCGAGCAATTTCCGCGATCGTCGAAAGGCCGCGCTATGAGCGAATCAGATGATATCGCGCCTGTCCGGGCGCTGCGGACCCGGCGCGAGCTGCTGATCGGCTCGTTGTTAGTCGCGGCGGCGGGGGCAACGTTCGCGCGCATGCCCAACCGCCCGCTTAACTATCTGGGGAATAACAAGCTCGAGCTGATCGTTCCCAAGACGATCGGACGGTGGAAGTTCGTATCCAGCAGCGGCCTCGTCGTCCCGACCGAGGACCAACTCGCGCTGACCTTGTACAGCCAGCAGCTTACCCGGGTTTATTGGGACGGGGTCGGTGCACCCATCATGTTGTTGATCGCTGCCGGCAATGACCAGACCGGCTTCCTTCAGGTCCATCGGCCCGAAATCTGTTATGCGGCAGCCGGATATGCGTTGGCAGAGATCCAACCCCAGCGACTTGCGGTGGGCGATGGTCGACAGATTATCGCCAACAAACTGGTCGCCCAGCGCGGCGGACAATCGGAGTGGCTGTTATACTGGACCCGCGTCGGAACGCAGATCCCGTCGAGCTGGGCCCGGCAGCGGCTGGCGATCGCGGTCGACAATCTTCACCAGATCATCCCCGATGCAATGCTCATCCGTACCTCGACAATCATGCAAGATGGCGATGAAGCCGAGCGGATCCTCAGTGAATTCGCACAGGCCATGATTGCCTCGGTCCCGCCGCAGCTCCGGCGGGCGTTCGTCGCCTGACGCCTAGCGCGGCCACCCCGGGATCGGCCGCAAGTAATAAAAAATATAGAGAATCGTCGCGCCCAGAACGAGGACCGCGAGCGGTACCATCCCTGCATTGCCGAAGTAATTGCCGACTGCGCAGCCAACGCCCCCTACCAGATACGCAATGATCGGCTGATCGGGCTCATCGTCACCGGCCGACGTCGAGCGGTGGACGAACAGGACAATCAGCACGGCAAAGATAAACACCGAAACCCAGTCAAATATGGTTTCCATTAATACGCCCCAGTAATGCTTGCACCAGCGACGGAATATGGCATGGTCAGCGTCCTATTGTCTAACAGGATGTGAATCGAGCCATGATGTATCGTACCGCAACAATCGCCGTCGGCATGATCATGCTTTCCGCTTGTGGCCATAAGGCCGAGGGTCAGACCGTGGCGGTCGTCGATGGCAAGGAAATCACGCTGTCGGAGCTGAACTTCGAACTCGGGCTGGCCAATGTTCCGCCGGGCGCGGACAAGGATGCGGTTCGAACGCAAGTCCTTCAATCTTTGATCGATCGGCGGTTGCTGGCGGAACAGGCGAAAAAGGATGGCGTCGAAACCACGCCTGATTTCGTCAACCGCAAGCGCCGCGGGGAAGAAGATTTGCTGATTGCGATGCTGTCGGCCAAGCGGCTCAACACGGTTGCCGTCCCGACCGCGCGCGAGACCGATGCGTATATCGCGTCCCATCCGGCGATGTTCGCCAATCACCAGGTCTGGGATCTGGTCCAGGTTCAATATCAGGCGCCCTCCAACCCCGCGGTTCAGGCTGAAATCGACAAGACTCGCAATTTTGCCGAACTCATTGCCGTCCTTCAAAAAAGTGGCGTGCAGATCAACCAGCAGAAGAACCGGCTCGATACGGCGGTGATCCCGCCCGAGCTGTTCCAGAAGATTTCGGTCTTGCCTGCCGGCGAGCCGTTCATCGTCAAGGTTGGTGATCGTGCTATCGCCAGCGTCATCGCGGCGCGCGAAGACAAGCCGATCGTCGGCGATCAGGCGCGTCCGATCGCGGCCGATGCATTGCGCAAGGAACAGGGGGCCAAGGACATGGCCAATCGCGTCAGCGGCCTGCGCAAGGCGGCGAAGATCGAATATCAGAAGGGCTTCGCGCCTAAAAAGCCGTAGGCGACCAGCGGGTTAGTCCTCGCTGTCGTCCTTGCCATAACCCTCGGCGTAATAATCGTCGAAGCCATAGCCTTCGCTGACCATGCCGCCGCGATATTTGTTGAGGATGACGCCGGCCAGGCGCTCCCGGCCGAGCAGGTCGAGCGCGCTCACCAGTTCGCGCTGCCGGGTCTTGCCTTCCTCGGCGACCATGATGTAGCCGTCGAGCTTGGACATGACGGTGATCGCATCATCATTGGCGAATACCGGCGGTAAATCGACAATCGCGATCGTGTTGTCGCCCATGTCGCGCACTTCCTGAAGCAGGGCATGCGCCCGGCGGCCGGCCACCAGTTCGGCCGAGCGGATCGCCCGGGCGATGGTCGGGACCACGGTCAACCGTTCATTATCGAGCTGATAGGTCGACGGCGCGTCGGCCCCCGGCTTTTCGGCCAAATAGGCCAATAGGCTGATGTCGGGCTCGATCCCGAACATCGTCGATAGCGAGGCCCGGCGAAGATCGAGATCGATCGCGATCGTGTCGAGCGACGGCTCGCGGCTCAAGGCGGCCGCAATGTTGGCGGCAATGAATGATTTGCCGACCTTGGGCGTCGCCGAGACGACGCCGATCAAGCGCCAGCCCCGTTCGGCCTTGAGCTCGATCAGTCGCGCCCGAATCATGTTGAACGACCGCGAGCGCGTGTCGAGCGCATCGAAACCATAGATTGATCGCGACGTCGCCACGTCGAAACTCCACGGGAAACTCCGGCGGAGCGCGGGCGACAGCATGCCCTTGGCCTTGGCGGCGCCACCACTGCCAAACGGGTTCGAATCGTCGCTGGCGACGGGCATTGGGCCGTTATCCACTGGTTGCTTCCCGTCGCTTGAAGGTGGGCCATAGTTTGAACTTTGCCCGGGGCTTTTTCGGTCCTTCGAAAATCGGCACGATGCCCAGGATCGGGACGTTCAACGCCTCGATTTGTGCCGGGCTTCGAAGCGGGCGGTCGACCAGTTCGACGATCATCGCCAGCAGGAAGCCGAGGATCGCCCCGAACAATGCGCCGGCGGCGATCAGCAAGGGGCGATTGGGCCAGTTCGGCTCGTCGGGCAGGTTGGGCGGCTCGACCAGCGACAGTCGCGCGGCGCGCTGTTCATTGGCCATGCGCGAACTGTTCTGCGCCTTGAGCAAGGCATCCGACACCGATTTCAACTGATCGCGGAGCGCCATGGCGCGGCTTTCAAGCTGCGACGCCTGCTCGAGGATCGCCGGTGCCCTAGCTTGGCCCATCATCGATGCATTGGCCGTCGCAAGAGCACCACTCTTGGCCGCGCGAAGCGAGGCAATGGCCGCATTATTATCGCGGATTTGAGCGGCAATCGCCGCCGAACTCCCCGAATCGCCGCCGTTGGCGGTGGCGCGACGAAGTGCGTCGAGCCGGGCGCGCGCGGCAATCACGTCGGGATGCCGATCGCTATATTGGCCCAATGCCGCTGCCAGCGAGGCTTCGGCCGCGGCCAATTGCGAGTCGCGCTGGGCCGGACGATTGGCTTCGCGAAGAAGCTCGCGATTCTGGCTCTCGAGCGAGACGATCTGCGCGCTATAGCTGCCGGTATCGAGGAACCCGCCCGAATTGGAGCCGGACAATGCGGCACCATTGCGCGCCTTCAGCTCGGTGATCTGGCTCTCGATCGTCTGCACCTGCATCTGCAGCTTGCCCGACTGATCCTGGAGGAAGCGTACCGCGAGCGTCGCCTGATCTTCCTGGTTGTTGCTGTCGATCCGCAGGAAGCTGGCGACGTAGCTTTGCATCACGTCGCGCGCCTTGCCGGGATCAGGATAATCGAAGCTCATGTTGAGCGCGATCACGTCGCTGGTGGTGCTCGACCCGATATCGCTGGCCAAGGCAGCGACCGTCGTCGACTTGCGCATCTTGTCGATGATCGTCGACATCGGCTTGCGCTGGCGTTCGCTGGTGTAGAGGTCGTTTTGCTCGATCAGCGTGATCAGATCGCCGCGACTGAGCACTTGCTCGCGGATCTTGGCGATCCGTTCGCCAATCGCGCCGCCATCCGGATCCTGTGCCACATTTTGCGGCAGATCCTGCGGTTCAACGAGAAGCGTTGCGGTCGATCGATACATCGTCGGCAAGGCAAATGCCGCCACCGTCGCTGCAATCAGGCAGATGAGGAAGGTGATGATCATGTACCACCGCCGCTGCCACAGGATCCCGGGCAGGTGATTGAACACCCAGCCGAAGCCGGCGCCTTGCGGACTGTCTTGTTCGTCGGTCATTTGATGTCGCCGAGCCGATATCGAAGGTAAACACTGCCCGAATAATCGGTTTTTGGATCACGACCGTCGAACACCGCATGGCGCGCGCCGACATTCGCGCCGACGGCCAACCGTTGGCCGAGCTTGCGATCGTAGCCGGTGAGGAACGTCAAATAGGTGGTGCGGTCATTACCGAAACCTGAAATGCGGGTTGAATAACGGCTCGCCGAAAATGACATCTGAACCGATTCATTGGCGTTGAGCTGGCGCGAATAATCCACCCCGGCGGTGGTGGTGGTCGCAAGCGATCCGCCGCCACCGAGCGCCCCGAGCCCGAACGACGTGCGCACATCGCGCGATACTCGCCCGCACAGCCGGTCACGCTGCGTTGCACGGCACAGGCCAAAGGCAAATGACGGATTGACCGAGTGCGCAGAGGTGCCGCCGATCAGCGCCTGACGCGACAGCAACAGGCCAACCGAGGCCGTCCCCGAGACCTGGTCGCTGAACTGGTGGCGCGCGGTCACGACCGGATTGATCACCGATGACGAGCGACCGTTGTCATAATCCTGATATTGCAGGCTGACGCCAAGCCCGGCCGACGTGCGCTCGCTGAACTGGTAATCGTACGAGGCATTGCCAAAATAGCTGTTATAATTGCCGATGCGCAGGAAACCGGTGGCAAAGCTGCGCTGGGCACCGGCTGACACAGACACCGAGCTGCGGGCACTGGCCCGAACCGAGACGCCAGCCGAGCCACTCAACCTATATTGCCGGCCACCGAAGCCGATCAAACTGGGATCGTCGAGAATGACTGAAGGTTGCGGCTGGCCGTCCGGAACCGGGGTAAAGTCAGGGGTCGAGGTCGCGAAGCGGTTCGACAGCTGGCCCCCGACATCACCCTGAAAACCGACATTGCCGAAGATCGACACGTTGGGGTTGACCTGGTGCAGCACCCGCGCATTGAGATCAAATATCTGCTGCGAGCCGTACCCCCGAAAGTAAGTGGTATTCTCACCGAATAACGAGACGCTCATCGTCGTCCGCTCGGAGCGCCACTCATGCGTGCCAAGCGCGCTGATCCGTCCGAAGGCCGAACTGCGGCCGCCGATCTGCAATTGCGGATTGGTTGACGCGCCGACCCCGGCCGTGAGGTCGAGCGTCGATTTGGTCGCGCTATGGGCCGATCCGGCAATCGCCAGCCCGGCAACCCACAACGGCAGCCGCATCGCGACGTTAAGAACAGAGGTTTTCATTATGGCACCACCAGAGTGTCGCCACTCTCGATTAGAGGAATGTCTTGCTCGCTTAGCCGCGACGTATCGCCGCGCAAGGCGCTGACGATCCGGACCGGGATGACTTGCAACTGGTTGCCGACCTTGCGGATGATCCGGATATTGCCGGTCTGGGCAAATTCGGACGGGCCGCCAGCAATACTCAGCGCCTCAAGCGCGTTGACGTAGCGACCCGGGGTGAAGGCACCGGGGCTCTTGACCTTGCCGATGACCGAAAATTGAAAGCCGCTGGGGTTCTTGACCGACACCGTGACCGATGGCACTTCGCCGCGATATTGGGCCTTGAGGCCGGCCGAGATGATCTTCTCCAGGTCGCCGGGCAGCTTGCCCGCCGCCGGGACTTGCCCGACCAACGGGAAAGCGAAGGTGCCATCGGGCAGGACGCGGACGGTCCGCTGGAGGCGCTCATCACCCCACACCAGGACCTCGACTTCGTCACCGGGATTGATTCGATAAGGACCAGCTGACCCCTGTGCCGGGACCGGCGAGGACATCATCATCGCCAGGAATATAAACCCGGTCATCGCTAAGACGCGCATTTGACTCACTGGAGACCCCTTTTGTCCGAACATGGCACACTGCCCACATATGGCACAGCAAAGGGTTACAAAACACTAACTGCCATTGATATAGGGAAAAATGACAATTCGGACCTTCATTGCTGCAAATGCGAAGTTCGGCCTATTCGGGGCCGCGCTCCTCCTGTCGGCGTGCGGAACACAATACACGCATTACAAGGAGCGCCGTGCTGACGAGGCGTATCAGCAGGCGGTGGCCGCTAATGACCTGATCGGCCAGCGCAATGCGCTGCTGCTACTCACCAATGCGGACGAAGATGTCAGCGATTATTGGATCAGATTGGCCAAGGTCGAGCTCGAACTCGGCTCCTACGCGGGTGCCTATCAGCATTTTTCGCGGGCGCACGAACTCGACCGGACCGACGTACCCTCCTTGTCGATGATGACCGAGTTGGCAGTGATCAACGGTCGGCTCGACCTGGCCGATACCCACCTCAAGGAATTGCTGGTGCTTGCGCCAAATGATCGCGCCGTTGCCGTCGCGCGCGGATTTGAGGCACTTCGCTCGGGAAATTTCGACCAGGCGGAAAGCAACGCCCAGATTTTGCTGTCGCAAAGTGCGAACGATTCGATCGGCAATGTCCTCCAGACCCGAATCCTGGTCACGCAAAAGAAAATTCCCGAGGCCATCAGCCTGCTCGAGCAAAAGTTGGCGGCAACGCCCGATGACCGGGCAATGCTCCGCTCGCTGGCGGCGGTTTACCGTTACCTCGGCCAGTGGCCGAAGGCGGTGCCGCTCGCCCTGAAGTTATGGAAGCTGAGCCCGCGCGATCCCAAGACGGCGGCTCAGGCCATTTCCGATTCCCTGCATGCCGGCGACCATCCCGCCGCGTTGGAAATAACCCGGCGCGTCCTGGCCGATGCCAAGGACAAGGACGAGATCGACAACGTCTTGTCGGCATGGGCGAAACTGACGCCTGGTGACGGATCGCTGGCGGCGGCGATCCCGGCCAATGCGTCGGATATGACGCGGATCGCCTTCGCTCATTATCTCAACCAGGTCGGGCGCCCGAACCAGGCGCTCAACGTGCTCGGTCGCAAGTCCAGGCCGCTGGGTGTTCGCGCCAACGTGCCGTTCAACGCGGCGTTTGCCGAAGCGCTCGAGGTGCGGGGCCAGCGTCAGCCGGCGCGCCAGATGCTCGATCGCATCCTGGTGAAGGAGGGCGACAATGAAGTTGCGCTCGGTGCGCGGGCACGTTTGCTGTCGGCGATGGGCGATCATCGCCGGGCAACGATCGACGCCCAGCGCCTCGTTGCGAATTATTCAACTAATCCAGACTATCGACTGCTGCTAGCGAAGGTTTATCGGGCCAGTCACGACGGTCGATCGGCAGAACGCACGTTATGGGACGGATTTCGCGACCTGCCGGTCGCTGAATCGCTTTACAATGAAGTTCGGCATATTCTCGTGGCGCGAGGAGATGCCGAAGGCGTTTCGAGGCTCGACAGCGGGTATCAAGACGACCGATTTGCACAGCTCCTGAAGGAGCTGGCGTGATGGCTAGGGAATTACAACGTGTCGGGAGCAACAGGCCGGTGAATGTCGTTCGAAACGACACTGATGCTATTGCAGTCGCCCCCGTCCGGACGGGGGCCGACACCCGGTTTCGATTCTCGTCCAACATCGCCGGCCCGATCATCCTGATCGGCGACTTGATATGCCTGGCGATCAGCGTTCCGATCGCGCTGTTGGCATACTGGTTCTTCATCAACTCGGGCATCGAGCCATCGGTGCATGTGTTTGGGTTATGCGCCACCGCATCGACCTTCATCCTGCTTCGCTCGTCGCGCCGGTCGTATCGCCAGTCGTTCGTTAGCTTGCTCGATCATGGCGATCCGATCATGGACGCGCTGGCCAGCGTGCTGATTGCGTCGGCCCTGGTGTGGCAGTTCGGGCTGATCGAGAACCTCTCGCGCGGCGTGACGTTGTTTTATGCCCTGGCGCTGGTGATGACGTTGATGATCTCGCGACCGCTGGTGCATGCCACGCTACGCGGGTTGGCACGGCGCGGATCGATTCAACAGCGCATCGCTTTCTATGGCGCAGGGCCTGAATCGGTCGATTTGATTCGCCGCACGCTTGAGGGCCTCGACCTGCCCCATGTCCGCTTCCTCGGCATCGCCGACGACCGGTTCAAGGACGACTGGCCGCGCGACATGGATTTCGTCGGCGGGATCGACGCGCTGCTGGCCAAGGCCCGCGCCGGCGAGCTCGACCAGGTGTTGTTGTGCACGCCGGGGCTGACCAAGGAACGCGTGGCGACGATCGTCGACCAGCTGAGCAGTGTCTCGGTCGATGTTGCGGTCATCCCGCCGTTGGCGATCGAACTGGCGCCCGATTACGAGGTCCACCTGCTCGGCCAAATCCCGGTACTGATGCTGTGGCAGCGCCCGTTCCGCGACATCAACAGCATTTTGAAGCGGACCGAGGACCTCGTCATTTCGGGGATTGCGGTCATCCTGCTGTCGCCGGTCCTGCTGATTGCCGCGCTTGCGGTTCGCCTGTCGGGGCCAGGGCCGATCCTGTTCGTCCAGCCGCGGCTGGGGTTCAACAATGAAGAGATACAGGTGTTCAAGTTCCGCACCATGCACGCCGACAAGACCGATGTCGGCGGCAATGCCACCACCACGCGCGACGATCCGCGCATCACCGGGGTCGGCCGCTGGCTGCGGCGGTCGAGCGTCGACGAACTGCCGCAATTGTTCAATGTCATCACCGGCGACATGTCGCTGGTCGGCCCGCGCCCGCACGCCATCCACATGAAGGTCGGCGACCGCCATTATCAGGACGCCGTGCGCGGCTATGCCAGCCGTCATCGGGTCAAGCCGGGGATCACCGGGCTTGCGCAGGTCAACGGCCTGCGCGGCGAAATCCGCACCATCGACCGCGCCGAGCAGCGCGTGAAGTTCGACAAGCGCTACATCGAAAGCTGGTCGCTCGGCCTCGACCTCAAGATCATGGCGCTCACCGTCCGCGCGATTTTCTGGGATTCCGATGCATATTGATCGCACCGAATTCCTTGGCGTCAAGTTCGACCGATTGACCGAGGCTCAAGTGATTGAGCGCTTGGCGCGGGTGAGCGCCGATACGCCATTCGGCTATATCGTCACGCCCAATGTCGACCATATCGTCAGGCTCAGCCACGACGAATCCGAGCCGGCGATCGAGGCGGCGTACACCCGGGCCGAACTGTGCGTGTGCGACAGCCGCATCCTTGCCTCGCTGGCGAAATTGCGCGGGATCGACCTGCCGGTGGTGACCGGGAGCGACCTTACCGCGGCGCTGCTGGAGAGCGAGATCAAGCCGGGCGATCGAATCGCCGTGGTTGGTGGCGATGTCGACCAGATCGAACGTCTTTCGGAGCGGTACCCGCAGGTCGAATTCGTCCATCATTCGCCGCCGATGGGTCTTCGGCGCGATGTCGCGGCCCAGATTGCGGCGGCCGAGTTCATTACCCAGGCCAAGTGCCGCTTCACCTTCATCGCGGTCGGATCGCCGCAGCAGGAGCTGATCGCGGCCCGAGTGAAGGACGCGACCGGCTTCGGGCTGTGCATCGGCGCCGCGCTGGAATTCCTGACCGGCGACCAGGTCCGCGCGCCCAAGGCCATGCGCAGCACGGGGTTGGAGTGGGCGCATCGCCTCGCGTCCGATCCGCGGCGTTTGTGGCGACGGTATCTGGTCGAGGGTCCGCGGGTGTTCCTGTTGGCATGGCGTTGGCGAGCGTCGCGTGCCGACAACGGGCGCGGCTAGTGAAGCTCGAGCGGTCCACTTTCTACCCGCTCGGGTCGAGCCGTCGGCTTTCGCCCACGGTCTGGGCGGCAGCGTTCGCCGGCCTGCTGCTGCTTGGCGGGCTGATCGCTGGCGCCTTTTATTTCGTGCGCGCAGATGCTCAGGCGGCACGCCCGGCAAAAACCGTCCCGCTGCCGAAAGCGCTCGAGCAACCCAATGCGTTCAAGCCGCTGACCGTCGAGCAAGCGATCGCGGCCAACCAGGCGCTTCCGTTCGCGCAGCGGGTCGACGACCCGGCGAGCAAGTTCGTCCTCCATTCCGACAGCGACAATCGCGCCCGCGCGATCGAATGCCTCGCCCAGGCGGTTTACTATGAGGCCGCCAGCGAGACCATCGACGGCCAGCGCGCGGTGGCGCAAGTCGTGCTTAACCGGATGCGTCACCCCGGCTATCCGTCGACCGTGTGCGGTGTGGTCTATCAGGGTTCGCAGCGCGTGATGGGCTGCCAATTCACCTTCACGTGCGACGGCTCGCTGTTGCGTCGGCCCAACACCGCGATGTTCGGGATCGCGCACCGCATCGCGATCGAGGCGCTCGCCGGGCGGGTGTTCGCGCCGGTCGGCCACGCGACCAATTATCACGCCGATTATGTGCTTCCTTACTGGGCCTCCGCCCTCGACAAGCAAGTCCAGATCGGCCGCCACATCTTCTATCGGCTGAAGGGCAGTCTCGGCTCGAAGGGCGCGTTCGGGCAGCGTTACGCCGGGCAGGAGCCGAATATTGCTCCGCAGCCTACAATGGTCGTGACCGGCGAAGCGATTGGCCTGCCGATTGACCCGCTTGCTGCCGGTCTGGGTATCCCGGCGACCAATGATCGCCCGCCAAACCCGATCATCGCCGCCGATTCGATCGTCCGCGAACCGCTGGCGGCGGATAGCCATTCGAGCGGGCTCAAGATCGACGACGGCGCTCCGGTGGCGTCAAAGAAGGCCGCGACCAAGGCCAAGGATTGCGTGTCGGACGGGTCGACGAAACTGGTGCCAAGCGCGCCCAATGACTTGCGATCGACCAGCAAGACCGCCTGCTAACCGGAGCCGCCGCTAGCTCGGCAGCCGCCCATATTCATCCTCGATCCGGATGATGTCGTCCTCGCCCAGATACGGCCCGCATTGCACCTCGATCAGGTGGAGCGAGACCTTGCCCGGATTCGCCAGCCGGTGCGCGGTCCCGGCGGGGATATAGGTCGATTCATTTTCCTGCAGCAGCCGGACGTCATCGCCGATCGTCACTTCGGCGGTGCCCGACACCACCACCCAATGTTCGGAACGATGGTGATGCTTCTGGAGCGACAGCCGGGCGCCGGGTTTGACGACGATGCGCTTGGTCTGGAAGCGGTCGCCGCGATCGGTGGTCTGGTAGGATCCCCACGGGCGAAACACTTCGGAGGCGCTGACCGCCGCCTCGTCGCCGCGCTCGCGCAGCATGTCGACCGCGATCTTCACGTCCTGCGACCGCTCGAGATCGGTGACCAGCACCGCATCGCGAGTGACCACCACCCCAATCCGTTCGAGCCCGACGGTGACGACCAGTTTGTCATGCTCGGAACGAATCAGGCAGTCCTTGCTGTCGAGCGCCAGGACCGAACCCTGGACGACATTGCCGTTCGCATCCTTGTCCGAGATATCCCACAATGACGACCATGAACCGACGTCCGACCAGCCGATATCGACTGGCAGGACGAATGCGTTCGCGGTCGCTTCCATGACCGCGAAATCGATCGAAATGCTGGGGGAAGAAGCGAAGGCCGCCTTGCCTGGACGGGCGAACAGGCCGTCGAGGGTAAACTCCCCACTGGCGTCCGCGACCGCGCTTGCGACTTGCGGGGCGTGGCGGGCGAGTTCGTCGAGGATGACGCTGGCGCGGAACAGGAACATCCCGCTGTTCCACAGATATCGCTTCGATTCGACATAGTCGCGCGCCACCTCGAGGCTCGGCTTCTCGACGAACCGCGCGACCCGGTGGACGCCGGGGACGTCCGCGCTTTCCTCACCAAGCTCGATATAGCCATAGCCGCTCTGCGGGCTGTCCGGCACGATCCCGAAGGTCACCAGTCCGCCCGCTAACGCCGCAGGAATTGCCTGCGCGATCGCCGCGCGGAATTTGGTTTCGTCGCGGATGACATGGTCGGACGGCAGGATGAGCAGGAGATCGTCGCCGAGGTTCGCGCTGACCCAGCTAGCCGCAAGCCCGATCGCCGGGGCGGTGTTGCGCGCGACCGGCTCGAGAATCACCGCAGCGGGCACGAGCTTGCTCCGCTCGAGCTGTTCCTTGATGAAAAAGCGATGTTCCTCGTCGCCGACGATGACCGGCGCCGCAAAGCCGGGACCCGAAGCGCGCGACGCGGTTACCTGGAGCATCGACTGGTCGGCGGCGATCGGGAGCAATTGCTTGGGGAACGCCAGCCGCGACACCGGCCACAACCGCGTCCCGGCGCCGCCCGACAGGACGATCGGGCGGCCCGAAGTGCGGGCAGTTGGTTCAGCCATGGTCATTTACCGACGCTCGCAAATTTTCGCCGCGATGTTACGGCGTTTGGAATCGCGTCGAGCGATAGCGATGGGGTCGGGGACGAACAAGCGGTCGTCGGCGGCTGTGTCAGCCGGGGCCACCAAGCATGGCGTGGGAGGCTCAGGGTGAGCTTAGGGCGGATTGAGGGAAGCGGCAGGGGACGCGGAGTCGCTGCTGACGCCGCGGGACGGTGAAGCGGCCGATTGCGCGCCAGTCACAAGCCCCAGAAATGGGTAAGCCCCGGATACCGAAGTATCCGGGGCTCCATGGTTTTGGTCTTTGTCTCTCTGCATTCCGATCCGAAGACCTCGACGCTTCGATCCGAAGACCGCATCCACGTGAGTGTTAGAACAGCATCGACAGCGATTCGCTAGCCCTAAAACAAGCGGCGTAAGCGAAATACGGGGACGGAACGGTGCATAAGCCTGTGGATAAGCACTTCGTTCCAAAAATGTGGTGCCGGATGCAGGAATCGAACCCGCGACCTTCGGTTTACAAAACCGCTGCTCTACCATCTGAGCTAATCCGGCGCGGGTCGCGCTTTAGCGGCCACTTCATCGCCGCGTCCAGCGAGAAGCGATTGAGGCGCTCGTCATATCCTGCTTGATGGGCGGGTGACTGGCAGCTGGGACTTTGCGATCGATCGCGGGGGGACGTTTACCGACATTGTCGCGCGGCGCGGCGATGGCGAGCAGCGGGTGATGAAATTGCTGTCGGAGAATTCGCGCGCCTATGCCGACGCCGCGCTGGAAGGGATCGCGCGCATCCTGGCCGAGGAAGGCGGGACGCTCGGCGCGGTGCGGATGGGGACGACGGTGGCGACCAACGCCTTGCTCGAGCGCAAGGGGGAGCGAGTCGCGCTGGCGATCACGCGGGGGTTTGGCGATGCGCTGCGGATCGGGACGCAGGCCAGGCCCGACATTTTCGCGCGCCACATCGTCTTGCCGTCGATGCTGTACGAGACGGTGATCGAGATCGATGAGCGGGTTGGGGCGGGGGGTGAAGTCATCGTGCCGCTCGATACAGTCGCAGTGCGAGCATCATATGGTCAGATCCGCCGCGAGGGGATTGAATCGCTGGCGATTGTGCTGATGCATGGCTGGCGCTTTCCCGAGCATGAGGCGCAACTCGCTGACATCGCTCGTGAAATGGGGTTCACGCAAATCTCGGTCAGCCATGAGGTCGCGCCGCTGATCAAGCTGGTACCGCGTGGCGACACAACCGTGGTCGATGCCTATCTGTCGCCGATCCTGCGTCGCTACGTCGACCGCGTCGCCACCGGCCTGGCCGGCGCGTCGCTGCAATTCATGCAGTCGAACGGCGGCCTGACCGATGCGGCGACGTTTCGCGGCAAGGATGCGTTGCTTTCGGGCCCGGCGGGCGGGGTGGTCGGGATGGTCGCATCGGCCAGGCCGCACTTCGCGCCCGAAGAGCCGCTACGCCTGATCGGGTTCGACATGGGCGGTACCTCGACCGATGTGTCGCATTACGCCGGGCGATTCGAGTTGGCCGAGGAAAGCGTCGTCGCCGGGGTGCGGGTGCGCGCGCCGATGATGCAATTACATACCGTCGCGGCGGGCGGCGGATCGATCTGCCGGTTCGACGGGATGCGTTTTCGAGTCGGGCCGCAATCGGCGGGCGCGCAGCCGGGGCCGGCCTGTTACCGCGCGGGCGGGCCGGTGACGGTGACCGACTGCAACCTCGTGCTCGGGCGGATCGACCCGGCGCAATTCCCGAGCGTGTTCGGCCAGAACGGCGACCAGCCGATCGACGTCGAGGCATCGCGCGCACGGCTGCGGGAGATTGCCGACGCGATTGGCGACGGGCGAAGCATCGAGCAAATTGCCGAGGGATTCATCGCCATCGCGGTCGACAATATGGCCGCCGCGATCCGCAAGATCTCGATCGCGCGCGGGCATGATGTGACGCTGTACACGATGGCCTGTTTTGGCGGCGCTGGCGGACAGCATGCCTGCGCGGTGGCCGACGCGTTGGGGATGACGCGCATCCTGGTGCATCCGCTGGCGGGCGTGCTGTCGGCGCACGGCATCGGGCTGGCCGACGTCAAGGCGATCCGTGAGGCGAGCTGGATCAAGCCGCTCGACGTGGATTTTGGTCTGGCGCTCGCGGGGCTCGAGGCGGCGGCGGTCGCGGATCTGGTCGGGCAGGGGATCGAGCGGGAGCGAATTCTTATCGAGCAGCGGGCGCGGCTGCGGCTCCCGGGAAGTGATTCGACGATCGAGGTCGATGTCGGTGAGGGGATGGCGGAGGTCTTCCACGCGCTTCATCGCCAGCGGTTTGGATATGCCGAGCCCGCGGTAGTGCCGGTGGTCGAGGCGCTGGTGGTCGAGGCGATTAGCGTAATAAGTGAACCCCTCCGTCAGCCTGCGGCTGCCATGGAACAGGTGAAACTGCCCCCGGCAGTTTCAGCCATGTCCGGGGGACATGGCGACCTGTTTCCATCCCCCAAGCGGGAGGAGCTTGAAGGCCCCGCCCTGATCTTCGACCCGACTTCGACGATCTTCATCGCCCCCGGCTGGTCGGGCGAGCGCGCCGCCGACGGCACGCTGATCCTGACCCGCGCCACCCCGGCGATTCGCGCCCATGCGCCGGGCACCGACGCCGACCCAGTGCGGCTCGAAATCTTCAACAACCTCTTCATGGCCATCGCCGAGGAAATGGGGGTCGCGCTGCAGGCGACCGCGACCTCGGTCAACATCAAGGAGCGGCTCGATTTCTCCTGCGCCTTGTTCGACGCGTCGGGCGCCTTGATCGCCAACGCGCCGCACATCCCGGTGCATCTCGGCTCGATGGGCGAAAGCATCCGCGTGATCATTGAATCCCGCGGCGAGGGCAGGGACGGGCGCGGCATCCGGCGCGGCGACGCTTACGTACTCAACGATCCCTATCGCGGTGGGACGCATTTGCCCGACATCACCGTGATCGTGCCGGTGTTTTATGACGGCGCCGACGCGCCGAGCGCCTTCGTCGCGGCGCGTGGGCATCATGCCGATGTCGGCGGGATCGCGCCCGGATCGATGCCGCCGGACAGCCGCACCATCGCCGACGAGGGCGTGCTGATCGACAATGCGCTGATGGTCGACGAAGGGCGGTTTCTCGAGGCCGAGATGCGCGCGATCCTCGCCACCGGGGCGAACCCCGCGCGCAACCCGGATCGCAACATCTCCGACCTGCGCGCAGAGCTTGCCGCCTGCGTGCGCGGGGCCGAAAGCCTGGTGCGGACCGCGCACGAGCAAGGCGCGGGGGTAGTCGCGGCCTACATGGACCACGTTCTCGCCAATGCCGAGGAATCGGTCCGGCGGTTGCTCGGCGGGCTGGAGGATGGCGAATTCACTTACGCGATGGATAATGGCGCCCAGGTCCAGGTCGCGATCCGCGTCGACCGCGCCGCCCGCAGCGCGACCTTCGACTTCACCGGGACGAGTCCCCAACTGGCGGACAATTTCAACGCCCCGCGATCGATCGTCCGCGCCGCCGCGCTCTATGTCGTGCGCACCTTGATCGACGATGTCATCCCGATGAACGACGGCTGCCTCAGACCGATTACCCTGATCGTCCCCGAAGGATCGATGCTCAGCCCGGCCTTCCCCGCCGCAGTGGTCGCGGGCAATGTCGAGACCAGCCAGGTGGTGACCGATGCCTTGTTCGCCGCCACCGGGCGCCTCGCGCCGAGCCAGGGGACGATGAACAATTTCACCTTCGGCAACGCGGCGTACCAATATTATGAGACGATCGCCGGCGGGTCGGGCGCGGGGCCGGACCATGACGGGACCGACGCGGTGCAGACCCACATGACCAATAGCCGGCTGACCGACCCCGAGATATTGGAAGTGCGGATGCCGGTGCGGCTCGACCGGTTCGCGATCCGGCGCGGATCGGGGGGCAAGGGCGCGCATCATGGCGGCGACGGGGTGGTGCGCGAAATCACCTTTCTCGAGCCGATGCGCGCCAACATTCTTGCCAATCGCCGGGCGGTTGCGCCGCGTGGGATTTGCGGCGGGGGCGATGCGAAGGCGGGGCGCAACTGGGTTGAGCGGGTGGATGGGAGTGTAGAGATGCTAAGCGCCACCGCGTCGGCGGAGATGGCGGTCGGCGACCGATTCGTGATCGAAACGCCCGGCGGCGGCGGGTTTGGGGAGCAAGGCACATGATCTCGTACTGGCCCCTCATCGGCATCCTGCTGGTCGTCCTCGGCTTCGCGCTGAAACTAAACCCGATGCTGGTCGTCACCGCCTCCGCGCTGGTCACCGGGCTGATCGCCGGGCTGGGGCCGGTCGCGGTGATCTCGACCTTCGGCAAGGCGTTCAACGACAATCGCATCATCGCCATCGTGTGGATCGTGCTGCCGGTGATTGGCAGCCTCGAGCGGTTCGGGCTCCAGCAGCGCGCGGCGCACCTCATTCGATCGATGAAGGGGGCGACCGTCGGGCGGTTGCTGATCCTCTACCTCGGCTATCGCCAGATCATCTCCGCCATCGGGCTGCAATCGACCGCCGGCCACCCGCAGACGGTGCGGCCATTGGTCGCGCCGATGGCGCTCGCGGCGGCGGAGAAAAGCCACGGCGCGCTGACCGAGGCGGAGGCCGACAAGGTCAAGGCGATGGCCGCGGCGACCGACAATATCGGATTGTTCTTCGGCGAGGACATCTTCATCGCCATCGGCTCGATCGTCCTGATCCAGGCGACGCTCGCCACTTACGGTTATAATCTCGAGCCGCTGCAGCTGGCGCTATGGGCGATCCCGAGTGCGATCGGCGCGTTCTTCATCCACGGTTTCAGGCTGTGGTTGTTCGAGCGCCGCCTGCGGAGGGCGGCGAAGTGATCACCCTCCACTGGCTGTATATCCTCGCCGGGCTGATGTTCGCCGCCTTCGCAATTCTTAGCATGACCGATCCCGCCAACCCCAGGCGCCTCGGCAATGCCGCTTTCTGGGGGCTGATGGCATTGAGCCTGCTCGCGGGCGACCTGATCGGCGATTTCGGCAATGGCCTGCTGGTGCTCGGCCTCGCCGGGCTCGCCGGGTTCAACTTCCTCGGCAAAAGCCACCCGCCGACCACCAGCGAACCGGCGCGAGAGGCGTTTTCGGCGCTTCACGGCAACCGGTTGTTCCTGCCCGCCTTGATCATCCCGGTCACCGCGTTGGTCGGCACCTTGGTCTATAATTATACCCCGGTCGGCGCGGCGGGATGGATCGAGCCCAAGCGCGAGACGTACGTCTTCCTCGCAGCTGGCGTGCTGATCGCGCTGGCGGTGATCACCGCCTGGCTCAGGCCGCCTGCGCTGGCGCCATTGCAGGAGGGGCGGCGGCTGATCGATTCGATCGGCTGGGCCGCGGTGCTCCCGCAAATGCTCGCCGCGCTCGGGGTGTTGTTCGCGGCGGCCGGCGTGGGGGACGCAATCGGGTCGCTCGCCGGGATGGTGATCCCGGAGGGCAATCTGTTCGTCACGATCGTGATCTTCACCGGCGGCATGGCGCTGTTCACGATGATCATGGGCAATGCCTTCGCGGCGTTCCCGGTGATGGCGGCGGCGATCGGCGTGCCATTGCTGATCGTCCAGCATCACGGCAATCCGGCGGTGATCGGCGCGGTCGGGATGCTGGCGGGGTTTTGCGGGACATTGATGACCCCGATGGCAGCCAATTTCAATTTGGTGCCCGCGGCGTTGCTCGGGCTGAAGGATCAATATGGCGTGATCCGCGCACAGGTGATGACCGCGCTGCCTTTACTGGTGTTGAACACTGCGATCATCGCGCTGGCGGCGTTCCGGTGAGGCTCGATGCGGCGATGGCGGCGCGGATGGCGGGGATCGCGCTCGGCCATGTCGCCCGCGAGTATCCGCACAAGCTCGACCATGTTCTCAGCGGGGATGGGGATGCGCTGACTCCCAGCACGCTCCACCCGATATTTTTCGGCAGTTTCGACTGGCACAGCTGCGTCCACGGCTGGTGGACCCTGCTGACGCTACGGCGGATGTTTCCGGGCATGGCGGAGGCGGGGGCGATCGATGCGCTGGCCGAGGCGACGTTCACGAGCACCAAGGTCGCCGCCGAGCTAGCGTATCTCGATCGTCTATTGTCCGCCGGGTTCGAGCGCCCGTACGGCTGGGGCTGGCTGCTCGCGCTGCATCTCGAGGCCACGCGACACCCGGCGCTCGGCCATACGCTCGCCCCGCTTGCGCACGGGTTCGCGTCGCGGTTCGCGCCTTATCTCGCCAAGCTGACCTACCCGATCCGCACCGGCACCCACGCCAACACCAGTTTCGCACTGATCCTGGCATTGGAATGGGCCGATACGTTCGACCCGCAGCTTGCGGCGACCATCCGCGCCTGGGCAGTGGAAAAATTCGCCGCCGACCGCGATTGCCAGGCGTGGGAGCCGGGCGGCGACGAATTCCTGTCATCCGCGCTGACCGAGGCGCTGCTGATGCGGCGCTGCCTCGCGCCGGATGCTTTTGCCATATGGTTCGCCGCCTTTCTCCCGCGCATCGCCAACCGCGACCCCGCAACGCTGTTCCTCCCCGCCACGGTCAGCGACCGCAGCGACGGCAAGATCGCCCATCTCGACGGATTGAACCTCAGTCGCGCCTGGTGCTGGCGGAGCATCGCCCCCGTACTCCCCCCGGCCGAGCGCGCCATCGCGCTGGCTGCCGCCGACCACCACCTCGCCACCGCCATGCCGCACATCGCGGGCGATTATATGGGCGAACATTGGCTGGCGAGCTTTGCGCTGTTGGCGCTCACCGCTTAGACGATCCCGCCTAGACGATCCCAAACGTCCAGCCCTCGGTCTGCGCGATCTCGGGGGTCAGGCCGGGCGGATCGAAGGCGAGCGGGTTCTTGAGATGCGCAAGCATTCCCGCCGCCGTCACCAGCGCATCGGTCTGGTGGTCGCTCGGCGTGGTACGCAACTTCACCGGCATCGACCCTAAGGCGACCAATGCCTGGTTAAGTTCAGCGGTGGTGCGGATCTTCTTGCCCGACAGTCCTGCGTTGCGGATGTAGATGCGGGTGTAAATCTCGACCACCGCGCTTTCGCCATCGCGCAACGGGTCCATCGGCCAGATCGCCACGCGCGCGCCGAGATGGTGCAGCAACCGCATCCCCGAGAAGCTCGCCTTCGCCACCTGCGCCGCGCCGATCGCGTCATAGGCGCTGGCGGTCTTGCGCCCGCCGAGCTCGTTCAATCTTTGGTCGCACTGGCGGAAATGGACGAAGTCGGCCTTCACCCCGTCGGCGATCCCGAAATAGAAATGTTTGCGGTGAGCGACCTCGAGGAAGCTCGCCGCGCCGAGATCCTCATCGTCGCACCGTGCCTCGACATAACCCCAGAATTCGCGTGCAGTATCCGGCACATCCTCGCCCGGCAGATACGATCCGCGCTCGATCAACGGCGGGGCGAAGCTGAAGTCGAAGCCGAACAAAGTCGGTTCCTTCGCCGCCTCAGCCACCAGCCAGTCCGCGACCTCCAATCGCGACCACACGTGGCCCGGCCGAACCAGCCGCGGCGGCGCTCCCGCCCGCGCCTCGGCAATCGCAATCCCCTTATGCCGCCGTCCCTTCGCCCCCGACCAGTCGATCGCGATCGTTCGGGTGAAGCGCCTCACACCAATGGCGGCTGGTCGTCGCTGGGAACCGGTTGCTTGAGCCGCGGCGGGATGCGCGGCCCGCGCGGTGCCTTATTGTCCTGCCATTGCTCGAGCGTCCGTGCGGCGAAGTCGCGCCCGCCGAGGCCGAAGGCGATCGCCGTCGCCACCGCGGCCGATCCCAGGATGAGCCCGAACGCCATCATCACGATCTCGTTGGCCAGCCCCATGAACGTCAGCCCGATCGCGGTGAACAAGGCGACGATGGCATATTTGACGATCGTCTGGGCATAGCCCGCCTCGCCGGTCGAGCTGCCGACCAGCCCGGCGAGGATCCGCGCCAGGAACAGCCCGGCGACGATGATCACCGTGCCGAAGATCACCTTGCCGCCAAGTTCGGTGACCTGGAACAGCAATGCCGCGACGCTGTCGCCGCCCAATTGCCGCGCCGCCTCGATCGCCGCGCCGAGCAGGATTGCGGTCATGGCGATCGCGCCGACCACCCGCGACGGGTTGGACGAGGTCGGCATCACACCGAGCGCGCGAACGCTATTGTCGAAGCCGAGGCCGGGAAGCACCGTCTCGATCAACGTTTTTACGAACCGCGCGATCAGGAAGGCGACCGCCAGCCAGACCAACGCCGCGAACACCCGCGGGATGGCGGTGGCGATGGTCTGCAGCATGGCAACCGCTGGGTCGGCGATGGCGCTGATCCCAAGCGTCTGCAGCGCGGCGATCGCGGCGAATACGATGATGATCGCGCTGACCGTCATCCCGACCGCCTTGGCGATCGTGCTCCGCGCTGGCGCGGCGCCTTCGCTCGCGACTCCGCTCGCGGTGACCTGGACTGGCGGATCGCCGAGCTTGAGCCCGGCGCGTGCCGCCAGCCGTTCGATGTTCACCGCGCCCAGTGCGGCCTCGATGATGTGGCCGACAATCCGTCCCAGGATCAGCCCGGCGAAGAAGATCAGCACTGCGCCGAGCAGATGCGGGATGAAGGCGAACACCTCGTTGGTGAGCAGGGTCACCGGGGTAACGACCTGGCTCAGGCCGAGCGGCTGGAGCGCGGCAATCAGTCCGACCAGCCACACGATCCAATAGGTCAGCCGACCCAGTTCCTTGCCGACGCTATCCCCGCCGACGCCCGGATCGCGTTTGAGGATCGGCATCTTGTCGACCATCTTGGCGACCGCCCATTGCACCGCCTTGGCGATGAAGTGGGTCGCGACGAGGATCACGATCGCGAGCAACACCCGCGGCCCCCACGACATCAATTGCTCGCGCCAGTAAACGGCGGGCTGGGTGCTCTGGTACATGGCTGTCTCCGATCAATCCTGGTCTTGGGCTCTCTCTCGTCGCTTTTCGTCCCAATAGGCAAGCCGCTCCTTGAGCTTGGCTTCGAACCCGCGATCGGTGGGGGAATAATATTCTTGGGGTACCATGTCGTCGGGCCAGTAATTGGCGCCCGAAAAGCCATCCTCTGCGTCATGGTCGTAGGCATAGCCCTTGCCGTAGCCGACCTGCTTCATCAGCTTGGTCGGGGCGTTGACGATGTTCATCGGCGGCATCAGCGAGCCGGTTTCATGCGCGCTGCGCCACGCCGCTTTCTGCGCCTTGTATACCGCGTTCGATTTGGGGGCGGTGGCGCAATAGAGGCAGGCCTGGACGATCGCCAGTTCGCCCTCGGGGCTGCCGAGGAAGTCGTAGGCGTCCTTGGTGGCGAGGCATTGCACCAGCGCCTGCGGGTCGGCGAGGCCAATATCCTCGGAGGCGAAGCGTGCCAGCCGGCGGAGCACGTAAAGCGGCTCCTCGCCCGCGGTCAGCATCCGCGCCATGTAATAAAGCGCCGCCTGCGGGTCGGAGCCGCGCAAGCTTTTGTGGAACGCGGAGATGAGGTTGTAATGCCCCTCGCGATCCTTGTCGTAGACCGCGACGCGGCGCTGGAGGAACTGCGCCAGTTCGGCGGGGCCGAGCGGATCGTCGATCCCCACATCAAACAAGGTTTCGACCTGGTTGAGCAGGAACCGCCCGTCGCCGTCGGCGCTGGCGATCATCGCCTCGCGGGCGTCGGCGGTGACGGGCAGGGCGCGCTCGACCTCGGCCTCGGCGCGGGTGACGAGCTTGGCGAGCGCGATGCTGTCGAGCCGGTGGAGGATCAGCACCTGGCAGCGCGACAGCAAGGCGGCGTTGAGTTCGAAGCTGGGGTTCTCGGTGGTCGCGCCGACTAGGGTGACGGTGCCATCTTCGACAAACGGCAGGAAGCCGTCCTGCTGGGTGCGATTGAAGCGGTGGATCTCGTCGACGAACAATAATGTCCGTTGGCCGGCGCGGGCCGCGACCTTGGCCTCGGCGAAGATCTTCTTGAGGTCGGCGACTCCCGAAAACACCGCCGAGATGGCGACGAACCGCAGGCCGACCGCATCGGCCAGCAGCCGCGCGATGCTGGTCTTGCCGGTGCCGGGCGGTCCCCACAGCACCAGCGACGACAATTTCCCCGCCGCGACCATCCGCCCGAGCGCGCCCTCGGGGCCGGTGAGATGCTCCTGACCGACCACCTCATCGAGCGCGCGCGGGCGCAACCGCTCGGCGAGCGGCGCGCCGGGGGCGAGCGCGGTCTGGTGCGGATCACGAAGCTCGTCGGGGAACAGGTCGGTCATCCCCCCTGCAATAAGCGCCGAGCAAAAAAGTTTCACGTCCCCTCTTGTTAAATATTATCTGAGATATATCTTAGACGCATCTTGAAAGGAAAAACACACATGTACTCTCAATGTAATACTGGCCGCGAAAGCCGCCACGGCGGTCGCCGCCGCGGTTTTGGAAAATTCATGTTCGCCATGGGCGGACCCGGCGGATGGGGCGACTTTGGTCGTGATTTCGGTCGCGGTTTCGGCTCGGACTTTGGATCGGGCTCTGGATCGGACGGGCCACGCGGCGGACCCGGCGGCCCTCGTGGTCGTCGGCGGATGTTCGGCGGCGGCGAGCTTCGCTTGCTGTTGCTCAAGCTGATCGCCGACGAACCGCGCCACGGCTATCAATTGATCAAGGCGATCGAGGATTTGACCGGCGGCGAATATGCCCCCTCGCCGGGAATCGTCTATCCGACGCTCTCGATGCTCGAGGACCAGGGGTTCGTCAGCGAGACCCACTCGCCCGATTCCAAGCGCACCTTCGACGCAACCGATGAGGGCCGCGCTTACCTCGCCGACAACCAGGAAGAAGCCGAGCGGTTGATCGAGCGGCTGACGGCAATGGGCGCGAGCAAGACCGAGCAACGCCCCGAAATCGGCCGCGCCGTCGGCAACATGATGCACGCGCTCAAGAACCGCGTGTCGCGTGACGGCTGGAACGAGGACCTGCTCAAGGAAGTGGTCGACATCCTCGACGACGCCGCGAAGAAGATCGAACGGGCGAAGTCGGGCGAAGAAGCGAGCTGAGCTTCAATAGCCCCTCCCCCAATTTTGGGGGAGGTGGCGCGAAGCGCCGGAGGGAAGCTTCAGCTGAAGTGCCCCCTCCGTCAGCCTGCGGCCGAAACCTCCCCCTGAAGAGAGGGAGGGGCTGTCAACTCGGCAGCCAGCGCTTGCCGTAGAGCGCGTCCATCCGGGCGCGGCGTTCGATCACGCGGGTGTACAGTTTCATGACATCCGCGTTGATCGCGTCCCAATCGCGGGTCTTGGCAAAGTCGAGGCCCGCGTTGCCGTGCCTGGCGCGCAGGGCCGGGTCGGCGGCGTAACGCGCCAGTGCCTCGCCATATTGATCGGGCTGTAGCGGATCGACCAATATGCCGGTCACCCCGTCGCGTACCAGGCTGGTCGCGCCGGTCGCCAGCGCCGCGACCACTGGCAGGCCGCAGGCCATCGCTTCCTGCGTGACATTGCCGAACGCCTCGGTGATCGAGGGGTTGAGGAACACATCGGCGGATGCCAGCGCGACCGCGAGATCGTCGCCGGTCTGCGCGCCGACGAACATTGTCCCGGCGGGCAAATTCGCCTCGAACCACGCCCGCGCCGGGCCGTCGCCGATCACCAGCACGCGATGCCTGACCTTGCGCTCGACCGCAGCGTTGACCGCGCCGACGAACACGTCGAGCCCCTTTTCCATCACGATCCGGCCGAGGAAGGCGACGACCATTTCGTCATCCTTCATGCCGTTGGCGCGGCGCCACTTCATGCTCCGCCGGCCGGGATTGAACTGCTCGCGGTCGACCCCGCGGCCCCAGATCGAAATGTCGCGGCTCATCCGCTGGGCGTGAAGCACTGCCGCGGTCGACTCGGCGGGCGCGACGATCGCGTCGCAGCGCCGGTAGAACCGCCGCAGGAGCGCGCGGAATCCCGGCTCGAACCAGCTCAGCCCGTAATAACGCAGATACATTTCGAACCGCGTATGGACCGATGCCACCGCCGGAATGCCCTTGGCCCGCGCCCAACTGACCGCACGGTGGGCGACGACGTCGGGGCTCGAGACATGGACGATGTTGGGCGCGAACGCCTCGATATCGGCGCGCACCGCCGCGCTCAGATAGCTTGGAATGCGATATTCGGGGCGGCTCGGCACCGCGATCGAGGGCACGTTGACCAAATCGCCAGTGGGCGGGAAGGCGGGCTTGTCGCGCACCGGCGAATAGACCCGGACATGGGCACCTTGGCGCAACAAATAGCCGACCAGCCGGTTCAGCGCCTGGTTGGCCCCGTCCCGGACGTAATTGTAATTGCCCGAGAACAGGGCGATGCGCAGGTCGCTCGGCTCCATCGGCGGGGTCTTAGCGGGATGGACGACAAAGGCAAATGACGCAGGCGAAAATGCCCAAGCAATCGATGGCTCCGGTCGGGTCGGCGGACGCGCTGCTGCTGGTGCTTGGCAGCCTCCCCGGCGATGCGTCGCTCGCCGCCCAGCGTTATTACGCGCACCCGACCAACCAGTTCTGGCGCTTGCTTGGGGACTCGATCGGGGAGCGGCTTGCGGCGCTTGGCCATGACGATCGCCTTGCCCGCCTGGTCGAGCGGCGGATCGCCTTGTGGGACGTGGTTGCCGATGCTCTCCGTCCGGGCAGTCTCGACACCGCGATCCGCGATGCTCGTGCCAACCCGCTCGGGGAGTTCGTCGCCATGCATCCCAGTCTCAGGGCGGTTGCCTTCAACGGCAAGACCGCCGCATCGATCGGCCGCCGCGCGCTCGGGGGCGCAACCAACCTGACGCTCATCGACCTGCCATCATCGAGCGCCGCCTTCACCCGCTCGTTCGACGATAAATTGCGTGACTGGGCGGCGCTTGGCGACTTTGCAGGCTGACAGATTTCGGCCACAGTGCGGCGCATGATCGATGAAGAGACCGAACAAGCCACGGCCAAGATCACGCCAGAATTGTCGATGGTCGACGAGGCACTGGTCGCTGGCAATATCGCCAACACCAACGGCTTGCTGGTGATCCTCGCCAAGCTCGTCGCGCGCGGGATTTTCGACGCCGACGATTTGAAGGCGTTTTCCGATTCTTACTCCAAGCCGCTCGATCATGAGGGCATGCGCGAGAATGAACTGGTGACCCAGATGCAGGACCAGATGGAATCGACCCTCGCCGAGCTGATGCGCTTCATCGCCGAGCATAATTGATCGCATGACCGTGCTGACCGATTTCGACCGGCTCGAGGCCGAAAGTATCCACATCCTGCGCGAAGTGGTGGCCGAGGCGGCGCGCCCGGTGATGCTCTATTCGATCGGCAAGGATTCGGCGGTGATGCTGCATCTGGCGAAAAAGGCATTCTTCCCGTCGCCCCCGCCATTCCCCTTGCTCCACATCGACACGACCTGGAAATTCCGCGCGATGTACGATTTTCGCGACCGCGTTGCGGCGGACAGCGGGATGGAGTTCATCGTCCACACCAATGCAGATGCCAAGGCACGCGGCATCAATCCGTTCGATCATGCCGGCCTGCACACCGATTTGTGGAAGACCGTCGGATTGAAGCAGGCGCTCGATGCGGGGGGCTATGATGCCGCGTTCGGCGGGGCTCGCCGCGACGAGGAAAAGAGCCGCGCCAAGGAACGGATCTTCTCGTTCCGCTCCGCAGCCCACGGCTGGGACCCCAAGACCCAGCGGCCGGAATTGTGGAACCTCTATAACGCGCGCATCGCCAGGGGCGAAAGCATCCGCGTCTTCCCATTGTCCAACTGGACCGAACTCGACGTGTGGCGCTACATCGAGCGCGAGGGGATTGCGGTCGTCCCGCTCTATTTCGCAGCTCCGCGCCCGACGGTGATCCGCGGCGGGATGATCCTGATGGTCGACGACGACCGCTTCCGGCTCGATCCCGGCGAACAGCCGGTCGAGCGCAACGTCCGGTTCCGTACCCTCGGCTGCTATCCGCTGACCGGCGCGGTCGAGAGCGAGGCGACGAGCCTGGCCGACATCATCGCCGAAATGCGCGCCTCGACCAGCAGCGAGCGGCAGGGCCGGGCGATCGACCACGACGGCGCCGGATCGATGGAGCGCAAGAAAAAGGAGGGGTATTTCTGACATGACCGATCTCCTCCGCTTCATCACCTGCGGCAGTGTCGACGACGGCAAGTCGACGCTGATCGGGCGCTTGCTGTACGACAGCAAGGCGGTGCTCGACGACCAGATGAGTTCGCTCGCGGCGGACTCGAAAGCGGTCGGCACGCGCGGCGACCAGGTCGATTTCGCCTTGCTCGTCGACGGCCTCACCGCCGAACGCGAGCAGGGCATCACGATCGACGTCGCCTACCGTTATTTCGCCACCGACAAACGTAGTTTCATCGTCGCCGACTGCCCGGGGCACGAGCAATATACCCGCAATATGGTGACCGGCGCATCGACCGCCGACCTCGCGATCATCCTGCTCGACGCGCGGTCCGGGGTGATGACCCAGACCCGGCGCCACTCGCATCTGTGCCATTTGATCGGGGTCCGCCATTTCGTGCTCGCGGTGACCAAGATGGACCTGGTGGATTACGACCAGTCGGTGTTCGACCGCCACGCCGCCGATTATCGCGCCTTCGCCGCGTCGATCGGGATCGCGGAGGTCACCGCAATCCCGACGTCGGGGGTCAACGGTGACAACGTCGTCGCCCGATCCGCCGCAATGTCGTGGTACAACGGCCCGGCGTTGCTCGATCATCTCGAAACTGTCCGGCTCGACAGCGACAGCGCGGCGCACCCGTTCCGGCTCCCGGTCCAGCTCGTTGCCCGCCCCGACGCCAGCTTTCGCGGGTTCGCCGGGCTGATCGCCTCGGGCAGCATCGCCACCGGCGACCCAGTGCGAATTCTTCCCTCGGGCATGACCAGCAGTATCGCGCGTATCCTGGTCGGCGACCGCGACGTGGCCTCGGCGCAGGCCGGCCAGTCGGTCACCTTGACCCTCGCCACCGAAGTCGATTGCTCGCGCGGCGATGTCATCGCCGCCGCCGCCGATCCGCCCGACGTCGCCGACCAGTTCCTCGCTTCGATCGTATGGATGGCCGACGAACCCTTGCTCCCCGGCCGCGCTTATTGGCTCAAGCTCGCCACCCAGACCGTCTCGACGACCGTCGCCGAGCCCAAATATGCGCTGGCGATCGACTCCAACGAGCATCTCGCCGCCAAGACGCTCGAACTCAACGACATCGGGGTCGCCGAAGTAACCACCGACCGTCCGATTACGTTCGAGCCTTATGCCGACAATCGAACGCTCGGTGGCTTCATCCTGATCGACAAACTGACCAACGCCACCGTCGCCGCGGGGATGCTCCACTTCGCGCTGCGCCGGTCGCACAACATCCACTGGCAGGCGCTCGATGTCAGCCGCGAGGCGCATGCCCGCATCAAGCAGCAAAAGCCCGCCGTGCTGTGGTTCACCGGCCTCAGCGGCGCGGGCAAGTCGACCATCGCCAACCTGGTCGAGAAAAAGCTCCACGCAATGGGCCGCCACACCTTCCTGCTCGACGGCGACAATCTCCGCCACCGGCTCAACAAGGATCTCGGCTTCACCGACGCCGACCGGATCGAGAATATCCGCCGCGTCGGCGAGGTCGCGCGGCTGATGGCCGATGCCGGGCTAATCGTCATCACCGCCTTCATCAGCCCGTTCCGCGCCGAGCGCGAGATGGTCCGCGCGATGTTCCCCGACGGCGAGTTCGTCGAAATCTTCGTCGATACGCCGCTGGCCGAGGCGGAGAGGCGCGACGTCAAAGGGCTCTATGCCAAGGCGAGGGCCGGCGAGCTGGCCAATTTCACCGGCATCGACAGCCCCTATGAAGCGCCCGAGGCGCCCGACATCCGCATCGACACCAATGATTTGTCGCCCGAAGCCGCCGCTGATCGAATAGTCGCGGCGCTGCGGTCGCAAATCGGCTTGCCCTAGGCAATGCGATCATCCCCCGTTACGACGACGATGCTCAGGCGGGGGTAATGATGTTGCAGCGAGTGAAGGGGTGGATCGGCCGCCACCCGAAATGGTCGATTTTCATCGGCCTGATTATCGCGTTGATTCTGTGGACGTCGTTCCGCCCCACGCCCAAGACATATGAATATGTCAGCCAAAAGGTCGACAAGGGCGAGGTCGTTCGCCGGGTCACCGCGTCGGGCAAATTGCGGGCATTGAACACGATCAAGGTCGGCGCCGAAGTTTCGGGCCAGATCACCCGCGTGTTGGTCGACTTCAACTCGCCGGTGACCAGGGGCCAGGTGCTCGCCGAAATTGATCCGACCCGGCTTCGCGCCCGGGTCGCCCAGTCGCGCGCACAGGTGGCAGTGGCGCAGGCGTCGATGGCGCAGGCGCAGGCGTCGATCAGCCGCGCCCAATCGGACATCGGCACTCAGGAACGCGATTATGCCCGGCGCGCGGCGCTGGCGAAGAGCGGGTTCACCTCGAAGACCGGGCTCGACACATCGGCCAATGCGCTCGCCGCATCGCGCGCCGGGGCGCGTACTGCGGTGGCGCAGGCCGCGGGCGCGCGGGCCCAGATCGCGCAGGCGCAGGCTGAACTGTCTTCGGCCGAACTCGATTTGTCGCGCACCACCATCGTCGCGCCGGCCAGCGGGGTGATCATCAACAAACTGGTCGAGCCCGGAACCACTGTCGCCGCCAGCTTCCAGACCCCGAACCTGTTCGAAATCGCCGCCGACACGACTCGGATGCAGGTCGAGGCTTCGGTCGATGAAGCCGACATCGGGCAAGTGCGCGACGGCCAGCAGGTGCGGTTCACCGTCGATGCCTATCCGGGCGAAACCTTCGCCGCGTCCGTCCGCCAGATCCGCAAGTCGGCCACCGAATTGCAGAATGTCGTCAGCTACCTCGTCATCCTCGACGTCGATAATAAGGACGGCAAATTGCTCCCCGGGATGACCGCCAATGTCGAGGTGATTACCGGCAGCCGACAGGATGTCGTCCGCGTGCCGACCACCGCGCTGCGCTTCCGGCCGCGCGCCGAGGACCGGCCGAACGAGAAGGATTTGCCCGCCAACACGCCGGTGATCTACCTCGCCACCGCCGACCCGTTTCGTCCGCAGCGCCGGGTGGTCAAGCTTGGCCTTCAGGGCGAGGATTATGTCGAGATCGTCAAGGGCGTCGTGCCGGGCGACCAATTGATCATCCGCAGTAAATCGACCGTCAAGAAAAAGGTCACCGACGAAACCGACGATGGCAGCGACAATGCCAGCGGCGGTTGATCCGCCGCTCCTCGAGACCCGCGACCTCGTCAAGGAATATGTCCTGGGGGGTGAAACGGTGCATGCGGTGGCGGGGGTGTCGCTCAAGATCGAGCGCGGCGAATTCGTCGCCATCATGGGTGCGTCGGGGTCGGGCAAGTCGACCTTCATGAACATGATCGGCGCACTCGACGTGCCGACCTCGGGACATTTGCTGCTCGACGGGATCGACACTGCCGCACTGTCGAGCGACGAACTGGCCGACATCCGCAATCGCAAGATCGGCTTCGTGTTCCAGCAGTTCAACCTGCTGGCGCGGACCTCGGCTACCGACAATGTCGCGGTGCCGCTCATCTATGCCGGCGTGTCGGGTGCCGACCGCCGGGCGCGCGCCGAAGCGACCTTGCGCGACATGGGGCTGGGCGACCGCATGAGCCACACACCGGCCAAATTGTCGGGCGGACAACAGCAGCGCGTGGCGATTGCGCGGGCGCTGGTCACCAACCCTTTGATGGTGCTCGCCGACGAGCCGACCGGCGCGCTCGATACGCGCACGTCGGAGGATATCATGGGCATTTTCCAGCGGCTTAACGATGACGGGATCACCGTTATCGTCGTCACCCACGAACCCGACGTCGCGCAATATGCCACCCGCCGGATCCTGTTTCGCGACGGCAAGGTGATCGAGGATGCGCCCGTGATCGACCGGCGCCGCGCGGCATGAATGTCGCCCGGACCTTCGCTTCCTGGGGCCTCAACGTCGCCATCGCCCTGGTCGCCTTGCGGACCAATTTGATGCGCTCGATCCTGACCACGCTCGGCGTGATGATCGGCGTGCTCGCGGTGATCCTGGCGGTTGCGGTCGGCGACGGAGCCAAGGCGAGCGTGATGGAGTCGATCAATTCGCTGGGCTCGAACATGGCGATTGTCTTTCCCCAGCCCGAGAATAAGGGCGGTCGCCGCGTGGTCGATCGCGGCCGCCTGACCGAGCGCGATGCCGCTGCGGTCCAGCGGCTGGTGCCAGGCGTCAGTGGGATCGCACCGCAGCTCCGCTCGACTGCGCAATTGGTCATCCAGGGGCGCAACACGACCACCACTGCGATGGGGATAACCGCCGATTACGGTCGCGTCGCCAATAGCGATATCGACACCGGCCGGTTCATTGCCGACGCCGATGTTCGTACTGCGGCGCGGGTCGTCGTGCTCGGGCCGAGCGTTGCCGCCAAATTGTTCGGCAGTTTCGATCCATTGGGCCAGACGGTGCGCATCGCGCGGGTACCGTTCACGATCATCGGCGTGCTCCAGACCAAGGGGTCGACCTTCGGCACCGACAATGATGATGTGGCACTGGTCCCGATCACCACCGCGCGGCAGCGGTTCGCGACGGTTGCCGGGCAGGGGCCCGACGATCTGGCGATCCTGTTTGTCGGCTTCGACGATGGCGCCAACCTCGCCGACGGCAAGAAGGCGATCATCCGCGTCCTGCGCGCGCGCAACAACGTACCCAAGGGCGAGATTAGCCCGTTCACCGTCAACACGACCGAGGAGTTCATGAAGCAATCGGGCACCGTCACCGCGGTGTTCCAGGGCGTGCTGGTGGCGATCGCGTCGATCAGCCTGCTGGTCGGCGGGATCGGAATCATGAACATCATGCTGGTCAGCGTCACCGAACGCACCCGCGAAATCGGACTGCGCATGGCGCTGGGCGCAAAACGCAGCGACATCCGCAACCAGTTTCTGGTCGAGGCCGCAGTGCTGTGCGTGATCGGCGGGATGATCGGCCTGATCCTGGCCAAGATCTTGGCGAACATCTTCGAAAAGGTTGCCGATTTCCCCGCCCCGATCGGTGCCGGGACGGTGGTCGGCGCGATCCTGTTCTCGGCCTTCATCGGCCTTGCGTTCGGTAGCTACCCCGCGATCCGCGCCTCGCGCCTGTCGCCGATCGAGGCGCTCCGCAGCGAGTGAGCGTGGGGCCGGGTGATTAATTCACCCACTCTCCACAGCGCATCCCAAGCGTCTGAAAAGTCACGCAAACCGTGCGTTTCGATAAGCCCCCAGCCCTATTGTGCGACGCAGCAAAACATGGTCCCTTGAGAATCGTCAAGGCAGATCGCCCGGCACGAGGCGTTCCCGAAACACGGAGGGGAGTCACCGCCAAATGGGGGACTTTTCTATGGGGTCGAAACTTAACATCATCTTCGGCGCATCGCTCTGCGCATTGGCCTTTGCGAGCCCGGCATCGGCAGCGGACCTCGGGTCCGGGTTCAGCGTCACCGGGGGCGCCACCTTGGTGTCCGACTACCGATTCCGCGGAATCTCCCAAACCGATAAACGATTCGCCATCCAAGGGACTTTTTCGCTCAATCACAAGTCAGGTTTTTACGCGACAATCTGGTCGTCCTCGATCGACGATTATGTCGCGTACGGATCGAACGCCGAAGTCGACCTGGTCGGCGGTTACCGCAAGACCTTCGGCTCGACCACGATCGATGTCGGTGTGCTTTATTATTACTACCCCGGCTCGCACGGTGCCGACACCGACTTTGTCGAACCCTATGCCTCGGTCGCCCAGGCGATCGGCCCGGTCACCGCCAAGCTGACCGCCAATTACGCCCCCAAGCAATCCGCGCTGACGATCGGTAACGGCAAGGAAGACAATTTCTACATCGCCGGTGACCTGTCGGCAGCAATCCCCAAGACGCCGGTCGGCCTGACCGCGCATCTCGGGCACAGTACCGGCCCGAGCTACCTTACCATCGGGCGCGGCTACACCGATTGGAGCCTCGGCGCGACGCTGACCTACAAGCAGATCATCGCCGGTCTCGCGTACGTCGACACCAACAAGGATTTGTACAGCCCGCGCGGCCGCAACATCAGCGGCAGCGGCATCGTCGCGTCGCTCGGCGTTTCATTCTGACCAACAGGGGAGTGATTGAATGAAGCTCGTCATCGCGATCATCAAACCGTTCAAGCTCGACGAGGTGCGCGACGCCCTGTCGGGGATCGACGTCCAAGGCATGACAGTGTCCGAGGTCAAGGGTTTCGGCCGCCAGAAAGGCCATTCGGAAATCTATCGCGGGGCCGAATATGCGGTCAGCTTCGTGCCCAAGCTCAAGCTCGAGATCGCGGTCAGCGACGACATTGTCGAACGCGTCGTCGAAACCATCGAGGCTAGCGCCAGGACCGGCACGATCGGCGACGGCAAAGTGTTCGTCCTCGACCTTGAACAAGCACTTCGAATCCGCACGGGGGACACCAATGACTCAGCGCTTTGACATGAATTGCGGGAAAATCGCGTGGCTCGGGCGACTGGCAGCGCTTGCCGCGCTCGGGTTGTCCGCAGCGCCAGCCTTCGCCCAGGCGGCGGCCGCTGCTGCACCGCCGGTCCCCGACAAGGGCGACACGGCCTGGATGCTGACTTCGTCGGCGCTGGTGCTGATGATGTCGGTTCCCGGCCTCGCCTTATTCTATGGCGGGCTGGTGCGCTCGAAGAACATGCTGTCGGTGCTGATGCAGGTGTTCATGATCGTCGCGGTGGCGGCGATCGTGTGGGTCGGCTGGGGGTACAGCATGACTTTCACCGGCGGCAGTCCGTATGTCGGCGGGCTGTCGAAAGCGTTCTTGCAGGGCGTCACCACCAGCTCGCTCGTGGGGACCTTCTCGAACGGCGTCTACATCCACGAATATACCTACATCGCGTTCCAGATGACGTTCGCCTGCATCACCCCGGCGCTGATCGTCGGCGCGTTTGCCGAGCGCATCCGCTTCCTCCCTCTGATGCTGTTCATCGTGCTGTGGCTGACGATCGTCTATTTCCCGATCGCGCATATGGTCTGGTATTGGGCTGGTCCCGATTTCCTCCCCAAGCAGCCGGGCGACTTCGGCTTGCTCTATGGCTGGGGGACGCTCGATTTCGCCGGCGGTACCGTGGTCCACATCAACGCCGGCATTGCCGGACTGATCGGGTGCCTCGTGATCGGCAAGCGCATCGGCTACAAGTCTGAGCCATTGCCGCCGCATTCGCTGGTAATGACGATGATCGGCGCATCCTTGCTGTGGGTCGGCTGGTTCGGGTTCAACGCCGGGTCCAACCTCGAAGCCAATGGCGTGACCGCGCTGGCGTTCATGAACACCTTTGTCGCGACTGCCGCAGCAGCGGTGGCGTGGGCGGTGATCGAGCAAATCGTGCACAAGCGCGCGTCGATGCTCGGTGCGGTGACCGGCGCGGTGGTCGGGCTGGTCGCGATCACCCCGGCGTCGGGCTTTGCGGCACCAGGGACCTCGATGATCCTCGGCGCGGTCGCGTCGGGGGTCTGCTTCCTGTTCGTCACCAAGGTCAAGAATCACTTCGGCTATGACGACACGCTCGACGTCTTCGGGGTGCATTGCATCGGCGGGATCGTCGGCGCGCTCGGCACCGCGATCGTCGCCGCGCCGTCGCTCGGCGGGCAGGGCTGGTTCGATTACACCGTCAATCCGGCGGTGCTCGGCAAATATGACATCGGCGGCCAGTTGATCACCCAGGCCAAGGCGGTGGGGATCACCTTGTTATGGTCGGGCGGCGTATCGGCGGTGCTGTTCCTTGCCATCGATAAATTGATCGGGCTTCGTCCGAGCGCTGATGTCGAGCGCGAAGGCCTCGACATCAACGAACATGGCGAGCGCGCGTACACAATGTGACGCGAGGGGCGGGCTGGCCATTGCGCCGGCCCGCCAAGTCTCAGGTGATCGCCATCAAATGCTGGTGGACAGCGGCGGCGCATTCGCGGCCCTCGCGGATCGCCCACACCACCAGCGACTGGCCGCGCCGCATGTCGCCGCAGGCGTATATCTCGGGTCGGCTGGTGGCATAGGATCGCGGATCGATCGCGACCCCGGCCTGGTCGAGGATCCCGCCCTCGGGCGTCCCGACAAACCCCATCGCCAGCAACACCAGATCGGCCGGGATCGAGCGCATCTCGCCCGCCTGGTCGCACGTCAGCGACTGCACCCGGCCAAGCTCGCCCTCGGCGCATAGGGTCCGCGCCGAGAACAGGCGCTCGGCGCCCTCTTCCTGCGAGGTCGATGTCCGCAGCCTCAGCGGCCAGTGCGGCCACACCAAGGCCTTGTCCTCGGCCAGCGGCGGCTCGGGCATGATCTCGAGCTGGGTGACCGACTTCGCGCCCTGCCGATTGGCGGTCCCGATACAGTCCGATCCGGTATCGCCGCCACCGATTACGACGACATGCTTGCCCGCCGCGTCGATCGGCTCGCCGTCCACCGCCAGCCCCGCATTTCGGCGGTTCGCTTGCGTCAGATAATCCATCGCGAAATGGATGTTGCTCGCCTCACGCCCCGGTACCTGGAGGTCGCGCGGCCATTCGGCGCCGCCGGCGAGCACCATCACGTCATAATCGTCGAGGATCCGGTCGACCGCGACGCTGACGCCAATCTCCATCCCGGTGCGAAAGATCACGCCTTCCGCCTCCATCTGGACGATCCGCCGATCGACCAACGCACGGTCCATCTTGAAGTCGGGAATGCCGTAGCGCAGCAGCCCGCCGATGCGGTCGGCTTTCTCGAATACCGTCGGCGCATGCCCCATCCGCGCCAGTTGCTGGGCGCAGGCGAGCCCGGCCGGGCCCGACCCGACCACCGCGATCCGCCGCCCGGTGCCGCGCCGCGCGACCTTGGGGACGATCCAGCCCTCGTCCCAGCCGCGATCGACGATGGCGCATTCGATCGTCTTGATCGTCACCGGCTCGTCGGTCAGCGCCAAGGTGCAGGCTTCCTCGCACGGCGCGGGGCAGACGCGGCCGGTGAATTCGGGGAAGTTGTTGGTGCGGTGCAATCGATCGCACGCGCTGCGCCATTGTTCGTCGCTGACCAGGCTGTTCCAGTCGGGAATCAAATTGCCGACCGGGCAGGCCGAATGGCAAAATGGCACCCCGCAATCCATGCAGCGATTGGCCTGTTGAGCGACGTCCGACGGCGGCATTGGCAGAACATATTCGTCCCAGTCGGCGACCCGTTCGGCGATCGGGCGCGCGCTTCGGTCGTGACGCGGGATGGTCAGGAAGCCGGTCGGGTCGCTCATGCCGCAAGCTCCCGTTCGGACGCCGCCGCCCGGTCGAGCGCCGCGCGATATTCGTTGGGCATGACGAGCACGAACTCGCCGAGCGCCGTATCCCAATCGGCCAGCAATGCGGCCGCCCGTTTGCTCCCCGTGAGCGCCGCATGGCGTTCGACCAAAGCCCGCAACTGCGCCGCATCCTCGACCGCGCCGAAGCTGACCGACGCAGGGTTGCACTTGCCGGCAAACAGCCGCTCCGGATCATGCACCAGCGCCACCCCGCCCGACATTCCGGCAGCAAAATTGCGCCCGACCTTGCCCAGCACAACGATCGTCCCGCCGGTCATATATTCGCAGCCGTGATCCCCAATTCCCTCGACCACCGCGGTTGCGCCCGAATTGCGCACCGCAAATCGCTCGCCCGCCTGGCCTGCGAAAAACGCCTCGCCGCTGGTCGCGCCGTAAAGACAGGTGTTGCCGACGATGATGTTGGCGCTCGCATCGCGCGTTGCATCGTCGGCCGGCCGGACGATGATCCGCCCGCCGCACAGGCCCTTGCCGACATAATCATTGGCGTCGCCGATGACGTCGAATGTGATCCCGTCGATCAGGAAGGCGCCGAGGCTCTGCCCGGCCGATCCGGTCAAGCGGACGTCGAGGCTGCGGTCGGGCAGCCGAATGCCCCCCATCCGCCGCACCAGTTCGCCCGACACCCCGGCCCCGACCGAGCGGTCGTCATTGCCGATATCAAGCTCGATCCGCGCTGGCAGCGACGCATCGAGCGCCTCGATCAGCGCCGCGTCGATCCGCATCGACGATGCCTCGCCCGGCTGTTCCGAGCCCGATCCGGCAAATCGATCGGGCCGATGAAGTAGGCGCGACAGGTCGAGGCCCGCTGCTTTCCAATGGGCCTCGGTCGCGTCCGACTGGCTGAGCAAATCGGCGCGGCCGACCGCCTCGCTCAATGTCCGCAGCCCCAGCGCGGCGAGCAGTTCGCGCACTTCCTCGGCGACGAAGAACAGATAATTGATGACGTGCTCGGGCGTCCCGGTGAACCGCGCGCGCAGCGTCGGGTCCTGGGTGGCAATCCCCACCGGGCAGGTGTTGAGGTGGCATTTGCGCATCATGATGCACCCGGCGGCGATCAGCGGCGCGGTAGCAAATCCGAATTCATCGGCACCGAGTAACGCCGCAATCATCACGTCACGCCCGGTGCGCAATCCGCCGTCGGCCTGGACCGTCATCCGCTCGCGCAGGCCATTGAGCAGCAAGGTCTGCTGGACTTCGGCGAGGCCGATTTCCCACGGCAGTCCGGCGTGGGTTAGCGATGTCAGCGGCGACGCCCCGGTGCCGCCTTCATACCCCGAAATGGTGAGGTGATTGGCGCGGCACTTGGCGACTCCGGCGGCAATCGTCCCGACCCCGACAGCCGCCACCAGTTTGACCGAAATCCGTGCCTCGGGATTGACCCCGCGCAGATCGTGAATCAGCTGGGCGAGGTCCTCGATCGAGTAAATGTCATGGTGCGGCGGCGGCGAAATCAGGCCGACTCCGGGCATCGAATGGCGCACTGCCGCGATCGCCGCATCGACCTTGTGCCCCGGCAATTGCCCGCCTTCGCCCGGCTTGGCCCCTTGCGCCATCTTGATCTGGATCTCGTCGGCATTGACGAGATAGTCGGTCGTCACGCCGAACCGCCCGGAGGCGACCTGCTTGATCGCCGATCGCTCACTGTCGCCATTGGCGAGCGGCACGAACCGCGCTTGCTCCTCGCCGCCTTCGCCGGTGTTCGATCGCCCGCCGATCCGGTTCATCGCTCTGGCCAGCGTGGTATGCGCCTCGCGGCTGATCGATCCGAAGCTCATCGCCCCGGTCGAAAAGCGCCGCACGATCGACGCCGCATCCTCGACCTCGTCGATCGGCACCGGCGGCCCTGCGCTGCCCAGGTCGAACAACGACCTTATGGTCAGCAAGCGGTGGTTGGTCTGGTCGATCTCGGCGGCGAAGGCGCGATATTTCTCGGGGTTCGATCCGCGCACCGAATGCTGCAGATTGGCGATGCTGGTCAGCGTCCAGCCATGTTCCTCGCCGCCTTCGCGAAGCGCGTAAAATCCGCCCAGGTCGAGCCGGTCGGCGGCGCAGGCCAAATCGTGCCGCCGGGTGCATTCCTCGGCCAGTTCGGCGATCCCCAGCCCGCCGAGCACCGCGTGGGTGCCGGTGAAGAAGCGGTCGATCAATGGATCGGCAAGGCCGACGGCGTCGAAAATCTGCGCCCCGCAGTAGGATTGGAAGGTCGAGATGCCCATTTTCGACATCACCTTGAGCACGCCCTTGCCGAGCGCCTTGACGTACTGTGCCTCGCCCGCCCCAGTCGGGTCGGCCAGCGCAACCGTGTCGAGCGCGAGCCACGGGTTGATCGCCTCGGCGCCATAACCCGCGAGCACGCACATGTGGTGAACCTCGCGCGCCTCGCCGGTTTCGACCACCAGACCGGCCTGCATGCGGAGGCCCTGACGGATCAATTGATGGTGGATCGCACCGGTCGCCAGCGCGGCCGGGATCGGCACCCGGTCGGGGGCAGCGGCGCGGTCCGAAATGATGATCAGGTTGGAATCGGCCAGCACCGCCTCGGTCGCTTCCCAGCACAGTCGCTGGAGCGCCGCCTCAAACCCTTCCCTGCCCCCCGACCGCGCGAAGGTCGCGTCGAGCGTGACCGTGCTGAACGCCCCGTCGAGGCTGTCGTGAATCGAGCGGATCTTCTCGAGTTCGGCATTGGTGAGGATCGGCTGCGACACTTCAAGCCGCTTGTGAGTCCCCGCTTCGGACCCCAGCAAATTGGGGCGCGGGCCGATCATCGACACCAGCGACATCACCAGCGATTCGCGGATCGGGTCGATCGGCGGGTTGGTCACCTGGGCGAAGTTCTGCTTGAAATAATCGTACAGCAAGCGCGGCCGCCGCGACAATATCGCGAGCGGCGTGTCGGTCCCCATCGAGCCGACCGGATCCTCGCCCCCGCGCGCCATCGGGCCAAGGAAGAATTTGAGATCCTCGTCGGTGAAACCGAACAATCTCTGGGCTTCGTCGAGCTCGGTCGGGGTCGGCACTTTGACCGGATTGGCACCGTCGGGCAAATTGTCGAGCGTGAACTGGGTATCGCGCAGCCAGTCGCCATAGGGCTCGGCGTCGGCCAGCGTCGCCTTGACCTCATCATCTTCGATCAGTCGGCCCTGTTCGAGATCGATTAGCAGCATCCGCCCCGGCTCGAGCCGACATTTGCGGACGATCCGGCTGTCCTCGACCGGCAACACCCCGCACTCCGACGCCATGATGATCCGCTGGTCGTCGGTGATGACATAGCGCGCGGGCCGCAAGCCGTTGCGGTCGAGCGTCGCGCCGATCTGCCGACCGTCGGTGAACGCCACCGCCGCCGGCCCGTCCCACGGCTCCATCAGCGCGGCATGATATTCGTAGAAGGCGCGCCGCTTTGGCTCCATCGCGACATCGCCGGCCCATGCCTCGGGGATGAGCATCATCATCGCGTGCGCCAACGATCGCCCGCCCGCGACCAATAACTCGAGCGCATTGTCGAGGCAGGCGGTGTCCGATTGATTGTCGGGGATGATCGGCCACATCTTGTCGAGATCGGCGCCGATCAACGGCGATTCGAGCGTCCTTCGCCGCGCGTTCATCCAGTTGACGTTGCCGCGCAGCGTGTTGATCTCGCCATTGTGCGCGATCAGTCGATACGGATGCGCCAGCCGCCACGACGGGAAGGTGTTGGTCGAAAAACGCTGGTGGACCAGGATCAGCGCCGACTGGGTCAGCGGGTCGGCCAGGTCGCGGTAGAATGACCCGAGCTGCGACGGCTGGAGCATCCCCTTGTAGACTAGGGTTCGGCTCGACATCGATGCGATGTAGAACTCGTTCAGCCCCGGCAATTTGCGTTCGGTCGCCAGCGTCGCGAGCGGGTTGAGCGTCTGCTTGCGGATGGTCAGCAGCTTGCGTTCGAACATCGCCTGGTCGGCCACTTTGTCGCCGCGGCCGATGATCGCGTGAAACAGGGTCGGGATCGATTCGCGCGCCCGCTCGCCAAGGATGTCGGGGTTAATCGGCACTTCGCGCCAGCCGATCAGATGTTGCTCCTCGAGCGAGACAAACCGTTCGAGCCGCGCCTTGGCGAAATCCCGCGCCGCCGGGTCGCGCGGCAAGAAACAGGTCGCCACTGCATAATCACCCGCCGGTGGCAGGACCACGTCCTGTGCCTCGCTCCACGCGCGCAGCAGGGCATCGGGAATCTGGATCAGGCACCCCGCGCCGTCGCCGATTTCGGGATCGGCCGCCACCCCGCCGCGGTGGACCATGCTCTGCAACACGTGCAGCCCGTCGGCGATCAGCCCGTGGCTGCGGGCCCCCGTGATATTGGCGACGAACCCCATGCCGCACGAATCGCGCTCGTTGCGAGGGTCATAAATGCCCTGACGTGGTGGTGCATCACCCACGCCTGCCGACGTTCGGGATGCATAATTGTATCCGCCGCAGAATCATCGACATCGTCCCTCGCGCACATGCTGCATCGCAGCATTTCGTCGCCACGGACAAATGTCAATCTAGGGGTGAATACCTCGCAGCACGGGCATGTGCTGGTGACGCGCGCAGTGCATTGCGAACACGTCTCTTGCCAAATTTTCCCAGCTAACAGGGAATTTGCTGGGAAATTCTGCTGAACTGGCAAGTTTCCAAGCGTAGAATGGTGCTGGAATGCCGCGATTTGCGCGATTAGTGACGCCATATTCCCGCTAGGCTGAGCCGGGAATTTAGTCTCCTTAAGCAGGGAAACGTGTTCCTCGCGATCAGGCGATCCATCGCCCAATTTTGTGGCATCGTCGGCAGAAGAGGCGTTCTCCAGTCGATATCGCGCGGCTAGTGTCCGAAATGGGTAGAAAACGGACTTTAGCGCCTGACCGAATGGAATGTCCGGAATTGGCCGAATGTGGAATGTCTGCTTTTCGGCAATCGGGGCGCATTGTCAGCCGTTCGTTCAGGATGGCACATGAAGCCTGTTTTCCGCCCGATGCGGTCGTCCGGCGGTCTCTCGCTAGAGCTCCAATCAGACGTTGGGCGGGCAGGTGGAGGCCACAACGCCAATGCTCTACAGATGTCAGGTCTTACGCCTTGCAATGGTTTTGAACGACTCCCGGACTGCACGCGATTGGGCATTCGAGGCGAGTAGCGTTCGGTAACTGGACGTTCTCAACCGCCCAATATGTTGGCGAGGATGCGGTCACCATCAGGGGTAAGGATCGATTCCGGGTGGAATTGCAACCCGGTCTGCATCGCTGCGGGGTCGCTGATCGCCATCGCCATGCCGTCGAAGGCGGCATGGACTTGGAAGCGGGCGGGAACGTTGCGGGTGCAAAGGCTGTGATAGCGGCCGACCGGGGCGGCCCCCTTCAGACCAGCGAATGGCCCGGCGCCGTCGTGATCTATCGCACTCGACCGACCGTGTACCGGCTCGGTTGCGCGCTCGACCGCCCCCCCGGCCTGATGGACGATCGCTTGATGGCCGAGGCATATGCCAAGCACTGGCACATGGCCGATCGCGCGGCCGATCAGATCGAGGGTGCAGCCGGCGTCTTCAGGCCGACCCGGGCCGGGCGAGAGGACAATGAGGGTGTCCTTGTCCCGAGCGAAGGCGATAGCCTTTGCCGCATTGACCGTGTTGCGCAGCACCCGCACCGTCGCGCCCTGCCTCTCGAATGCCTCGACCAAATTGAAGCTGAAGCTGTCGAAATTATCGATCAGGAGCACGTCGCGCCTCACGACGCACCTCCGGTTGCTGCGAGCACGGAAAGCAACGCCGAGGCCTTGCGGCGGGTCTCGTCGGCTTCGCGCTGGGGATCGCTGTCGTAGACCACGCCGGCACCGGCGCGGACGTATGCCACACCGTCCTTCACGATGGCCGAGCGGATCACGACGCCGGTATCCATCATCCCTTCGCCGTTGAGCCAGCCGATCGCGCCGCCATAAGGGCCGCGCTTGGTTATCTCGGTCGCGCGAAGAAGTTCGGTGGCGCGGATCTTTGGCGCACCAGTCAGCGTGCCGACATTGAGACAGGCCTGCAAAGCGTGAAGCGCGTCGAGGTCGGCGCGGAGCGTGCCGGTGACGGACGACACCAGATGCATCACCCGGGCGTAGCGCTCGACACTCATCAGCCTGGCGACGCGGCGGGTGCCCGAAATGCTGACCCGAGCGACGTCGTTGCGCGCGAGATCGACCAGCATCATATGCTCGGCGGTCTCCTTGCGATCGAGCCGCATCTCGGCCTCGAGCCGGTCGTCGTCGTCAATCGTGGTGCCCCGCGGGCGGGTGCCGGCAATCGGCTTGACCTCGACCGTCCGAACATCTGCGTCGAAAACCCGCACCGACGTTTCGGGCGAGGCACCGAACAGGATATGATCGGGGCCAGAAACGAAGAATTGGTAGGGACTCGGGTCGAGCGCGCGCTGGACGGCATAGGATTTCAGCGGATCGGGACAGGGCGCACGGAAGGTCCGCGACGGCACGATCTGGTAGATATCGCCCGCCGTGATCCGTTCGCGCAGCCGGGCCACGACTTCGCCATAGGCGGCGTCGTCGAGATCGACCTCGGGCTCGGCGAAATTCGGCGACGGCGTCACCGGGGTCGGAAGAGGCGCGACTCGGGCACAGCGTTCGACCAGCGCGGCCAGCCGCTCGGCGGCACTGTAATAGACGCGCTCGGCGGCGGCGGGGTCGTCGGAACCGAACGCAGTGCAGAGGAGGCGGGGCCCAGCGCCGGGCTCGAATATGATCAGCGACTCGGCGAGCCAGAACAGGTAGTCGGGGAAGCCCAACGGATCCTTTTCATTGGCTGGCAAGGATTCGAAAAGGTCGGCTTGGTCGAAGGCGACGACGCCGACGGCGGCAAGCGTGAAAGGCTCCTCCTTCGACCGCGAGGCGAGACCGGTGAGTAACCGCAGCACATCGAGCGGCGATGGAGCGAGCAGTCGCGCTTCGGCATCGTCACCACCCAGTGCCGGGAAGCACAAAGCCAGTCGGTCATCCTCGAATGAGTCCACCCGGTGCTCGAGGCGACTGGCGACCGTCGCTAAAATCTGGCCGCCGCCCTTGGACAAAGCGATGAGGACCACATTGCGGCCGCGGCATTCGATCCGCACGGCTGCTTGATCCATCAGCAGGCTGGGGCCGACGCTGCGCTCGAGCAGAAAGGTGTCCGGGCGCTGGCCATGGTCGGTCAGCGCCGCGTACAGGCCCAGCCTGTCCGGGTTGGAGGAGAGGCGGCGCTGGAGCGCTATCGCCTCCCCGTCGTGCAGGGAGGGAATCAAAGTTGCCGTCCGACCGCGCGTACGACCGGGCCGAGCGCAGCCATCAGCGCTTCGAACTGGTCCGGATACAGCGATTGGGCACCGTCCGACAGCGCCACCGCCGGATCCTCGTGGACTTCGACCAGCAGGCCATCCGCGCCGCACGCCGCTGCCGCCAGCGCCATTGGGATGACGAAGTCGCGCACGCCGGTGCCGTGCGACGGATCGACCAGCACGGGCAAGTGCGTTCGCTGCTTGATATACGGTATGGCGTTGAGATCGAGCGTGTTTCGCGTGGCAGTTTCGAAGGTACGGATGCCGCGCTCGACCAGCACAACCTGGTCGTTGCCGGCGGCCAGCAGATATTCGGCTGCGAGGAGCAATTCCTCGATCTTCGCGGACATTCCGCGTTTCAGCACCACCGGCTTGCCGGCCTTGCCGACCGCGCGGAGCAGCGAGAAATTCTGCATGTTGCGGGCACCGATCTGGAGCGCATCGGCATGGGAGGCGACGAGGTCGAGATCGGCGGTGTCCATCACTTCGGTGACGATCGGGAGACCAAGTTCATCTCCGATCTCGCGCAGGATCTTCAGGCCAGACGGGCCGTGGCCGGCAAAGCCGTAGGGACTGGTGCGCGGCTTGTAGGCGCCGGCGCGCAGCGCGGAGGCGCCGGCGGCCTTGACCGCCAACGCGGTGTTGCGGGTCTGGTCGCGAGTCTCGACCGCGCAGGGGCCGGCGATCACTTGAAAGACCGGGCCGCCGATCGCCATTCCGCCGATCCGGACAATGGTGTCGTGTGGATGGAGCTCGCGGCTGACCAACTTGTAGGGCGCGAGGATCGGCTTGACCGATTCCACCATCGGGTCGCCTTCGAGGCGAAGCTCGGCGAGAATGCGTTCATCGCCAAGTGCGCCGAGCACGACCCGCTCGGAGCCAGGCATATGAAGCGGCTTGAGGCCGGCGGCGGCGATGCGAGCGAGAATGGTCTCGGCATGGTCGGGCGAAGCTTCGGGTTTAAGAACGATGATCATGGAAGTTTCCTGGATAAAAAAGGCAAAAAAAGACCCGCCTGAGGCGGGCCTTTCCGGGTCAGTGGTGGAGAGTCTGGTCAGAGACTGCTCGGCCATCGCCAGGCGGGCACGCCATTGAATGCACTGCGCCACCAGCTGCCGCCGGCGGTGTTCGTGGGGAAATGTTTGCCCTTAGTCATTGCAGGCCACCTAGACTGGCGCCGAGCATTGCGTCAATCGCCAACCGACAATGCAATCGGGACGGGACCGGATTGTCGATCATTGTGGCTCGCAAATTCGTCCGAGCTCACGATCCAGGAATGCGGCAACATCGGCGAGATCGACCGACGTATCGACAAAGGCGGCGCCGATGCCCCGCGCAAGGATGAAGGGCACCCGACCGCCGCTCGCTTTCTTATCGCGGGCCATATGATCGGCGAGGGCGCGCCCGGAGACATGTGTTTTGTTGAGCTGCGTCGGAAGGCCGACCGCGGCGAGATGCGCGGAAACCCGCTGCGCCTCGGCGGCACTGCACAGGCTCCGCTCGGCGCAGAAGCGAAACGCGAGGGAGATGCCGAGCGCCACCGCCTCGCCGTGAAGCAGACGGTCGGAAAAGCCGGCTTCGGCTTCGAGCGCGTGGCCAAAAGTGTGGCCGAGATTGAGGAGGGCGCGCGTGCCGACGGTTTCGCGCTCGTCGGCGGCGACGATTCCTACCTTGCCGGCGACGCTGGTGGCGATGGCCTGACTCCTTGCGGCCCCTTTCGTCGCAAGCAGGCCAGCGCCGTTCTTCTCCAGCCAGGCGAAGAAGTCGGCGTCCTCGATCAGGGCATATTTGACGATCTCGGCATAGCCGGCCCGCATCTGGCGGGGATCGAGCGTATCGAGGCAGACAGGATCGATCAGCACCAGCGAGGGCTGGTGGAAGGCGCCGACCAGATTCTTTCCCGCGACCACGTTGATCGCGGTCTTGCCGCCGACTGAACTGTCGACCTGGGCGAGCAAGCTGGTCGGGATCTGCACGAACCGGCAGCCGCGATTGACGATGGCGGCAGCGAAGCCCGCGAGGTCGCCAACCACGCCGCCGCCGAATGCCACAATATGGTCGTCACGTTCGACGCCGAGGCCAAGCAGGCGATCGATCAGCCCGGACAGACCGGCCCAGCTTTTGGTCCCCTCGCCGGGTGGGAGGAGGATCGGCACCGCTTCGATCGCGCCCATTCCCCGCATCAGTCGCATGCCTTGCGCGGCCCAGACGGTCTCGTCGCTGACCACGATCAGCCGGTTATCGCGCGCGAGCGGTGCGAGATGGGCGCCGGCATTGTCGAGGAGTCCGTCCTCGATCAATATATCGTAGCTCCGCTCGCCGAGCGCGACTTCGATGCGCGTCATCCGCATTGCGCCCGATGAAGCAGCTTCTGATCGGCCAGGACCAGCGCCATCATCGCTTCAGCCACCGGTGCACCGCGAATGCCGACGCACGGGTCGTGGCGGCCCTTCGTGCTGATCTCGGTTTCCAGGCCGGCGCGATCGACGGTCCTGACGGGCGTGAGGATTGACGAGGTCGGCTTGAACGCCATTCTTGCCACTACCGTCTGGCCGGTCGAAATACCGCCCGCCACGCCGCCGGCGTGGTTGGAAAGAAAGACCGGGGTGCCGTCATGCCCTGAGCGCATGGCGTCGGCATTGTCCTCGCCGCGAAGGCGGGCGGCGGCGAAGCCGTCGCCGATCTCGACGCCCTTGACCGCATTGATCGACATCATGGCGGCGGCCAATTCGGCGTCGAGCTTGCCATAGACCGGCGCGCCCCAGCCGGCGGGAACCCCGGTGACCTCCAGCGCCACCACGGCCCCGATCGACGAGCCCGCCTTGCGCACCCCGTCCAGATAATCTTCCCAGGCTGGGACCGCCTCGGCCGAGGCGGCGAACAGGGCGTTGTCGTAGACGGCGTCGAAATCCACGGCGTCGGGCGCGATCCGGTGCGGACCCAGCTGAACCACGCCGGCGCGGATGCGTACGCCGTCGCTGAGGATCTTGCGCGCCACCGCCCCCGCCGCCACCCGCACGGCCGTCTCGCGCGCCGAAGAGCGGCCA
>ENA-OFCE01000156-OFCE01000156.1-metagenomes-genome-assembly--contig:-NODE-156-length-50375-cov-3.486606_pt1 | contig 50375 bp, 47 predicted proteins | sample MGYA00153388_OFCE01 | MGnify analysis MGYA00153388 | reverse complement strand
GGTTTTGTATTATAAGTTGTGTGGGGTTATATATGTAATTCTCCAAATGTATTATTTAGCAAAAAAAACACGTCTGTCAACAAACCCTCATCATCAAATATATATTACCATTAACAATTAATCATTGATGTTAAAAAACTTGTTGCTTTGCTTATTTATATTCCTGCTCTCGGCTTGTTCCTTCAATCGGAATACGCAGGACAAGGGTGCAGCATATTTGCAAGGTGAGTGGAAAGAAACAGATGTTCCCTTTACAGGGGAATTAGTCGAATTTAAGCAACGCGATTTCAAATTTACTTGCGATTCATTTTACTTGGTACTGAACAATTTTTCTAAGGCAGATTTTGCTCTGGACACTTGTTATAAAAGCGGAAAGTGGAAAGAATACGCCAAGGGAACTTATACTCTAACTGGCGATACCCTGCATTTAAAGGGAGCATACGCAAGTAAAACTTTCAAATTAAAAACATCGCCTTGCTATACAACTGGAGTGTTTGATGAAACCTTATTGCTGCAATCTCAAAGGGACTCTCAATTGGTTTTTAAATCCTATACCAGCGGACAAATAGTTTTAAAATTGCAGAAACGCTTGGTTTGCAATCCGCAATCTCTTTAATAAAAGCAAGCCATTTTGTTATATTACAAAGTGATTTTCATCACTTTTTAAACCAATCTTTGTCATTCTGTGCTTATATTATCCCCATTACTTTTACACCAAATTAACGTCCATATAATCATCTATGCAAACTGATAAGTTTTATTACGACAACAAAATCACTAGAGATTTTGCCATTGCAACCGTTTTATGGGGCATAATTGGCATGATTGTAGGCTTATTGATAGCCACGCAATTATTTAGCCCTAGTATGAATTTGGGCAGCCAATACACCACATTTGGTAGAATTAGGCCGCTTCATACCAATGCTGTAATATTTGCTTTTGTGGGCAATGCCATATTTATGGGCGTTTATTATTCACTCCAAAGACTTTTAAAAGCCCGGATGTTCAGCGATTTATTGAGCAAGATACATTTTTGGGGCTGGCAACTTATTATCGTTTCGGCAGTAATAACTTTGCCAATGGGTTTTACAACATCGCATGAATATGCCGAGCTAGAGTGGCCAATTGATATTGCCATCACCATAATTTGGGTAGTTTTTGGCGTAAATATGTTTGGTACCATCATAAAAAGACGCGAACGACATTTGTACGTGGCCATTTGGTTTTACATCGCCACTTTTATAACTATTGCGGTATTGCATATCGTAAATTCATTTGAATTGCCTATTTCTGCCTTTAAAAGTTACTACGTTTTTGCTGGTGTTCAAGATGCTTTGGTGCAATGGTGGTACGGGCACAATGCCGTTGCCTTCTTTTTAACTACTCCCTATTTGGGGATGATGTATTACTTTTTACCAAAGATGGCCAATAGGCCGATATATTCTTACCGCCTCAGCATCCTGCACTTTTGGGCACTGATATTTATTTATATATGGGCTGGTCCACACCATTTATTATACACTTCGTTACCCGGTTGGGCACAATCTTTAGGCGTTGCATTTTCAATTATGTTGATTGCCCCGAGTTGGGGAGGTATGATCAACGGATTATTAACCTTGCGTGGAGCATGGGACAAGGTGCGTGATGATGTTACCCTGAAATTTATGGTGGTAGCTTTAACAGCCTACGGTATGGCAACTTTCGAAGGCCCACTGCTTTCGCTTAAAGAAGTAAATGCTATTGCCCATTACACAGATTGGATTGTAGCCCATGTACACGTAGGCGCATTGGGTTGGAACGGATTTTTGACTTTCGGGATATTATATTGGTTAATCCCGAGAATTTATAGAACCACCTTATACTCGCAAAAATTGGCGGCTTTCCATTTTTGGATTGGCACATTGGGTATCTTATTTTATGCCATACCGTTATATTGGGCTGGCTTTACACAAGGTTTGATGTGGAAAGAATTTACGCCAGATGGTTTGCTGAAGTATTCTAATTTTTTAGAAACTGTTGTGCGGATATTGCCCATGTACGTAATGCGATCCATCGGTGGAGCCATGTATTTAATTGGTGTGATAGTAATGGCCTATAATCTTGCGAAAACTATGCGAATGGGCACATTGGTGGCCAACGAAGGTGCGGAAGCATTACCCTTGTTAAAACTTTTACCCGAAGAAGGCAACAATGAGTTTTGGCATCGTAAACTTGAGCGTAAACCTATGGTTTTATTGGTTTTGAGTTTGGTAGTGATTGCCATTGGGGGGATTATTGAAATGGTTCCAACATTTTTTATCAGCTCAAATATTCCTACCATAGCCAGTGTAAAACCATACACTCCATTGGAATTGCATGGACGAGATTTATATATCAGAGAGGGCTGTGTTAATTGCCATTCGCAGGCCATAAGACCTTTTAGGTCAGAAACCGAGCGTTACGGCGATTATAGCAAAGCGGGCGAATATGTTTACGACCATCCATTTTTATGGGGATCTAAACGTACGGGACCAGATTTGCAACGCGAAGGTGGAAAATATAGCAATGCTTGGCACTTCAACCATTTGATGGATCCGCAAACCATGTCTCCAGGAAGTATCATGCCTCCTTACAATTGGTTGATAGATCAGAAATTAGATACCACAACCACCGTTGCAAAAATAAAAGCTATGCAGACATTGGGTGTGCCGTATCCTGTGGGATATGAAAACATCGCTAACAGAGATTTAGCTCTTCAAGCAAAAGCCATTACTGATAATATGGTTATTGATAAGATAAGGGTGAACAGCGATAAGGAAATTGTTGCCATTATAGCTTACCTGCAAAGGTTGGGTACAGATATCAAAAACAAATAAATTATAACGATATGTTTAAGCAATTCATCAATACCCTAAACGGGAACGAAAACTATATGCTGCTATCACTTTTTATATTCTTCGCATTTTTTGTGGTGGCAACAGTTTACCTCTTCAGAATAAAAAAAACGCATATCCATTATATGAGTGATTTACCTTTACATACCGAAACACCCGATAAAATTTAAAATGAGTATGACAACACGAAGACTAGTATTAATTGCTTTATTAATGGTTTCATTGTCTAATTTTTGTTGGGCTGGCAATGCCGATTTGATAAACCAAATCGCCCTAATGGCCATGGTAATTGTGCTGGTGATCATCGGGGTAGTTTGTTGGGTATTATTGAAAACCATCAAAACTCTATCTGCCATTTTGTTGCCAAAGGAAACGGAAGTAGTAGAAGTTGTGAAACCAGTTTATGAATATGTTTTAGAACCCACTGCAACTAAAGTAACATTTTGGCAAAAAGTATTTTCTCTACGACCATTGGAGGAAGAAAAAGATATGCTGATTGAGCATGATTACGATGGGATCAGAGAGCTGGATAACCCCACACCAGCTTGGTTTATGTGGCTGTTTTACATCACTGTTGTTTTTGCCGTAGTATATATGCTCAATTTTCACGTCTTTAAATTGGGTAAACTGCAAGACGAAGAGTATGCCATAGAAATGAAGATTGCAGATATTGAGAAAAAAGCCTTCTTGGCAAAATCTGCCAACAGGGTAGATGAAAATTCTGTTAAGCTCTCCACAGAATATGCCGTTTTAGGCGAAGGTAAAAGTATCTATACCAAAAACTGCGTTGCGTGCCACGGGCAAAAAGGCGAAGGAAGTGTTGGGCCAAACCTAACCGATGATTTTTGGTTGCACGGTGGCAAAATTGGTAACGTATTCAAGACCATCAAAAATGGTATTCCCGATAAGGGGATGATTGCTTGGGAAAAACAGCTCACACCCAAACAAATTGCCGATGTGTCCAACTTTATCAAATCTTTAAAAGGCACAAATCCAATAAATGCAAAAGCACCGCAAGGGGACAAGGAAATATAACTTTGAGGCAAATTCTCGAAATTTTTAACTGAATACAAATTGGAACAACCAGACTATCACAGCACCGTACAAGCAACGGGTAAAAGAAGGTGGTTATATCCTTTGGTAAGAAAAGATACGTGGTACAAGTACCGCAATATCCTCAGTTACTTTCTTCTTGCCTTTTTGTTCAGCGCCCCTTTCATAAAAATAAACGGGCATCAATTTATACTTTTCAACATCATCGAACGTAAGTTTATTTTGTTCGGACAAGTATTTTGGCCGCAAGATTTTTTCATCGTAGTAATGGCCATATTGGCTTTTATAGTTTGCATCGTTCTGTTTACCATTGTTTTTGGTAGGATATTTTGCGGATGGATCTGCCCACAAACCATCTTCTTGGAAATGGTTTTTAGGAAGATAGAGATTTGGATAGAAGGTGAACCAGCCGCTCGAAAAAAGTTAGACGACGGGCCTTGGACAAAGGATAAAATTCAGAAAAAAACCATCAAACACTTTCTCTATCTGCTGATTTCTTTCGCCATATCCAACACCTTTTTGGCCTATATTATTGGCAGCGATGAGCTTTTTACAATCATTACAGAACCAATCGTAAATCATTGGGTTGGGCTTACTTCTTTGATAATTTTCACGTTTGTATTTTATTTGGTTTTTAGTCAACTCCGCGAATTAGTTTGCATAGTTGCTTGTCCGTACGGCCGTTTGCAAGGTGTATTGTTAGATAAAAATTCACTGGTGGTAGCCTATAATTATTTACGTGGCGAACCCCGTGGAAAAATAATTAAGCATCCAAACGAAAGCACACCCATCTTAGGCGATTGTGTGGATTGTAATTTGTGTGTGGCCGTTTGCCCTACCGGCATAGATATTAGGGAAGGCACACAATTGGAGTGTGTAAACTGTACTGCTTGCATTGATGCCTGTAACCAAGTGATGGAGAAAACGCATCGCCCCAAAAATCTGATCGGTTTTTATTCTGACGAGATGATCAAGAATGGCACAAGTCCAACTTTTACCACTACTATGAAAGCTTACAGTTTTATCATAGTGTTGATTTTTAGTGTATTGATATATTTTATCGCCACACGTAAAGATGTAGGCATAACTGTGTTGCGTGCTTCGGGAATGCTGTATCAAGTATTGCCCGATGGGTATGTGAGTAATTTGTACAATGCAGAATTGGTGAACAAAACATCAGAAACCATAAAAATCGAGATTGTGCCCGAAGATGCTGATAGCCATATTAAATGGATACAACCCTTCGATAAGCTCGAAAAAGAAAGCACTCATAAGGTAACTTTTTTTGTAATGGTTCCCCAAAAGGAGATCTCGAAAACTAAGACAGAACTAACCCTTTTGGTGAAACAAAATGGAACGGTTATAGACAGAATAAAGACAAATTTTTTAGGACCAGTAAATTAGTTATGAATTGGGGAAAAGGTATTATAATAGGACTTGTGTTGTTCATGAGTTTTATAGTGGTTTTAGTGGTTTTGATGTTTCGTTCGCCGGATGATGCTTTCGATAAAAAATACTATGAAAAGGGTTTAGCGTTTAACGATATCTATAACCAAAAGCAAAATGTAATTGATGAAAAGGTAGAACCCCAATTTTTGCTCAACTCAAAAACCTTGCAAATTAATTTTTCTGGAGTTCAGTCTGGCCAGATTAATTTCACTCGCCCTTCTAACCATCTGTTGGATACTGTTGTAAACATCAACCGAGATACGGTAATTATCCCTATCAAAAATCTAACAACCGGCCAGTGGCATTTGATTTTGAAATGGAAGAACCTCCACAAAGATTACCTTTTTGAAAAAGATATTTTTATCCAGTGAACCATCTCCAACTTGCTTTTGTTATGGGGCTCCTTGGCAGCTTGCATTGTGTGGGTATGTGTGGGCCTTTGGCATTTGCCCTGCAAGATAAAAGCGAAAACAAATGGATGTTGGTTTTCAGAAAATTATCTTACAATCTTGGCCGTGCCCTAACCTATTCGTTTTTGGGCTTATTGATTGGGTTGGCTGGCAAGCAATTATGGTTGGCGGGTCTTCAACAAACCGTGAGCATCATTAGCGGTATAGTTATTTTATGCGCCGCTTTGCCACGGATTTTTAAGTGGAGCCAGTTTAATGGCATCAGTTACAATATATTTTCCTCCACTATAAATAAACTGATTGCCAAAGCCTTAAAAAGCAGGGCAGGCAATTTTTACATAGGTTTGCTGAATGGTTTTTTGCCATGTGGATTCGTTTACATAGCCCTATCAACTGCTTTAAATTCAAGTAGCGCAACGCAATCTGCCTTGTTTATGTTCGTGTTTGGCTTAGGCACCACACCCTTAATGCTGGCTGCAATGTTGGGCGTACATTTTGGCAAACCAATTGTACGCTATCATATCAATCGTTTTTTACCTTGGTTGATGGTTTTGTTGGGGCTGTGGTTTATTTTGCGAGGCTTAAATTTGGGCATCCCATACTTAAGTCCGTTTATGGATAATCAAGAAGCTATATGTCATTGATGCATTTTTTTATTTAACTGGGGTCGATTATTTTTTGATTTTTTAAAGCCCGATCAGTGTCGTATTCTTTTAAATTCCTAAATATTTAGGTAACGTTCTTTTATGATTTTTATATGATGATCTGCATGGCCGGCTATAATATACAACAATGCGCCAACGGAAACACTGTGCCCATTAGAAATGCCTTTCTTCTTGCAATCGGCATCTTTTAAAGATTTAAAAAAATAGAGGTGCGCTTGGCGCAAAACCAAGAATTCGTCAACCAAATCGTTATAACTTGCGGCATCTACGTCGGTATTGGCTACGAATGCGTCTTGGTCGAAACCCTCCAGTAGCGTGGCATCGTTTTTTGAGAAACGCATGGCTCGGTAAACCATTACTCGTTCGGTATCTATCAAGTGCGCCAACACTTGTTTAATGGTCCACTTCCCTTCTGAGTATGCAAAGTCTCTTTTTTCTTCTGGTATATCCACAAAAAAATCATCTATTGCATTCAACTGATTTTTTAGTTTGCGGTTGATTTCCATATTGCCCACCATACTGATATAGGGCTGAAAAAATGGTGGATATTCGTTACTTAATGGCTGATACATAGTTTAAACTGCTTTTTAATATGATTCTAAATGTTGTTCCTTTACCCAATTCCGATTCTTTAACAAAGATATGTCCTCGATGATAATTTTCAATAATTCTTTTAGTCAGAGATAAGCCCAACCCCCAACCTCTTTTTCGGGTCGTGAATCCAGGCTCAAAAACGGTATCGAACTTAGATTTGGGTATGCCTTTACCGGTATCGCAAATATCGATGTACAATTGTTCTTTTACTAAGTTTTCTTGAATTTTGACCGTGATTTTACCTTTGCCATCGATGGCGTTCACGGCATTTTTCAAAATGTTTTCTATTACCCAATCAAATAATTGCAGGCTTAATAAAGCCTCCAAGTTTTTATCTCCCACAACCTCAAAAGTTATTTTATCGGATACGCGTACTTTAAAATATTCAACGTAATCGTTAATTATCTTATAAGCGTTTTGGCTGCTGAGTTTAGGGGTCGACCCAATTTTGGAAAACCTGTCGGCCACTATTTCCAAACGTTTAACATCGTTTTCCATTTGCAAAATAAGCGGATCGTCCTCGGCATTGTATTTATCTTTCAACAACTCTGTCCAGGCCATAAGTGACGATATTGGAGTACCTAATTGATGAGCCGTTTCTTTGGCCAAGCCTACCCAAACCTGGTTTTGCTCTGATCGGCGAGAGGAATTGAAAAAATTATAGGCCAAAGCCAAAAAAACAGCAATCAGCAATAGTTGTATGTACGGAAAAATTCGCAGTTGTGTAAGCAAGGCACTGTCTTTGAAATAAACCAGATTCTTTTTGCCATACAACTGAATTTCTATCGCACTGTGTTGCGACTTCATAGTTTGCAACTCGCGTTTAAAGTACGCTGGATCAAAGGATTTGCGATTGCTTTCCAGCTTAAAATTAGTTTTTGTCGTATCTAAACCCTGGTAATTAATAATTGAATCTTTTTCGTTTACCACGATGGCCGGCACAGGCAGGCTGTCCCTTACCAAGAACAGAAAATTCATGGTCTCGTCGTTATCCGTCTCAAACATTTTTTTTGTGCTTTGTGCCCAAACTTCTGCACGGGTACGTTCTGCCTTTGCAATTTTCTTAACCAGAAAATCGGAGTATAGTAACGAGGATGCAGCTATGAGTACCGCAAAAGTCAGTAAAACATATTTCCAACTTGTTTTCTTTTGGTAAGGATTCATGTTGCCAAAAAGCAAAAAGTGTTATGGTTTGGGCTGTTGCCCGATAAAACTTTCCTGTTGTAAAGAATAAATTTTCAAGGCATTAATTACCATTAATCATGATGGGCGTGCCTTTAGAATTACCCATAATAATTACTTTGGTGTTGGGCGATGTGGCAATTTCCTTTTGTGCCTTAATCATTTCATATTGCAATTGCTTGTCTGATAGGCCGGTGGAAAGGATTCTTTGATAATCTGCAATACCTTGCGCTTCAACTCTTTTACGCTCAGCTTCCTGTTTTTCTTTCTGCAAAACAAAAGTCATTTTTTGAGCGTCTTGTTCTGCATTTATTTTAGATTCTATGGTGGTTTTAACGGAAGCTGGCAGCGTAATGTTTCTCACCAACAATTGCTCTAGTTGTAACCCTCGGCTGGTAAAACTTTTGTCGATGTATTTAAAAATACGATTCTGAAACTCATCTCTTTTGGTCGAATATAAGGCAACTGCATCGTAGTAAACGGCATTGTCCCTAATTGCGGTTCTGGCAATGGGCCTAACAATTTTATCCACGTAATCAACTCCAATCTCTTGCAAAATTTTTGGTGCTTGGGTGGCTTTTACCCTAAATAATACCGATAAATCTATCACAACTTCCAAACCATCGGCAGATAAAATCCTGATGGCATCATCGCCCGATTTTGTGCCTTCGTCATGAATGCCAGACATGGTATAGTTTTGTGTTTTAACATCAAAAGATGTAATATCCACCAATGGGTTAATAACATTTAATCCGCTTGACAGGATATCTTTATCCACCTTGCCAAAAAGTGATTGTACGCCAACCTCACCAGTATCAATAACTTTAAAGCATGATGTGAGTACGCCAACAACCAATAAAGCCGGACCAACAATAGTTAATATTTTGCCAATTTTATAGGCAGGGTCTTGTTGTTGTTGCTTCATAAAAAAGCCAATTGCAAAAATAATAACGCCAAGAAATATGAGTACCATAGTATTTAATTATTTAATTTTCTTCTAAAAGTAATGTATTTTATGGTTCACACCATACATTTAAATAGCCCTATTTTGTTTTGCTAGATGGAGCCTTTGTGCTTTCTAAAGCTCTTACTTTCATGTCTTCCTTAATTTGTTTGATCAGCTTTAGCTTATAAAAAATAGTTAATCCAAAAGCTGCTGCACATACAATGGGTATCAGATAGTTTTCTCGTTTGAAGAAGTAGGTGCCCACCACAACAGAAAGTATAACGATAAGGTTTAGTAAGGTGTTGAAGATGAATTTTTTGCCCAAAACTTTATTCTAATGGTTAATTGTTACCGGTTAATTTAAAACAAATGGCTTTTAATAAACCCTTAATTCCGGGTCTATTTGTGCAGCCCAAGCTAAGATGCCACCTTTTAAATTATAGACGTTATTGTATCCCAATTTTTCTAGTTGTTGCAACGCGGAGGCACTTCTTGCTCCACTACGGCATTGCATGATCACGGGTTTGTCTCTTGATATTTTATCAGCCTCAATGGTAACTCCGGCCAAGGGTATGTTTTCTCCATTTATGTTTGACATTTCGTACTCAAATGGCTCTCTCACATCTATCAATTGAAAGTCTTTGCCTTCATCTAGCCATTGTTTAAGTTCGGTTACGGTAATTTCGTTCATTTTACGATTTTTTTTAATGTGCCACCAAATGTACGGTTTTAAATAAAAAAACGGTTGCGGAAAAACCGCAACCGTACCACAAACAATTACTATACTGCTCACATATAGTAAATACCTGTATTTAAAAGCTTTTTATAGATTTTTTATAAACTTACCTTTCCTAGTCTTCTTTATTTTGTTAGCAATTTGGCCTCGAAATTTGTGGTTTAAAATACCCACTTTGGGGTATTTTACGAACTCACTTGATACTATTTACAGTTCTATAATTGTAAATTCTACTCTTCTGTTTAGTGCTCTGTTATCTTCGGTATCGTTAGTTGCTACGGGCAATGTTTTGCCGTAACCTCTAAATGAAATTCGAATTGATGCCACTCCTTGTTTTACCAAATATTGTTGTACAGATTTTGCCCTCTCTGTAGATAATAAGTTGTTAGATTCATCACTACCCACATTATCAGTGTGCCCACCCATTTCTATCTTTACTTGCGGTTTTTGTTTGAGATATACAGCAATTCTATTTAATTCAGCAAAAGATTCTGTCTTTAACTCTGATTTACCAAACTCAAAAAACACATTGTTGATTCTTACGATTTGTCCTACTAATTCCGGGACCAAATATAAATCACGGGTTATTTCTTTATAATCGGAAAGCTGCGTTAAGTCCAAATTATCAGATATAGGCAAATATTTAGCGGCTAATGCGTTAAAACCGTAAACTTTACCATAAGGCAATGCAATTTGGTAACTTCCTGTTGTTGGATCGCTGATGGCAATACCTTCGTTAGAACCGGTCTTAAGATTTTCATAATTGACTGTAGCTTGTATAGGTTTATTGGTAACCCTATCATAAACTTTACCCTTAACAAGAACCACTGGTTGTGGCTTTAATTTTTCTTCCAATTTTATTTTTACCAACTCTCCACCTAAGGTCATATATGCATAATCTCCCTTTGCATCTAAAGAAAAATAGGCTTCCCATTCGCTACTATTTATGGTTGGCCCCATATTTATGGGTTCCGTCCAATTTTGCCAAGTTTCATCTAAACGTGTAGTTTTCCATATATCGTTTGATCCAATTGTCCCTGATCTATTACTGGAGAAATACAGCGTCCTATTGTCTGATGCAACAAAAGGCGTAGTATCGTCAAATTGGGTATTCAAGAATTTTAAATAAGCGGGTTTAGAAAAACTACCATCATCCTTACGAAAAGAGTAATATAAATCGCAATTACTTCCATCCTTACTTTCACTGAAGTACAATATTAAGCCTTTGCCATTGGGCAGTAAACAACCACCGCTGTACTTACCTTTATCCATATTGTCATAATCATCTAAATCAATCCCAATTGGATCCTTAAATCCATTTATACCTCTATTTATAAATGAATAACCGCCTTTTATTCTGGTAGCATTTTTAAAATACCCGCGTATTAACAATGTATTGTTATCCGGAGAGACATAAAAAACGGATGATGAGTTATTGCCTACATTAAATGGCGATGATAAGTATTTTGCGGTGTTCCATTTTCCATTTTCGTTTAAAGTAGAATACCATAGGCTTTGCACTTCGGCATTTGCATCTTTTCTAAACAATTCTCTCCAAAAATAAAGTTCTTTACCATCTGCAGAAAGCATTGGATGGCCTTCTGTAAATTTGGTATTCACGCCTGGGCCTAAATTTATGGGCTTTTGCTCGCCTTGAGCAAAAGCTCCTTTGCAAAAGCTAAACAAGGCAATAATTAGAAATATTTTTTTCATCTGCTGATAAGTAAAAAAATTTCCAAAGTTTATCGAATCGCCAACAAGTTATGTTAGTATGAATAAACTTTGGAAAAATCGGTAATTCATATTTAGTTTTTCAAATCCAATCTAGATATAAGCACTTTGTCTCCTCTTTCGGTTTCGCTGAACATAAAGGTGTAATTACCCATTTTTGCGGTATTTGCTTTTTTAAACAAGTAGAATTTTCTTCTTTCACTTTCACCCAAGGTTTTAAAATCAGATAAGGTACCGTCGGCTATATTGATAGCACCATATTCCATATTGAAAAGTGGTTCCCAAGTAGTTGTAGTTGTGCTTGAATTGTAGCCATAGGTAGTATGGCTTTCTTCATGGATAGATTTTGCCATACGCATTAACCAATAAATATTCTTTTTGTCTCCAGATTCTTGTACGTAGCTGGTTGCAGGAATCATATCAGAAGTTAACGGAGAATTATTAAACAAGCCAGAAGTTCTGCTTTGGTCTAAGAAAACGCCATAATTACGTTTCAGGTTGCCCATTGCATCAAACTGGAACATATAAGTTCCTTTGTAAATGCGCTTGCCTTTATTTTTACCCATAGAAGTAGTTTTGAAATCTTGACCATTGATAAAAATATCGCCACTACTAGCGAAAGATATACCACTGATTACGAATTTTTTACCGTCAAATACAACGAATTTTTTCTGATCGGCCGGCTTAACTTGCACTTTTTCAAAATCCTCTATAGTTGCAGAGTTTACGAAATCAAATTTGCCATTGTTAGATTTGCCTATTTGAAAATTGGTATATTTTAATTCATCTAATTGCACATCAATTGCATCTTGCGTAATACCCATATCTGCAGTACCTTTTAACATTGCTAAACCTGCACCCAAACCGCCAAAACCAGTTGCCGCTGATGCACTTTTTTCTTCCGCATCTGCAGAAGTGGTTGCAAGCAGGGTAGTTTTGTAAATTTGGTTGATATATTTTGATTCTGGGTCCTTAGTAGTTGCAGAGCCGTAAACATATACACCACCTTCTTTTTCATAAGCGCCCAACACACGCCATCCGTTTGATGGAGAGTTAAAAGCAAATTTTTCAACTATTTCTCCTTGAGCACTAATACGTACATAGGTGTAGTTTGTTGGTTTTGGGTCAGCAAATTTACTTAAACCCGGCCCGCCTTGTGGAGCAAATACCAGAATCCAATCTCTAGGAAAATCATCATTGCTTAATTCAGTATTGTCATCTTCGGCAGGTGCAGAGAAGATGGGTGCATTAGGATAATCAAAATCAATATTCCCTAATGTTTTAATGTTTACCTGATTATCGCAACTCAATATGCTGTAATGCTTCATAGAACCTACAAAATCGCCTTTCTTTTCTTGTTTACCAGCTATTACTAGTACTGCACTGTCTGATTCTACTTCATAAGAGCCTCCCCTGAAAATATACTTCTCGGCATTGTCTGTCGTAGGTTTAACTTTTTCTAATTGTTTTACGGACTTGTTATATTCTCCATTTAGCCAAAGGTACTTCCATGTAATTTGCTTTTTACGAAAAACTAATTTCCCCATCATATTCGCAGATGCGTTTAAGCTATTAGAAACATAACTATCTCCCTTAAAATTAAACCATTTGTACTTTTTCTTCATTTGGTCAATTTCTTGCTCATCTTTAACTGTTTTGATAAGATTGAGCTCTTTGTCAAAAGAGTAAATTTCGCGTTTCACCTTTCTTTTGGTTGTTGAGCGCAAAACAAAAACCATATCTAATGTTTGTTTAGAATTGTCCACATCAATGCCACCCAAATATCCATTTTTGGATTTTCTGGAAATATCAAAATCTTTTTCAATTAGTGGAACCTGAGCAGATGCGCACAAGGTTGAGAAAAGCAGCAAAAATATTGATGCAGTTGTCAAAATCTGAGTTTTTTTCATAATATTTATTATATTGTTTGTTCAGCCAACCTATATAAAAAAAATACTATAAAAAATACGCTTATCTGCGTATTTTTATCAACGGAAAAGATCTTCGATTTTGTGACTTAAAAAGTTCGTTTAAGAATAAAATGTTACAACAATCACACGGAACAATGGATCACAATTCCTTCTTCATCAATAAATCATTCAATACATAATGATGATACGGAATATCTAGGTGCGAAAAAACATAATAACCCATCTTAAAGTAAAACACATTGGCAGAATTGCTTCTGTTTACATTGAGTTCCAAACTTGTGCCTCCCTTTGCTATAATTTCTTTTTCAATAGCTTTCAATAACTTTCTTCCAAAGCCCAAGTTGTGCGATTTTGGGTGCAAGTATAATCGGTGTAATTTATATATGCCTTTACGACTGGTTTCGGAGTAACTGGCAAAACCAAACTCAACGCCTGCAAAACTAACTAACTTAAAAATGTGGCCGTCGCTCATTTGTTGTTGTAGTGCAGCGGGAGAAAATAACTCTTCCAGCATTAACGTAATTTGCAATAAAGGGAGATATTCTTTATAGGTAGGCACCCAAATTTCATTGGCCAATCGGTTAATGGTTGGTATATCTATTGTATTTGCGGTTGTAATCTTAATCATAAATCTTCAGCAATGAACAGGTGTTTCTTCTCAAAAGTAAACCCGTAAAAACCATCTTTTAAGGTGATAAAATTATTTGCCCTTTTGTAAGCCATAATATTCAAAAGGTTCTCCGTTAAAAACTTCAATACTACAATTTTTTAAGCTCCATTTATTAAAACCACTTTTGATGGGATAATATTTTTTATGATTTGCAAATATTACTGTGTTGATTTTATCTATGTAACCAGTGAAATTTACAGCGTTGAAATGCTTGCAAATAACGTTAACAGCAGGGTATCCTTCTTTGATGAGAAACGCCATACCTTTTTCTAAAAAACTTTGGGAATTACTCTTATAGATAAATCTGATACTTTCTTGAAAATGTATAGAGTCGTTATTTTCACAGATAACGGCATCAATTTTTATTGCCATAGATGCTATTTCTTCGTAACAACTTTCTGCAACAATTAGGGTAGGCGACCATTCTAATAACTGTCCAAAATATTCTTCATCAAAACCATCGAAATCCAAAATAAAAAGAGCGGGCTCTTGCTTTTCTTTGACAATATGGTGGCTGGACATCAGTTAAAAACTAATAAATGACTTTGTATATATTTTTGAAAGCCGTACTTGCATCTTCGGAAAGATTAACAGCCGCCGATAAAGCTATGCCGTGTATACCTGTATCCAAAAGTTCTTTTACGTTCAACAATTCGATGCCGCCGGCTGCAATTATTGGGATTTGAATACCCAACTTGAGTAATTCCGAAACTGCATTCATGTAGCCGGTAAGTCCCCAATGTTCGGCATTGTTAGGTTTGGTATTGGTATGACCAAACGGACCACATCCTATATAATCAGCACCATTTGCTTGATGCTTAATAATTTGCTCTAAGGTATTAGCCGATGCCCCCAAAGTTTTGTCATCCCCAATTTGCGCTCTTACAAAAGTTAAGTCAGCATCCATATCTTCTATGTGCACACCTTGTATATCCGCCAAACTCAGCAAATGATAATGTTTCGTTACAATTAAAGTTGTTCCCCAATCATCGCATAAAGCAGCAATTTGATGCAACTCTTCTATCATTTCATCATCAGATTTACTTAAACAACGGTACTGAACCCAATTGGCGCCAGCTTCGCAAGCCAGTATAGTCTGTTCTAAATGAGAACGATGAGGTAAATCTTGTGTGAGATAATGGAACTTGCCTACAAATTTTTTCATTGAAATTGGAGGATGACTTGTAAAGATCAACCTTCAAATATACATTTAACCATCATTAGAATTCCACGCTTATCAATAGGCGTTAGAATTTACTTCTGTATTTTAAATGCTTCCTCAATCGGTTCACCAATATTGGCGTTGGGTGCTTGTATGTGCAATAACGCAGCAAGTGTGGGTGCAATATCAGACATTTTAGTTGGATTAAAAGTTGAGCCCTGTTTTATCCCCCAACCCATAAAAATTAAAGGAATATGGGTATCGTAGGGATTCCAAGTGCCATGTGTAGTTCCAGTTTTGCCGTACCCTTGAAAATAAGCCGGTTTCAAGATGATTTGAATTTCTCCGCTTCTTTCGTGGTTATATCCATTAATTATTTTTTGTTTTAAAGAATTGGGAATGGATGCTTCTGATATTTTCTCCATGTCAATGGCATAGGACACACCATCTTGCTTTTGCAAGTAATTAATGCAAAATTTCTTTAGATTTTCTCTGTCAATGGTAGATGCCTCCAAAGCAATATTATTGAAGTTAACTTGATAATTGTTTAAGCTTAAAATCAAATTGTCTATCGCAAATTCTTTTTTCAGCTTGGTGTTCAGTTCCTTTAAAATGGCACTTCCAGCAAACAATCCTGCAGGTATTTTATGATCGGTTAAAAAAGCTGGATTATGTGCGGCACCATGATCGGCTGTCAAAAATAAGGTATAATTATTTTTGCCCATTTGGGTATCCAAAAATGTTAGAAAATTTGCTAATTCCTTATCTAATCTCAAATAAGTATCTTCTATCTCTACAGAGTTTGGCCCAAACTGATGGCCAATGTAATCTGTGGAAGAAAGGCTGACCGCTAAGAAATCCGTGATTGCCGAACTTCCCAAATTCTCTCCCAAAATCGCTTTTTTAGCAAAATCCAAAGTTAGGGTATTTCCCCACGGAGATGTGCGGAGGGCTCCATATCCTAAATCTTTAGTTGCCAAATGAGGAAAAACTGGGCTTTGTTCTCCCTTGAAAATACCTTCATGTGTATTATCGTCTGCTTCACTTTGGATATAAGTACTTATATCATATAGAGTTTGCCAATCTTGACGAATATATTTGTACGCACTTTTTTGATTGTTGAAATCATTTACCCAGTTAGGCAACTGGTTCATATAATAAGTGCTCGTTATCCAGTTTCCGGTTGCATCATCAAACCAATACGCCGCGTTTGCGCTATGTCCGGCTGGCAATATTGCACCTCTGTCCTTCAACGCAATGCCAATAACTTTGGACCGAAAATTTGTGGCCAATTTTAACTCATCGGTAATGGTGGTAGACCATAAATTACGTGGCGACATTTGACCAGCTGCTGAACTGCTGCCAACGGTTTTTACGCTGGAATCGGCAGTGCAATAAACTGGGTTGCCTGTAGTTTGATTTATCCAATCGTTACCCGTTATCCCCGTAAGGGATGGTACAGAACCGGTATAAATCCCTGTGTGGCCAGCCGCCGTAACAGTGGGTATGTAATCTATTTGCGTGTTGTTGCATGAGAAACCTTGGCTTAATAATCTTTTAAAACCACCATTGCCGTACCTGTTGGCGTATCGGAAAAGATAATCCCAACGCATTTGGTCAATAACTAATCCCACGATTAATTTTGGGGTTTGTAATTCGTTACTGGGAGTAACCGATATTTTTTTTATGGTTTTTTCTTGCGCCGAAAGTGTTAGCGGCAAACAAAATACAAGACTAAGGATAGTTGATTTGAAGAAATTCATTTCAGGTTATTTATGCCGCAAAATTACGCACCTTACCATGTACATTTATGCTTTTAATGTTAATTTTAATACCACTATGGATAACCTAGGTTGGTTTATTTCAGCGTTACCGTTCTTTCAATTGTTGTATTGTCGCCCGTTAAATTATTGCCTTCGCTATCCAAGAGTTCCAATTTAAATTTCACTTTACCTAAGCAAACATTCTTTAAAAAATAAGGTTGCCATTTGCTCAAAATAAATTGTCTGTCGTTTATGCTGAGCCTAACTTTATGGGTCGTATTAGATAAGGTGGTGTTCTTTACATAAAAATCCAATAAAATATTCTGTGTGTCTTTGCCCGTATATTCGCCTTTTGGACGGCTGTAAAAAAGCATTGGCTTGGTGGCGTCGTCCAACTTCACGTACTTGCCTTGGCCGTCTATTTTAAAATGTACCAATACGGCTGCAGCAGGGTTTTTTAAAGATTCATGGTACGACCGCGATAAAAACGAAAGCAAATAATGCTCGGAGTTTAGAGCCAACGTAACCGTATTTTCTGGCTTGTACAGCGCAACATAAGGCTTATTGTCCAGTATATAATGGATGTGTTGCCCTTTATCAGAATTGGCACATTCCTCCATATTCATATCCATCGTCATTTTAGTGAGTTCGTAATTCTGAACCAAATACTCTACCTTAAATTTTACTGAATCAGAACCAGATTTCTCTGTTTTTGTAGATGAGATACTGAGCGCCGCGTTTGGAAAATCTAGAGATTGCTTAACAGCCGAAACCGTAACCTTATTTAGGGCACTATCTTGCGACATTTGGTGTGAAACGATTGTTTTTTGGCTGCAGGCAGGAATTATAAAGAGCGAAGTGCCTAAAGCCAGGCCGATGGTGAAAAGTAGATTGGTTTTCATAAGAATATATATTTGTTTAAATAATTTTTTAAAAATGTTGCCCTGCCCCAAAAAGGTTCGGCTTTAGCCCAAGGCCCCAAAGGGGATTAACCGCTTTGTTCCCCCTTTGGGCTTAGGGGGATTAAACTTTCACCCCTACATTTGCATCTCAATACAATAAAGATACAAGTCTTGTAATAATATGAGCGATGTTTGTGTTTTATAATTATTCTTCAATACATTTAAAAATTATGACTGTAAAATTTAACCCTTACAAAAAACTTGCATTTGCCTTATTCTTTATAATGGGCGTAAGCACGAGGATTTTGGGGCAAGATTTTACATCTATCATCAAAATTGATACCATTGCTAACTTAGCAGCTATAGACAATTTTGGGAATATATTTTTGGTTACGCCAAAAAACGAGGTTCTTAAATTCAGCCCCTACGGAAAATTTTTATGGAACTATACCAATAATGGCTACGGCAATATCAGCCAGATAGATGTGAGCGATCCGCTTAGGGTAATCCTATATTACCCGGATTACCAACAAATGGTTATTTTAAACAATAACCTCAACGAAATCAGCAAGTTTTCCTTTAACGACAGTCCCAACCACTTTATCACTTTGGTGGCATCGTCCAATAATAATGGTTTTTGGGTTTACGACAGTGTGAACCGGGAGTTAAAGAAACTGACCAACAATTTTACCGAAGATTTGAATACCGGGAATATTTACCAAAGAGATGATTTGAACATACAAGGTAATTTTATGCTGAACAGCAACGAATATCTATTTATTAACGATGCGAGCAAAGGAATTCAGATCTTCGATCGTTTTGGCAATTTTTTTAAGACCGCAGTTGTTAAACCAATAAAACAATTTGATGTAGATGGTAACAACATAGCTTATTTAGAAGGTGGGATTTTGTACAGCTACAACTTTATAACCTTCGAAACCAAAAAAATAAATATACCTATACAAGCAGGTTTCAAAGACGCGGTATTCCACAATAACCGACTTATAATTTTAAATGAAAAAGGCGTAAGTTTGTGGGCTTTGGGGGAATAAGCCTCGGGCATTGGGCTACGGGCTTGGGTAATAAGCTTTAGCAAGATAGCCTAAATTGTAAAACAAACTGTAAGCCCGTTGCTCGAAGCCCGATAGCTCGAAGCTAAAACAATAAACAAGCAGCCCGTTGCCCGAAGCTCCAAAGCCCGAGGCCAATAAAAAAATGTTAGATAAATTAGAAGCTATAAAACAACGCCGTGATGATGTGGAAAGGGAGTTAACTAACCCCGACGTTACCAAGGATATGAAGCGTTATGCACAACTGAACAAGGAATACAAAGATTTGGGATTGGTGGTAGAGGAATATTTTAGGTACAAAAACGTAACCAGTAACATTGACGCCAACAAGGATATTTTGGCCAACGAAAAAGATCAGGAAATGCGTGAGATGGCCAAGGATGAAATAGACTTTTTGCTGCCCGAAAAGGAAGAATTGGAAGCGAAAATACGCTTGATGCTGATACCCAAAGAAATGGGCGACGAAAAAGATGCCATTGTGGAGATTAGAGGTGGAACCGGTGGCGATGAAGCAGCCATTTTTGCTGGTGATTTGTATCGCATGTACATCCGTTATTGCGAAGGTAGAGGCTGGCGTACAGAAACGATGGAAGTTACCGAAGGTACCAATGGTGGTTATAAAGAAGTAATTTTTAAGGTTATTGGCGAGGATGTTTACGGCATTTTAAAATACGAATCGGGCGTGCACCGTGTGCAACGCGTACCCGATACCGAGACCCAAGGTAGGGTACACACTTCGGCAGCCTCAGTTGCAATTTTGCCAGAGGCGGAGGAAGTTGACGTACAGATTAATCCTGCCGATGTTGATTTGCAAACTTCCCGCTCGGGCGGTGCAGGAGGGCAAAACGTAAACAAGGTTGAAACCAAGGTACAGCTTACGCACAGGCCGTCGGGCATTGTGGTGGTGTGCCAGCAAGAACGCTCCCAACTGGGCAACCGTGTTATTGCCATGGAAATGTTGCGCAGTAAATTATACGAACGTGAACTGGCCAAACATAATGAAGCCATTGCCAGCAAACGTAAAACTATGGTATCTACTGGAGACCGTTCCGCAAAAATACGAACTTATAACTACCCGCAAGGGCGTGTTACCGAGCATCGTGTGGGATTGACGGTATATAATTTAACGGCTGTTATGGATGGTGCGCTTACCGAAATTTTGGATGCTTTGCAATTTGCCGAAAATGCAGAAAAACTAAAGGAAGGCTCGACCCTGTAATTTAATATTTTTTTATTTTGCTTTGCGGATGTAAACACTATATTTGCAGTCCCCGACGAAAACGAAGGGAAAAACGGAGTGGTAGTTCAGCTGGTTAGAATGCCTGCCTGTCACGCAGGAGGTCGCGGGTTCGAGTCCCGTCCATTCCGCCAAAAGCCTTTCAGGGAAACCTGAAAGGCTTTTTTGTTTATGTGAAATTTTAAAGTTCATCTGCCTAGAATGTCCCGATTTTTCATCGGGAAGGTCGCGGGTTCGAGTCCTGCCGATTTTTTATCGGCACAAGCATTCCATTCCGTAAAAAGCCTTTCAGCTAAATCTAAAACTCTTATTAAAGATTACTTTAAAACTGTTTAACTTCTTCGCTCAAATCTAATACACTTACTTTACCCTTCAATTTTGAATGTATCAATGAACTTGCTGCTGCACTTCTATAACCTCCGGCACAATGTACTATAATTGGCTTATCAGTTGGAATTTCATTAACCCGATTTCTTATTTCTGCTAAAGGTATTGAAATGCTGTGTTGAAAAATCTTTCCTTCTTTCACTTCAGAATAATTTCTAACATCTACTATGGTGTAATCTTGTTGATGATTTTTAAACTCACTTACATTAATTTTTTCTTGAATTATAGTGCCGCTTTTAATTACAAACCCCATTTCTACTTGGCTTTCATATCCTATAGCAGCAGTTCTTTCTAACATTGCTTGTAATTGTTCACTGCTTTCGCACGCTAAATAAAATTTTTCATCAGGTTTGATTATGCTGCCTAACCAGGTTTCAAACTTTCCATTTTCCATCAAATTAATTGAATGCGGCAAATGTCCATTTTTAAAATCTTTTTCTTTTCTGGTGTCAATTATCCATAAATTTTTTTTAAAAACTGTTATGGTTTTCTCATCAACCGTATTGCCTATTTTAATCTTGTCAATGCTCTCTTTTAATCCAGGTGCACCGGTTCTGTTAAGTTCTACATCAAATGGAAAATATAGAGGAACAAAAGGTTGGTCTGTCAACAGATTTTGTACAAATTTCTCTTCCGTAGTTTCCTGTAAGCTCCAGTTTGTTTTTTTCTCTTCTGCAATTGTGCTGTTGCTTTCATTACTCAAATTTTTACCGCAAAGCGTGCCTGCTCCATGTGCCGGATAAACTACAACATCATCTTCCAATATCATCAATTTATCCCTTAACGAATGATACATCTGTTTTGCAAGCTCTAATCTTGTGGATTGTATTTTTCCTGCACCTTCTCTTAAATCTGGTCTGCCACAATCCCCTATGAAAAGTGTATCACCTGTAAAAACAGCTTTTTGCTTTCCATTATGTTCTAATAAAACGCTGATACTGTCTGGTGAATGACCAGGTGTATTAAGTGCAGTTAATTTTATTTTACCTATTTGTATTGTCTCCCCTTCATCAAAAGCTTGATGCGGATAAAATGCATGAACGTCTTTACTTGTGTAGATTGTGGCACCCGTAGTTTGATGTAGTTCTAAATGACAGCTTACGAAATCAGCATGTGGGTGGGTTTCAATGACGCCTATAATTTGGGCACCATTCTCTTTTGCATAATCAAGGTATTGCTTTGCATTGCGGGCAGGGTCAATCAATATTAACTTCTTTTCACAATCACTTAAAATTGCATAGCTGTAATGTGAAAGGTTTTTATCTTCAAATTGTTTAATGTGCATACTTTTTTATTTACGTTGTGAAGTTTATTTGTTTTTTTATCCAGTCGCAGAATTAAACCTTATCATTAACCCTGAGTTCGAATTATATAATTTGATTTTTATAAGTTTATTAAAAATTTGGGCGTTTTAACACGCTGGGAGTTTATCCTGACAAAGGAAGGGCTATATCTTTTTGGCGGAAAAGCCAAAAAGCCTGCCTGCCGGCAGGCAGGGATGCCGCTTCCATCGTTAACGCAGTAGCAGTCGCAAAAAATCTCATTGATAAATACTTGAAACAAAATAAAAATCGAACTCATGTTAGTAGCTAATGAGGCAATTTTTCTTTCAGTAATCCATATACCCATGTACCAGCAATAGCACTTAAAAGCGTAACTATAATTACACTAAAACCTGAACCAATTTGGGCAAACAAAGGGCCGGGACACGCACCGGTTATTGCCCAGCCAAAACCAAAAATTAAACCTCCATAAATCTGCCCTTTGTTAAATTTCTTCGTTGGAAATTCTATCTTTTCTGATCTGATTGTTTTGATGTTGAACTTTTTTATAAACCAAACTGATATTATACCTGTAATTACTGCCGAACCTATTACACCAAACATGTGAAAACTTTGAAGCCTGAACATCTCCTGAATACGATACCAAGAAATAACTTCTGACTTTACGAGGATGATACCGAAAAATAAACCCATTAGTAAATACTTCAGGTAGGATAAAGGACTTTCATTTTTGGATTGTTCTCCTTGCAGTACATCTAATGATCTTACTTCAAAATCGGTATTCATATATATTGGTTTTATGATTTTTGTTTGCATGATTATAATTTTAAAATAAATGGAAGAATAAAGTTAGCCATGATAAAACCACCTGCCATAAAACAGATGGTTGCAATTAATGATGGTAACTGCAAGTTGGATAAACCCATAATTGAATGGCCGGAAGTGCAACCACCAGCATAACGGGTTCCAAAGCCTACCAAGAAGCCTCCAAACACCATAAAGAATAAACCTTTTACTGTGATTAACTGTTGCCAATTAAATAATTGTTCAGGCAACAATGAATGTTGGTCTGTGATACCATAGCTGTTTAGCTCGGCAACAAGTTTAGGATTAATGTTAACGGGGTTTGGGTTGTTTAAAAAAGTTGCAGCTATAAAAGCCCCCAATATAATTCCGGCCACAAAAATTAAATTCCATACTTCTTTCTTCCAGTCGTAACTAAAGAATGGAATTTTACAGGGTATGCAAGCTGCACAAACATGACGTAGTGAAGATGAGATCCCAAAAGTTTTATTGCCTAATATTAATAAAGCAGGAACCATTAAGCCAATTAAAGGGCCTGCTACATACCATGCCCAAGGCTGTTTTAAAAATTCTATCATAAAATATTTATTGATTATACATTAAAAGCATTTGATTAATGGTTCACGCAACTTACGTACCCACAATAAAGAAATACGAGCCTTGCATAGAATTTTTATTTATTCTGTAAAAATCGAATTTAAAAAGCCAACTTTTGGTGACAAATGTCACGCATTGAAAAAAATATATTCCTTTAATGATATTTTTTTCTGCGTTTAAAAGGCTCAACTAATTGTTCTGCAAATTTATCCGGATAGTTTTCTACTCCTTTAAATCCAAGTTTAATATCTCTTCCATTTTCAGGCTGGTAAGCTGTGCCAAAAATATAATCCCACATGCTTAAAGAAAGTCCAAAGTTTACTCCGTATGGCACTGGCAATTCTTTTGAATGATGCCAGATATGCATCTTAGGATTATTAATTATATAATTTAACGGACCATAAGAAATACCAAGGTTACTATGGTTTAAATGACCAATAGCAACGGCGATTATGTGGATAATAAAAAAATCCTGTATCCCAAACCCAATCAATGCAAGCGGTATGTATTGTAGCGTTTTATAAATAAATGTTTCCATCCAATGAAAACGAAACTGGGCTGCAAATCCCATTTGCTGAACCGAGTGATGCACTTTATGAAATTCCCATAATCTTGGGTGCCTGTGGAGCAAACGGTGTATATTCCATTGAATAAAATCTGCAATAAGAAACATAATTGCAAATTGGATCCAAACAGGCAATTGTTGAACTTTTATCGCAACGATATTGATGATCCCAAACAAAGAAAGAAAATCATGGAACAGATTTACGCCAACATTGGAGATAGCATTGTATCCTATGAGTGAGAATAGAAAGAAATTGAAAAACATATAAAATCCATCCAGCCAAAAATCTTTTCTCACAACAGACTGGTCCGTTCTCCAAGGAAAAATGATTTCTAAAAGCCAAACGGCTAAAGAAAGACCTACTAACCAATAAAAATAATTATGCAAGGACGGATATAATATTTGCTCTATCAAATAATACCAGTAACCACTGTATCCTTCAACAATTATCTTAAAATATTTTTCAATCATAACTAAGAAAACTTGGTTGATCTATAATAAAACTTCTTTAATAATTATATAAATTCCCATACCTAAAACAAACCAGCCAAAACCTTTTTTTAGCTTATCACCATTTACTTTCTGGTTGAAGTAACCACCAATAAAAATACCTGCTATTGCAATAGCTGTAACTAACACTATAAATTTCCAATCTATAGGGTGTCTACCAAAGTCGCCTAAAAAACCAATCAGAGAATTGAGTGCTATAATTAATAGTGATGTACCGATGGCTTCTTTAATTGGCAGTTTCATCAACATTACCAAAGCAGGTATGAGTAAAAAGCCACCACCCGACCCTAAAAACCCTGTTACCAAACCAATGAGCACACCGTACATGACTAACTTAAATGGATCTTCTTTTGCCTGCACTTTTTCTACCATCTTTCTGTTTCTAATCATGGGTATAGATGCAACTAACATAAGTATTGCGAATACAACCATAACAAATAATGAATGCGTTACCTCAAAAGAGCCGAACTTAAAAAACACATCGGGTATAATTGGTATAATAAATTTTCGAGCAATAAATACTGTAGTGATAGAAGATGAGCCGAATAGTAAAACCGTTTTGAAGTTTACCAAACCTTTGCGATAACTATTATATGCTCCTAAAAGGCTTGTAAAGCCTACGATAAAAAGCGAATAGGATATAGCTATTGTAGGTGTTATAGAAAATAGATATACCAAAATTGGTATAGTTAAAATTGAGCCGCCGCCGCCTATCAAACCTAAAGCCAACCCAATAAATAATGATGCGATATATCCTGCTATTTCCATTGATGCAAATATGATGGCAATTAATAACAGCTACCGTGATAAAAGTCACAAAAGCATCAATCTTTTTTTATCCATTCAATTGAGTTTCTATGAATATTAAGCCAGGCCTGTGATTCCATTTTCTTTAATAAGCGGCTTACAACTTCTCTTGAAGAATTAAGGTCGTTAGCTATCTCTTGATGGGTAATTTTTAAGTTGTTGCCAAGCTGATGCACCTGTTTTTTTAGATAGTATTCAAGCCTTTCATCCAAACTTGTAAAAGCTATGGCATCTATGGTTTTTAAAAGTTCTTCAAATCTGTTACGGTAAGATGTAATTACAAACTCATACCAACTTTTATACTTACTCATCCACTGGCTCATGAACTCTACGGGTATTGCTAAAACTGTTGTATCCGTTAGTGCTTTTGCCAATAATTCGCTGGTTTCTTGTTTTGCTGCGCAAACCATTGAAAGAGAACAAGCTTGCCCCCCATTAAGATGATAAATGAAAAACTCCTTACCTTCACTATCCTCTCTATATAATTTTATTAAACCCTCTAAAATTAATATGGTAGAGCGTATGGGTTGTCCCATTTTTAAAATTGTTTCTCCTGCCTTAAAATTTCTTACAACGCCATGCATAACCATTTCATCGTATAAGCCATCTTCAAGGTTGGGGAAAAGTTGTTTAAGATTGTCTTTGTTCATCGTTTCTGAATATATAAAATTCCAAAATAGAAAAAGGCATTAAAAATCGCCCATTTAACTTATGCAAAGTTGAAATAAAATCTATGCAATTTGGAAATAAAATCTATGTAAATCTGAAATAGAAGTTATGTAAATTGGAAATAAAACTTATGTAATTTGTATATTCGTAGAAATTTAACCAAAGGAAATGAATGAATTTATTAACAGGCAAATTGCCCCAATAATAGAAGGGCAGAAAAATAAGTTTCCAGTTTTGGCAGTTACTGGCCCAAGGCAATCAGGTAAAACAACATTATTAAAAGAACTTTTTACTGACTATCAGTATGTAAGTTTAGAAAATCCAAATATGCGTTCATTTGCTAGTGACGACCCAATTGGCTTTTTGAATCAATATAGCGAGAAGGTTATTTTAGATGAAGTGCAAAGAGTTCCTGAGCTTTTTTCTTATTTACAAGAGAAAGTTGACGACTCAAAAATGATGGGGCAATACATATTATCAGGCTCTCAAAATTTTCATTTGTTAAATAGTATTACCCAAACACTTGCAGGCAGAGTAGCTTTATTTAAGTTGCTTCCGTTTGATTTCACAGAATTAAAGCAAAAGGATTTGCTGGCTAATTCTTATACAAAAGTGGCTGCGAAAGGGTTTTACCCCCCAATATTTGATAGAGATATTAAACCTTCTATTTTCTATGCTAACTACATTCAAACCTATATTGAAAAAGATGTTACAGAGTTATTAAACATAAGAGATCTGAAATCATTTCGAACATTTATAAGTTTATGTGCAGGCAGAGCAGGACAATTATTAAATTATAGTGCTTTAGCAAATGAATGCGATATTTCAAATAATACAGCTAAAGCTTGGCTATCGATCTTAGAAAGTAGTTACATAATTTTCATCCTGCAACCCTATCACGAAAACTTTAACAAACGACTTGTTAAAACTCCGAAATTATATTTTTTTGATACCGGTTTATTAAGCTACCTACTAGGAATTAGAAATGCCGAAGAAATAGAAGAAAATCGGTTAAAGGGTCAAATATTTGAGAATATGATGATAGCTGAATATCAAAAACAAAACCACCATTGCTATCTACATAAAGACTATTATTTCTGGCAAGATAGCAATGCGCACGAGGTTGATTTGTTAGTAAAAAAGCAACAGGGTTTTTCTGTTTTTGAGATTAAAGCAAGTGAAACTATAAGCAATACTATGTTTAAAGAAATGGACAAGTTTGAAGAAATTGCTGCTCCAGCACTTGTAGAGAAAACCTTAATTTATGGCGGAAATGAAAATCAAAACAGAACAAAATATACAGTTCTAGGTTGGCAAAATATCTCTAATCAACAGGCTTGATTAGAGATATAAGCCACTCATTAATTCGTCCTATTCCTATCCGCATAGCCGAAAACCTTTTGCAACAAGGTGCCGCTTCTGGCGCTGATGTTTGTACGGATTTTTAATTCTTCCTTGGCAATTTCCAAAAACAAGCCGTCAATGGCTTTTTGTGTTACGTAAATCTCAAGAGTTTAGCTGATTAGGATGTTCTGATTCATCATTAAGTGTTGCCTTTTTAAATTATTGAAGAAGTTCAACTAGGCATTACTCCACCTATAAATATCGTTTAAGTTTCTGCCCAAATGTTTGTAATCCATACCGTAACCCACCACAAAATCATTGCTGATTTCGAAACCGATATATGCAATTTCAGGAAATTGAGTTTTGATGGCATCGGGTTTCAACAATAGGGTAATCACCTTTATGGATGCTGGCTGCAATGGTTTTAGCGTTGATAATAAATAAGTTAAGGTTTTTCCCGTGTCTATAATATCCTCCACAATTATTACATCTTTCCCTTTTAAGTCAGCATCCAAACCTAAAATCTCTAGCACATCTCCGGTAGATTTTGTTCCTCCATTGTATGAAGAAACCTTGATAAACTCAATGCTACAGTCTAGGTTTATTTCCTTCATCAAATCTGCCATAAACCTAAAACTACCGTTTAAAACACCAATAAAAACGGGAAGCTTGTTTTTATAGTCCAAATTGATTTGGGCTGCCAGCAATTTTACGCGTTTTGCTATTTCCGGCTGAGTGATGTATATCTCGAAAACCTTATCGTTTAGTTGAACATTTCCCATTGATAAAAATTAATCGGGTGTGTGCTCTTTTTCGCTTTCTCTTCGGCTGCCGTCGTAAAGTTCGTATTCTAATAAACGGCAATCTAATTTACCATTATAAAATTCTATCCGATGCGAGGCTCTCAAGCCTACTTTTTTTGCCAAATCTGGGTTTCCCGTAAAAATGTAACCTCGGTAACCCTTGCAATCTTGTTTCAGGTAATCGCCAATGCGTTTGTAGGTAGCTTCCAATTTGGAGTGTACGCCTAAACGTTCGCCATATTCCGGATTAAAAATTATTACTCCTGGTTCGCCTTCTGGCAGAATGGTTTCGGCAAAATCCGCAACCTGAAAATCTATTAAAGTATCTACACCTGCAGTCTTGGCATTTTTTTCGGAGATATTTATCGCATCTTCAGAAATGTCTGAGGCAATAATCTTAAAATCTATATGCTTCACAATCTGGTCTTTCAATATTCTGCGTTCATTAAAGAAAACCTCTTCATCATAACCCAAAATATGCATAAAAGCATAGTTCATACGCAACAATCCGGGTGTTCGCCTGGTGGCAATCAAGGCGGCTTCGATAGCTAAAGTTCCCGATCCGCACATGGGATTTACGAACGTTGATTTTTTGTCCCAGCCGGTGGCAAAAATAGCTCCGGATGCCAATGCTTCCAACATCGGGGCTTTCCCCGGTATTTTACGGTAGCTGTGTTTGGCTAAGGTTTCGCCGGAAGTATCCAAATAAATTTCGGCATTTTCATCCTTCCAATATAAATGGACAACAGTTTTGGAGTAATCCGATCCTGAGTTAGGCCTTATTTTATGAACGGATTTTATCCTATCCGCAATGGCGTCCTTTACTTTTAAGTTGGCAAAAAGCGGAGTAGTAATGGTAGAATTATCCACGTTGGAGGTTACCGAAAAATATCCGCTAAAATCAATCAGCTTTTCCCATTCGATAGACAAAACCTCATCGTACATTTGGTTAGCGTCATCCGCTTTGAATTCTTTGATGCGATATAAAATCTGACTGGCACAACGCAAGTTCAAATTCAGTTTTATACATTGATTTAAGGTTGCATTTAACTCTATTCCGGTAGAAAATACACGCTCTGGCTTAAAACCCAAAGCTTCGACTTCTTTTTGAAGATAAACGGAAAGGCGTTTGTTGCAGGTTATGATAACCTTTGCAGAATTGTTGAAAACTTGATACATAATTGCGCAATTTACTTAAATAAATTATAGAGATTTGAAATTCATTATACGTTTATTATGGAAGTTAAAGGAAAAGTAATTGAAGTGTCGGAAATAATCAATGTTACCGATACATTTAAAAAGAGAGAATTGGTTGTTGAGTTTGCCGAAAACCCACAATACCCAGAATTTGTAAAGTTTGAAGCCATACAAGATAGATGTGCATTGCTGGATCCTATTAAAGTTGGTGCAGAAGTTGAGGTGTTTTTTAATTTAAAAGGCAGAGCTTGGACAGATAAAATGGGTAAAAAACAATATTTCAACTCCTTACATCTTTGGAAAGTGAGTGTTTTGAGTGGCGATAATGCTCAAGCTAGTTCACCCTCAACACCAGAATATGCGCCACCCGTAGATATCAGTGCTGCGCCAGGCGAAGATGACGACCTTCCATTCTAGTTTTTACGGATTACGAAACGCAATTATAGGCGGCGCTCATCTCCAAAATGAACGACCGCTTTTTTATATTCAGCAAATTCAGCTATGATATTAGTGACTGGCGCATCCGGGTTTCTGGGTGCCGAATTGGTTTTACAACTATTACAGGCCGAGGACAAAGTAAGGTGCATCAAAAGAGCAACTTCAAAAATTCCCCAGAAGTTAGAGCCCTATCAGCACAAAATTGAATGGCTTAACGCCGATGTTTTAGAACTATCTGCCTTGGAAGATGCTTTTGAGGGAATACACAAAATTTACCATTGTGCCGCCCAAGTATCATTAAACCCAAAGGACAAGGTAAAAATGATTCGTACAAATACCCAAGGCACTGCCAATGTGGTTAACTTATCCATCGAAAAAGGGATCGAAAAATTGATTCACGTAAGTTCTATTGTTGCCTTGGGCAAAAGTAAAGATGGTGAACCCATTACCGAAGAAAATTATTGGGATGCCTTTGATATTAACCACGGTTATTCTATATCTAAATACCAAAGTGAAATGGAAGTTTGGCGAGGCATGGAAGAGGGGCTGAACGCAGTAATTGTTAATCCATCCGTTATTATTGGTGCAGATGCCGGCCAAGAAGGTACACGAAGTATTTTTAGTACGGTAAAAAACGGTTTAAAATACTATACCGGCGGTAGCACTGGTTTTGTGGACGTATATGATGTAGCTCGTTGTATGATTTTTTTGGGGAATAGCGACATCAAAAATGAAAGGTTCATCATCAATACCGAAAACCTCAGTTATAAAAATTTATTTGAAACCATTGCTGCCGCTTTTAAAATTGCCCCGCCCAGTAAATTAGCAAAGCCTTGGATGTTGGAAATTGCTTGGCGTTTAAGCGAATTAAAAAGTTTTTTAACGGGCACTAAATCTAGCATTACAAAGGATATGGTACAAATGGGTTCTCATTCAGATATTTACAGCGCTCAGAAAATAAAGGGAGTTGTAGATTTTGAATTTAAACCAATAGCGCAAAGCATCAAAGAAATTACCGAAACTTTTTAGAATTGCAATCTTTTTACATTTTTAAATAATTGTTGCCAACCTTTTTCAATCTTCAAAAAAAATTTCAAACTTTTCAGTCAATTTCCCGATTGTATGTGCAATTGTTCAAAAAACAGAGATTGTCATTTCCCGAAATTTGATAATGACCTGAGTTAGATCATTGTTTTAATCTATAATATTAAAAATTTCTAAAAAAAGGTTTTATGCTAAATGCAAAGCTTTAGCGGTTATGGAGGTTTCCCCGACTGCCGTTTGGCATGCTTTTTTGACCGTAGCTTTAGTTGAGCGTGGTCGAAAACAAAGCGGAGGACAAAAAAGATTTAGCATTTCCTCTGGAAAATAAACTCCAAGCGTGTTGCTTGCCTGCCGGCAGGCAGGAAACGCCCAAGTCATGCACATTCTTCTAAAAAATATTTTTTATAATCGAACAGGTTAATAAAGAAGCGAATCCCAAAAACTATTTTTTATGAAACCACGTAATTAGTTAAACATACTAACCTTATGAAAAAAGTAACAAAATATTTTTCTTTCAGCATTTTGATGTTGATATTTTCGGCCTGCAACAGCAATGGCCAAACCAAATCGCAAAAAGATTTGAAAATGAACTTAAATCCCCCAAAGGGTAAAGCCGTTGCTGCCTTTGCTGAAGGTTGTTTTTGGTGTTCAGAACACGTTTTTGAAGCCGTTGTTGGCGTTGACGAAGCTGTTTCTGGATATGCAGGCGGAACTACCATAAACCCAACCTATGATTTGGTGAATACAGAAACCACCGGTCACGCCGAATCCATTTTGGTGTATTACGACCCTAAAATTATTTCTTACAAAGAGTTGGTAAACGTATTTTTTGCTTCGCATGACCCAACTACAAAAGACCAACAAGGCCCGGATAGGGGAAACTCTTACCGCTCTGTACTTTTTTATCAAAACGATGCAGAAAAAGCCATTGCTATGCAAGCCATCCGAGATATAAGTAAAACTAAAAGGTTTGCAAAACCATTGGTCACCGAATTACAAAAATTAAGTGCTTTTTATAAAGCTGAAGATTATCATCAAGATTATATCAAACAAGATACGGGAAACCCTTATGTTAAAAATGTATCCTTACCCAGGTTTGAAAAATTCAAGAAAGTGTATAAGGGAAAGTTGAAGGGGTAGATGGAATTGGTTACTATTGCAATATCAATGGGTTGTCGCAAATTGATTGAGCATTAAATATTTCATCCCAGAGATTGCGCTGATTTACACAGAATGCATCCCATATTTTTTACCATCAATGCAATTAATCTGTGGGAATCCACGTACTCCGCGGGAGTTATAAAAATCAGCAGTTTATATAGCTTCTTGCGAATTGATTCAGCCTTAGAAATTGTTATCCCACTGATGGAAATGGATTTACACAGAATGTATTCTATGTTTTTAGGTACAAATACAGATAGTATCTTTCCATAAATCTGTGGGAATCCACGTATTCTGTTGAGGTGAAAAAAAACAGGAATATAAATACTACATGATTAATATGTTATTCGATTTTTTTTTCAGCTGTAGCTAATTCAAAAATAGTATTTGTTATTATCATTAAATACTCTCCTAAGTCAATATAGGCTTTATGACTTTTCCCGCAACGTCAGTCAGTCTATATCTTCGTCCTTGATGTTTAAATATTAGCTTCTCGTGGTCAATTCCCAATAAATGAAGTATTGTTGCCTGTAAATCATGCACATGAACACCATCCTTTACAATGTTATAGCCAAACTCATCTGATTCTCCATAGGTCATTCCTTTCTTAATTCCGGCGCCAGCCATAAAGATAGTGAAGCAACGCGGATGATGATCTCGACCATAATTATCGAGCTCTAGTTTACCCTGAGAATAATTGGTGCGACCAAATTCTCCGCCCCAGATAACCAGCGTTTCATCTAATAAACCACGCTGTTTAAGATCCTTAATCAATCCGGCCGATGCCTGATCAACAGATTTAGCCATTAATTTAATGTCATTGGGCAAGTTACTATGTTGATCCCATCCTTGGTGGTAAAGCTGTACAAAGCGCACATCTTTTTCTATCAAACGGCGGGCAAGTAAACAATTTGCGGCAAATGTACCTGGCTTTTTAGAATCTTCACCGTACATGTTATAAATATGTTCTGGCTCTTTGGAAGTGTCGAGTGTTTCAGGTACCGAAGCCTGCATCCGATAAGCCATTTCGTACTGCGATATACGGGAGTTTAGTTCTTCATCCAATATGCTCTTATACTGGAGTTGATGTAGCTGAGCCAATTTATCCAAAACTCTTCTTCGGCTCATACGATCCATCCCGGCAGGATTATTAAGGTAATAAACTGGGTTAGCACCCGACTTGAAAATAACACCCTGATGTTCGGAAGGAAGGAAACCGTTTCCCCAAAGCTTAGAATATAACGGTTGATCACCTTGCCTGCCTCGAGAAAGTAGAACTACGAATGATGGAAGATTCTTGTTTTCGCTTCCTAATCCATAACTAAGCCAAGAACCAATACTTGGTCGTCCTGCCTGCTGACTACCGGTTTGAAAAAAAGTAATAGCCGGATCATGATTTATCGCTTCGGTGTGCATCGATTTTATGAAGCAAAGCTCATCTACAACTTTTGCGGTATGTGGCATTAGATCTGACACCCAAGCTTTGCTTTTACCATGTTGCTGGAAATCAAACTTGCCCATTGCTAAGGGAAATGATTTCTGATTAGAACTCATTCCAGTTAATCTTTGAGTCCCTCTAACGGAGGCTGGTAATTCTTTGCCGAACATATCACGAAGCTTCGGTTTATAATCAAACAACTCTAATTGAGATGGGCCACCGCTTTGGAACAAATAAATTATTCGCTTAGCTTTCGGAGCAAAATTCGGTAAAACAGGTTTTGGATTTGTATCAGCAAATAATTCTGATGGCATTAAAGATGCTAACGCTGCCAAACCTACTCCTGCCAAGCTGGTTCGTGAAAGAAAATCTCTGCGACTCATTTGGAAAGCAACCTCGTCTTCGTGCGTATGATGCATGTCTAATCTATTTTATCGTTTAGTAATAAACTCATCGAAATTCATCAATGTATTAGCAACCACAGTACAGGTAGCCAGTTCAGGAGTGTTTAATACTTTGTCGTACTTAAACTCCCCAACAGTTAACAGCTCTGCAGCCTTTTTAGTGTTTTTCGTAAAATCGGCCAACTCTTCTCTGTACAAATCCAGCAAAATATATAGTTCTTCCTTACGGGGATATCTGCTGGTGAGCGATCTAAAAGCATAAGTTATCCTACTGTCCGGAGAATTGCCTCCCTTTTTAATCATTTTCTCGGCTAGCACACGTGATGCTTCAACAAACTGAATGTCGTTTAATAAAACGAGAGATTGTAAAGGTGTGCTGGTTTTTTGTCTTCTAATCGTACAGGCATATCGGTCCGGAACATCAAAGTTTACCATTGCGGGATTTGGCGAACTACGCTTCCAAACCGTATAAATACTTCTGCGGTAAAGTTCATCACCATGACCCTGAGGGTAAGAAGTAACATTTCTGGTTGCTAATGCTTCCCATAGCCCTGCTGGCTGATAAGGATACACACTTTTACCGCCTATTTTTTGAACCAATAAACCACTTGCGGTCAAGGCGTTATCCCGTATCATTTCTGATGACATCCTATAAGATGGTGCCCTCGAAAGTAATTTATTATCGGGATCAGTTGCTAGTATTGCTTTTGTAGGTATTGATGATTGACGATACGTTGCAGACATCACCATTTTTTTAAGTAAGCTCTTTACGTTCCACTTTTCCGTCCTGAAACTGTATGCCATCCAATCTAACAGTTCAAGATGGGTGGGCAGTTCTCCTTGATTACCAAAATTTTCTGAAGTTTTAACAATTCCTTGTCCAAAGCATTGCTGCCAAAACCGGTTTACGGCAACTCGGCTAAAGAGTGGTTGTTTATCGCTTGTTAGCCAATGTGCTAAACCCAAACGGTTTTGAGGGTAACTTTTATCGAAAGGCAATACGCTTTCTGGTGTGCCTGGCTGTACTCTAGTAGTTGGAGCATCGTAGGTTCCCCTATCTAGTATGAAAGTGGGTCGTGGGGTTTTAAGTTCCCTGTAAACCATTATAGCTTCCTGCTCTGTAAGGATTTTGTTTTCTTTCCCTCTAATTTGAGAAAGCTTTTTGAGAATTGCATTATAACCTTTATTGTGAGCTGATAAGTAATAATCAAAAAGCTGATCCTTATGAACGGATTGCAATTTGGAGTCCGAAACTTTTAACAAACGCGGGATAATATTGTAATTGCCTGCTAATTGTCTTACTTCAAGGGTTGATAGTTTTCGATTATATGCTTTTAAATCGTCGTAAGTAACATTGGATATGGATTTACCTGCTGCCTTCCCCAGTTTAAAACCCATTAATGACCAAGCTTCTTGACCTAAAGTAGAAACTATACTTTGTTTCAAGTTGTCGTTTACAACATCTATATGAGTTTCTTTACCATTCAAGAACAACTTTATACCAGCAGCTTTACTACTGCCATCGTAAGTAAGCGTTAAATTATTCCATTTTTTATAAGGAAGTTTTTCAATAGTTTTAAGGGTTATGCAATTATCGGGAGCAACGTAGTTGAAGCCAATACTTATGGTTCCATCCTTATTTAAGTCGCATAAATATCCTCGCCAACCATAAAGATCGCCACCTGTTCTGCTAAAGAGTGGGCCTTTTTCACCGGGCTTATCCACATTTAACCATAAACTGATGCTGAAGGGCTCGTTTCTTTCAAAATTTAAAAATTTATTAAAGCCGATTTCCATATCGCCAGTAACTTTCAAACCAGTTTCAAACATTCCTTTTACAGGGAAAGGACCTTTACCTTTTTCGATTTTCGTTTCACATTTCAAAGAATCTTTTACAAAATTCTTCAATACTTTATCATCGAAAGTAAAGTGACCAATCATACCTTCCGTTATGTCAGAATATCTACCGCTTTGCTTCCTCGCTTCAGCAAGCCACACCTCAAACTCTTTCTTATACAGGTTTTTATCGTCTAACTGTTTTTGAAGTGGAGGTAATTCAAGCGCATTAATGTAATTGAGTATTTTCTGAGTTTCTGGTTTAGTAAGTATGAGCGATGGACTAGCCTCTCCCGCATTAGGAATTTCACCCGACTCATTATTGTTGTTGAAGAAAGCAAATAATTGATAGTAGTTTTTTTGTGTTATGGGATCGTATTTATGGTCATGACAGCGTGCACATTCAATACTTAGCGATAGAAACGCTTTACTAAAAGTATTTACACGATCGGCTACGTACTCCGTACGATATTCTTCATCTATAATTCCACCTTCTTGGCTTTGTGGGTGATTACGAAGAAAGCATGTAGCTACAATCTGTTGTTTGGTGGGCTTCGGAATTAAATCACCGGCCAATTGCCAGGTTACGAATTTATCATAGGCAAGATTCCTGTTGAAAGATGAAATCACCCAATCTCTCCATGGGTAAACATTGCGCATACCATCATCTTGGTATCCATGAGTATCCGCATATCGTGCGGCGTCGAGCCAATCTACCGCCATTCGCTCGCCAAAGTGAGGGGATTTTAAAAGGCGGTTAACCACTTTTTCATAAGCATGTGGAGATTTATCAGCAGTAAAAGCATCAATCTCCTCAATGGTTGGTGGTAAGCCTGTCAAATCAAACGACAAACGACGAATGAGTGTTTCTTTAGGTGCTTCCTTACTTGGACTCAATCCTTTTGCTTCCAATTTCGCAAGCACAAAATTATCTATCGGATTTTTAATCCATTTTTCATTTTTAACTTCTGGTATTTTAGATTCTTGGGGTGCTACTAAAGACCAATGCGGCTTGTATTCAGCGCCATCCTGTACCCATTTAATTAGTATTGCTTTTTCTTGGGCGGTTAGCGTTAGATGAGAGGAGGGTGTGGGCATAATTACATCCGGGTCATTAGCAATAATTCTATGAAATAAGTCGCTTTTTTCTAAATTTCCTGGTACAATTGCTTTCCTACCGCTTTCAGTTACTTTGTCGTAAGCCACGGCCAAGTCTAGGCGCAGACCACCTTTTTGTTTATTTTTATCAGGACCATGACATGCAAAACACCGATCTGATAATATGGGCTTAACATCAATATTATAATCTAGTTTTTCAGGCAATTTAGCCATCGCCGATTCAATGTCCAAGGGTATTTCTGGCCTTGAGGAGCAAGCTGCTATCATTGCGATAAAGAAGAGGCAAATGGCCACGGTTATATACAATGGCCTAATAGTTACTAATCTATGATCCACTTTCATAACTGATTTTAACGTTATCGCCCATAGTTTTTTTAAAGTTTTCTATTCCCTTATTTGTCACCCTAGTTTCCCACAGATGAAGGGTAGTAAGTTCTTTGCAATTGCTTAGGGCACTTAACCCACTGTCTGAAATATTTGTGTTGTATAAATTTAAATAACGCAAATGTGGAATGCTATTGACGTATGTTAACGCTGCATCGGTAATGGCAGTATTATCCAAGCTTAAGCGGGTAAGGTTTTTAAATTTAGCGATATTTTTCATAGCACTGTCTGTTATTTTAGTGTCTGAAAGGTCGAGCCATATAATCTGATCTTTGAACTTTAGAATCTTTTCCATCTGTGCATCAGAGAAATTCGGGTAATTAACCAGATTTACAGAAAAATAATCATTGTCAGGAGTAAGTGGGCTAAATACGATTCCCTGTTTCTCGAAATCAGTAAGATCGGATGGTTTGACTGCTGAAATTTTAACTGACGGAATTTCTGTTTTCTCCTTGGTATCACTTGTGTTTTCAACTACTTGTTCACTGGTTACTTTTAAAAGTTTAGCCAATGCTAATTTAATAGTATCAGTTTTTTTAAGTTGTGCAGTTTTTACATTAAAATCAGACTTTCCGGCATCTATCCACCATTTAATGATTTGGATTTCCTCGGCAGACATATCTATTTTCCCTTTGGGAGGCATTCGTTTATCATCGTCTTCGGGTAGTAAAAGCCGTTTATACAATTCACTAGATGCCGAATTCCCTGCTAAAATTACCGCTCCGTGCTTGCCGCCTTTTTGTATAAATTCTGGTAGATCCAATCGTAAATCGCCTTTCATTTTGGAGGAATTATGACATTGCTGACATTTGGTATAAAGTATAGGTTCAATCAAATCTCGAAAAACAACTGCTTCTTCTATGTTAGTTACGGGTTTGCTAGCTATTCTTTTAGGTTCATTGCCTAACATCGCCTGTAAAGGCTGGGTCAAATAATCTTCGCCATGGGTAAGATTTCCACCGAAGTGCCCGACGCCTATTAGCAAAAAAGTACTTGCCACCACAAAATAAAACCTCAAAGGTTTAAATGCATTTGATTTTAGCGTTATGAAAATTAATCCGGTTAATACAGCTAGGGTGATACCCGTATTTTGATGAAGATTTAAAGCGCCCTCTGCATAACTGCCACCCAATTTCAACATGTAACCTAGAATGCAGGCCAACACTGCACTACTAAAACTTACTCCCCATAATAATGGGAGAAAAGATGATAAATAAGAATCCTTGTTGAATTTAATATAAAACTCTATGGATATTGCAAGCATCAATATACCTATTGGTACATGTACGACCAAAGGATGAAACCTGCCTATTAATTCAATCAAGTTATTCATTGCTTAAATTCGCTCCAACTTTATCGGATAGGTTTTTTTTGAGTTCCATTGGGGCACGTAAATATTCTCGTCGTTATCTATACAAACGTCATGTGGATGCATAAATCCTGTGTAAGAATTATCTTTTTGCTGAGTTTCTAGTTTGCCATTTTTATACACTGGCTCAGTGCCTCCAGGTGTAGATACAACCCTATCATTCTTATCGAAAATTGTTATGTATCCGGAATTTTCTAAACTTTCGGAGGTGCTTCTGTAAACTGCGGCAAACATATTTTTACCTTTTATAACTGGCCTGCAAATAAATGAGCCCGGAACTGGTATAGTAGAAATGTATTTGCCATCTAATGTAAATCGCTTCAAACTTGTATGAGATCGGTCGGTGATGATTAATGTTGGGTTCTGCTGATTTCTAAAATCTATGATAATACCGTGACAGCATTGAAACTTTTCATTTTCAGTTCCTCGTCCACCAAAATGCCTGATGTATTCTCCCTTGCTATTGTACTGCGTTATAAAATTCATTCCATAACCATCTGCAACATAAATATCTCCGTTGATAGGATTTATTGCAGTTTCAGTTGGGTTATACTGGCGAGGATATGCATATTCGCCCGTTTCTTTTGGATACTCCAACTTTAAGATTTCTCTTCCTTTTAAATCAGTTTTGATAACCTGACCTCTATCTGTATCCGTGATAAACAAAAATTGTTCTCCGCCCTCGTTGGTAAGCGTTAAGCCATGACCTCCAGGATAACTGTTCCCCCAACATTCTAGGAGCTTGCCCGATTTATCATATATCAGAACATTGTTTTTAGTCTCGTTGGTAATCATTATCAAACGTCCCTTTGCATCTTCCACCATTTCATGGCAGTCGTTCACCGGGTTTTTTCCAGAGTCTAACATTCCCCAGCCCTGTACAACTCGGTATTTATGTGAATAATGCCCCAAGATAATTTCTTTGGATTGAGCATAAGACTTGGTCCAAATGGTTGGACTAATAGCCGTAACGATACCTGCAGCACCTACGGTCTTAATAAAATTACGACGGTTAGATTCCATATATGTTTATGAGTTCAGCACAAAGCTGATGATTAAATGTGATTGCCTATAAAGGCCTGGTTTACAATCAACCGCTAATATACTAAAGCAAAAGAAATTGGAGACTACGTGTGTAGAAACAATTTACACAAGGTTTGCATTATGGTAATCGAAAGATTTAAAGTGAATTATTCCGAAAAAGAGGAGACCGAATGTTACTTGAAACAGTGCAACAATTTATTTATGGTGCATAAAAGGTGATCGTTGGTTTATGAGAGAACCTTTGTAAAGAGATGGAAAGAAAAAATAAGTTCAGCCTAGTCTATTACTGGAGGTTGAGCGTAGTCAAAGCCGGTTTCGACTACGCTCAACCTCCAGTTTATTAATTTAAACGTGAGCTTTTACATCTTGTAAAAACTCTGCATTCAGATATTCACGGTTTAAACGAGCAATGTTGGTTACCTTAATTTCTTTAGGGCATTCTGCTTCGCATTGGTAAGTATTGGTACATCCACCGAAACCTTCGGCATCCATCTGGTTAACCATTGCTTCTGCTCTTTCGTACCTTTCGGTTTGCCCTTGAGGCAATAAAGCATATTGCGATACTTTTGCCGATACGAATAACATAGCCGATGCATTTTTACAGGCGGCAACGCAAGCGCCACATTGTATGCAAGTTGCAGAGTTGAAAGCTTCATCTGCAATTAATTTAGGTATGGCTATTTCGTTGGCATCTGGCACACCACCCGTACCTACCGAAACGTAACCGCCAGCTTGTTGTATCCTGTCAAAAGAAGATCGGTCAACCGATAAATCTTTGATTACTGGAAAAGCCACCGAGCGCCAAGGCTCTATAACAATGGTATCGCCCGTTTTAAAACTACGCATGTGCAATTGGCAAGTAGTAGTAGCTCTTTTGGGGCCGTGCGGCCTGCCGTTTATCATCAATGCGCATGAACCACAAATACCTTCGCGGCAATCATGGTCAAATTGGATGGGTTCTTCTCTTTTCTTCACCAAGCTCTCATTCACTACATCCAACATCTCTAAAAAAGACATATCCGGAGATACCTCATCAGTTTTGTAGGTAACAAATTTACCCGATGTTTTATTGTTTTTTTGACGCCATACTTTCAACGTCAAGTTCATATTTCCACTCATTTTCTTAGTATTTAAGGTAAGCCGCAGCGTACTATTTATAACTTCTTTGGGATAATTTAACGTTTTCGAAAATCAGTTGCTCTTTATTTAGCTGTTCAGGCATATTTTCACCCATAAACTCCCAAGCAGCAACGTAAGTATAATCGTCATCGTTTCTCAGTGCTTCGCCTTCTGGCGTTTGGTACTCCTCGCGGAAGTGACCACCGCAAGATTCATTACGGTCTAAAGCATCATCAATCATTAATTCGCCAAGCTCAATAAAGTCGGCTACTCTACCCGCTTTTTCCAAACATTGGTTTACTTCTTCGTTCTCGCCAACCACGATAGCGTTTTTCCAAAAATCTACTTTTAACTCTTGCACCAATTTTTTGGCTTTTACCAAATCAACGGCGTTACGAGACATACCGCAGTATTCCCAAATCAGTTTACCCAAATCTCGGTGATATTCATCAACGGTTTTTGTTCCTTTTAAAGATAAAAACTTACTGATTTGCGCTTCAACTTGTTTTTTTGTTTCAGCAAAAGCTGGATGATTTGCATCTACTGGCGCAGGGCCGATTGTTGCCAAATAATCGCCTACTGTGTAAGGAATTACGAAATAACCATCTGCCAAACCTTGCATCAAAGCTGAAGCGCCTAAACGGTTTGCACCATGGTCAGAGAAATTAGCTTCGCCCAAGGCATACAATCCGGGTACGGTAGTCATTAAGTTATAATCCACCCATAAGCCACCCATTGTATAATGTACAGCTGGGTATATGCGCATAGGCGATTCGTAGGGATTTTCATCTGTAATTTGAGCATACATATCAAACAAATTGCCATATTTTGCAGCTACTGCCGGTTGGCCCAAACGTTTTATTGAATCGGCGAAATCCAAATAAACTGCCAATCCGGATTTGCCTACGCCCTTACCGTCATCACAAGCTTGTTTCGCATTTCTTGAAGCAACATCTCGGGGAACCAAGTTTCCAAATGATGGATATTTTCTTTCCAAAAAGTAATCTCTATCTGCTTCAGGAATTGAAGAAGCTTTGATTTCACCTTTTCTTAATTTTTCTGCCGTTTCCACGGATGCAGGAACCCAAACTCTACCATCGTTACGCAAAGATTCAGACATCAGCGTAAGCTTTGATTGATGGTCGCCAGAAACTGGGATACACGTTGGATGTATTTGCGTATAACAAGGATTTGCCATAAAAGCACCACGTTTGTGCGCTCGCCAAGCAGCCGTAACGTTGGAATACATCGCATTGGTAGAAAGGTAAAATACGTTTCCGTAACCGCCAGTACATAATAAAACGGCGTGTGCGCTGTGGGTATCAATTGCTCCGGTAATTAAATTACGGGTAACAATTCCTTTTGCTTGGCCATCAATGGTTACCAAATCCAGCATTTCTGAACGGGTGTACATTTTAACCGTACCCAAATTTATTTGGCGGTTTAAGGCCGAATAAGCGCCCAGCAACAATTGTTGTCCGGTTTGCCCACGAGCATAAAATGTGCGTGAAACCTGAGCACCCCCAAATGAACGATTATCTAATAAACCGCCATATTCACGGGCAAAAGGCACACCTTGCGCCACGCATTGGTTAATTATGTTTACAGAAACTTCCGCCAAACGGTAAACATTGGCTTCACGAGCTCTGTAATCTCCACCTTTAATGGTATCGTAAAACAATCGATAAACTGAATCGCCATCGTTGCGGTAGTTTTTTGCGGCATTTATCCCGCCCTGAGCGGCAATAGAATGCGCCCTACGCGGACTGTCATGAAAGCAAAATGCTTTAACGTTATAACCTAGCTCTGCCAGCGATGCTGCTGCAGAAGCTCCGGCCAAACCGGTTCCCACAACAATAATATCATATTTGCGCTTATTGGAAGGATTTACCAGTTTTAAATCAAACTTGTGTTTGCTCCATTTTTCTGCTAAGGGGCCTGCCGGGATTTTTGAATTTAGCATTTTCAGTATTTTTACATTGATGATTTAACACTGCCCTAACAGCTTTGTTTAAATCGGTTGTACAATTATTTAAAGAAGAAGTATAGTGGCATTGATGCAAAACCTATCGGGATGAGGATACCAAATATCCACACACCTATAAAGTTGATGATAGGGCGATATTTACTGTGATTCCAGCCCAATGTTTGGAATGCACTTTGGAAACCGTGGATTAGATGGAACGACATGGCCGCCATAGCCAAAACATAAAATAAAACTACCCACCATTGCTTGAAAGAAAATGCAACCTCTTTGTACAAATCTTTTGATTTGGTAATTTCAATACCATTGTTTACGTAGCTCACGTACTCTGTATAATCTGCAGAAGAAATTTCTGTAGTTATAGTTTTACCTGTGTTCAAATCGGTTTCGTATTTTACGAAAGGTGTTTCGCCCCAATGATATTCATACCAAAAGTTGGCCATGTGCGAAACGATAAAAACCAGTAGGATAGTACCTAAGATACCCATGTTTCTGGATGCCCAAATACTGCCATCGCCAGATTTTTTCGCGTAGGCCACGGGACGTGCTTTTCTGTTATGCAAAGTAGTAAACAGGGCAAATAAACTGTGGATGACGATGGAGCTATACAACAAATAAGACACAATTTTTATAGGTGTAAAACTTGTCATGAAATGGGCATATTGGTTAAATGCCAAGCCAGCATCATTTTTAAACAATGAAAAATTGCCTATCAAGTGTACGATTAGAAAGGAACATAAGAATAAGCCGGTTAAACACATAATTAGTTTTTTCCCTATCGTAGAAGAAAAAGTACTCAAAAAATTGCTCATCGTTGGTTGTTAAAGGGTATTTAGAGGTGTAAAAGTATTTATAATACTGTCAATTTAATAGGCCGCCTGGCCATTTTAAAAATATTGCAACTATTTAGAAACATTCTAAAATAATTGAGCTCCGATTGTGCGTCATCTCAAAGTTATGCCATCATGGAAAACAAGTTAAACCGTGATTTACTTCAATAATTTGCTGAGGCGTTACCGCAAAAACTTTATCTGATGTGGTTATCTTCAGTAAGGCCAAACCCGTGAACTTTCCAAAGGCTGGCAAAATAGCTTGTTGAGGGCCAAAGTAAAAACAAGGAAGTTTCAAAAATTGCCTTCCCTTGCCTTGCAAACAAACACCCGGATGAATGTGACCAGATATGGTATAACAGCTTTTATTTAAATGTGATTGCTCCGGTTCATGAACAAAGGTAAAAGCACCCATTTCTAAAAAGTTCACGACACAAATTTTGAGTTGAGCATAAACATAAGGCTGCAGAATGTCATGGTTTCCCTTAACCAATATCATTTCTATATTTTGGTGCAATTCCCTCCATAAACTAAACCATTGCCAATCGTTGTTCATTTCGCTGTGAAAAAGATCGCCTAAAAAAATTATTTGTTTCGGCGAATATTGCTCAATCAAATCGCTAAGTGTAGCCAAATCTTCTTGAGCAATAGCTTTGGGGATGGCTATGCCCGCTTTTCTAAAATGCCCTGTCTTACCCAAATGTACATCAGACAGTACCAAACTTTGGTATTTAGGGTACCATAATGCTTTTTGGGGCAACAACATTAGCTCTTCATGATGGAGCATGTATGACAGAGCTTTTGGATGCATTAGAGTAAGTATAAAAAAATCCCGTTTGCAACCGCAAACGGGATTTTTCTGATAAAACTAAATCTTATTTTAAGGGTAATGTAATTCTAAACCTGCTGCCATCTTGTATAATACCTTGAAAAGAAACCATTTGTTCGCTTTGTTTCAGGGCTGAAATTACTTGTTCGTTATTATTTACACCTTTTCCATTGATGCTGGTTATAACGGTTCCTTTTGGCAAATCATAAGTATCGAATATTTTACCCGGTGTTACGCTATTTACGATTACGCCCGAGGTGATGCCAAATTTCTGTTTGGTATTATTATCTAAGGGAGAAAATGTAGCACCCAAATTGTTCATGATTTCCGCTGTAGCGGGATTAGATTTTCCCGCGGCCAGTTTATTTGCTTCTTCACCTTTAAGGGTGAGATTAAATTGTTTTAGGGTGCCAGCTCTCAAGATTGTTAAGGCAACTTTTGCACCGGGACTCATGGTGCCAATTTTTTCTTGTAATTGTGCCGAGGAACGTACATCTACACCATTTAATTTTTTAATGATATCGCCTTTTAAGATTCCAGCCGCCGCAGCCGCACCACCTTCTACCGTAGAGTTAACATACAAGCCGTCAATTTCTTTGGTGTTTAAGTCTTTTGCATTGTCAGCGTTAAGCTCACTAAATTGTACACCAATGAAACCACGTTTTACTTCACCATATTTCAAGAAATCGTTCATTACCTTTTTAGCCAAATTAATGGGGATGGCAAAACCATAACCTTCATAAGTGCCTGATTGCGATGCAATGGCAGAGTTTATGCCAATTAATTCGCCTCTGGTGTTTACCAAAGCACCACCACTGTTGCCTCTGTTGATAACCGCATCTGTTTGTAAGAAAGATTCAATGGAAGTGTTTGTTGGGGGATTGTTAGGGTCATAGTTATTGGGATTGATTTGCGGGGCCAGAATACCAATCTGACGAGATTTGGCACTGATAATTCCAGCAGTTACGGTAGATTCTAAGGTTAGTGGATAACCCACCGCCAAAACCCACTCTCCAACTTTTACATCATCTGAGTTGCCCAATTTTACGATGGGTAGGTTAGTTCCTTCAACTTTGATAAGAGCTAAATCGGTATTTTTATCTCGTCCGATAACCTTTGCCGATAAAACCCTTTTATCCGTTAAAATAACCTCAATCTTGTCCGCGTCTTCAACTACATGGTTGTTGGTCATAATATATCCGTCACTTGATACAATTACGCCAGAACCTTTTCCCATTGCCGGTTGATTGCCACGTGATTGTGGTTTTCCTCGTCTGCCAAAAAAATCTTCGAACATGTCTCCGAAAGCATCCATTCCCTGACCTTGAACAGAAGCTGAACGGTTATAAGTTGTTCTCACATGCACAACACCTGGAGAAACGTTTGCCGCAGCTTCGGTAAAATCCAAGGCCCCGGCCGAGGGTGCCGAATTATATGTGCTGGGATTATTGGTAAAATAAACTTTTTGTTTTTCTTCTAGGGTATTACCCGTGTAATTGACCTCAAAAATTTTGTAAGCACCAATTGCTACCGCACCGCCAATAAAAGCAGTCAACAGGGTTATTCCCGCTTTTCTTATGTTATTCATATTTAAAATTTTAATTTTTGATTTACTATTTTTGATGTTCAAATTAATACCATAGAAACATCATTTACAAGTTTATGTTGTGGGTTTATGGTTAAATAATGTTAAAGGATTTTAGATATTTTTATCTATGATTATATGGAATAAGAGATTTTGGGCTTTTACATTTATTCGTTCATAAATGGTATAATTGCAAACCGTTAAAAAAACTCAATTATATGCTTTTTAACCGTCAAGAGACAATATTTTTTAGCGTTATCAAAAATCAATGAATAATTTAGTTGGCGTATCTCCAAAAGAAATGTTGTTGCACGGCCCCACTAAACTGCTGGTAAATAATTACCATTGGCATGAACCCAAGGTTGGTATTGTTGCAAGCTATACGCCCAATAACAAAGACGTTGAAGATCATTTCGGTATTTTTAGGGGAGTAGATCAGATTGAAGCTTTTGCACAAGGAACCATTGGTTCGCTAAATCCGTTTTTGGAATGCATCAAACAAAAATGTACTCCAACACAATTAAAAGATCATTTCATTCCGGCTTTTATCAGCATTGGGCAAGTTCATTTTTCCAATTACTTGGAGGAAGGTGATACATTTGTAAGTCTCGGAATCATCAAATTTCATAAGTTTAGGCAAATGGTTGCCGATGGCAGAATATATAAAACACCTAAAGGTTTAGACTTAAACAAATATTTTAATAATTTTAACGAAACCCGTTTAAGAGAATATGACCTTAGTGCGGATTTTGTTTTAGTGGCAGAGTTGTTTGACATTACTGGCAGAGCAATAAAAAAATCCCCCTAGCCCCCAAAGGGGGAATTAGCACCAGTTCTCCCTTCGGGGGTTAGGGGGAAACAAATAATTATAAAGTAAAAACAATGACAAGACAAGAAGTAATTGATGGTATAGTAGAGATACTGAAAACAGTGAGAACCATTGACCAAGAAAAATTAGTGGGCATAACGGAAGAGACAGATTTTATTGCCGATTTGAATACTCCATCAACAGAGATGATCAATATTGCATCCAAAACCGAGCAGAAGTTTGGCGTTGAGCTAGAGGATGAAGAAATTGATGGTTTGGGTTCTAAGGTGAAAGATATTGTTGACTTGATTTTAAAGAAACAAGCCGAAGCTTAGCATATAAATGGATAGTTCAAGAAGAGTTGCAGTAGTTGGTATGGGTGGGGCTTTCCCCACTTGCAATAGTTTGGATAATTTTAGGGATAAGATTTTCTCTAACCAAAGCTTGATTAGAGAGTGGGACGAAACCTTGAAATATGGTAAAAATATCCGTTCTACTGTGGCTGGCTATATTACCGAAGTCGAAATGGATTTAGAGATCATACCTTCCACTCTTTTAGAAAATTATCCTGAAACGTATATAGACAAGAAAAACAGAATACCACATATCAATTTAGCTACAGCTGATTTAGGCAGTATTTGGGCAATGTTGGGTGCGCAAGATGCAATAAAAATGGCCGGGTGGAATTCCGAAGAAATCCAATCTGAAAATACCGGCGTTGTGGTAGGCAGTGGCGGAAGCGGCAATGTTATCTTGCGAAACGCTTGGCACAACTTTTACGAATTGGGCAAAAAAACACGCTTGGCAGGGTCGCACTCGGTAGATAGATCTATGCCTTATCGCGAAGCAGCCAACATTTCTTGTTTTATAAAAAACCGCGGTGTTTGCGAATCCATAGGGTCGGCCTGCGCAACGGGTTTGGGCAACATCGGCCATGCTTATCGGCTTATCAAATTCGGATTACAAGATCGGGTAATAGCCGGTGGGGTAGAAGGAACTTCCCTCGAAACTTTTATAGGTTTTGATGCGATGCAGGTTTTGAGCAAAAATTTTAGTCCGGCAGAAAGTTCTCGCCCTTTTGATATCAACCGCAATGGTTTTGTATGTTCTTTCGGGAGCGGCATAGTGGCATTAGAAGAGTATGAAATGGCCAAAGCAAGAGGCGCAAATATCATAGCTGTTATTGATAATTATTTCAATAATTCTGATGGCGATGGCGATATGTTTTACCCATCATTTGCCGGCCAACAAAGGCTTTGGAAAGGTTTATTAAACGATGCAGAATTGTCCAAACCCGATGTGGTTAAGGTGCATGGCACATCAACCCCAGCGGGTGATGCCATAGAACTACTGAGCGTGGTTGATACTTTGGGTGAAGACGGTTACCATATATCCGCACCAAAATCACAGTTCGGGCATATGCTGGGTGCAGCAGGCTCGGTAGAATTTATTACCGCTTTGTTGATGTTGCAAGAGCAAAAAGTTTTGCCCTGCTTAAACTCGGTAAACTTAAATAACGAACTCGAAACTTTTCAAATCAATGAAAATTGGAAAGGACCAAAGAATCCATTTTCGCATTATAGACATTTGTTGCCTCAACAAAGTCTATCCAAAAAAATTGACCGCATAGTTTGTTTAAATTATGGATTTGGAGGAACTAACAGTGCCATATCCATTTCAAAAGATTCCGCAGCCCACAACCCTATTTAAAATGATTGACAACACAAATAAAGTAGCCGTAGTTTTTGGTGTTCGTAACGATAGTTCCATTGCTTTTGCCATAGCTTTAAAATTGCATCAATCGGGTTGTAAAGTGGCCTTAAATTACGTGGAAGAAACCAAAGATGAAGTGTTGTTTTTGATGGAAAAGCACGGATTTGATATTACTTTGGCTTATCTAGCTGATGTGCGCAAGGAGAATGAAATTCAGCATTTCTTGCAAGGTGTTCATCAGAAATGCGGCAACATCAATTACATATTACATGGCGTTGCGTTTGGCAACCAACAAGTGATGTGCTATACACTTCCGGGGGCTACCGAGGAAGCACCGTCTTACATAAATATCCCTTTCGAAGATTTAATGGATTCCTTTAACATAAGCGCCTACTCTTTGTTGAGAATATGCCGTGTTGCCGAACCTTTGTTAGCCCCCAATGCATCCGTTTTAACGCTCACTTACAATGCATCGCAAAGGGTTTTCCCTAATTATGCAGGTATGGGCATCAACAAAGCAGCATTGGAAAACATCATGTTGTACTTGGCTAATTATTTCCGAAAAAGTAAGGTACGGGTAAACGCAATTTCTGCAGGCTTGGTTATGACTACTTCTGCAGGCGGAGTTAACGGAGTACGTGCCCTCAGAAAAATAGGAAAAATAACTGCGCCATTGGGTAATGTGGATGCAGATGACGTAAGTAATACTGCCCTTTATTATTTTTCAGATTTGTCTAGCAAGGTAACGGGAAACATCCATTTCGTTGATGGTGGGTTCAATATCATGGGAGTAAGCAGCAATGGAGAATGAAGTCGTAAATAATTTGTTCGACAACTTAGATATTCATAAAGAATTTGCTTTGGGCAACGATGTGGTTTATCTCCCTAACTTCATCCCTTCTTGCACAGAAGATTTTAAATTGAAAGTTTATACCCAAAACGAAATAGATTATTGTAATTCGTTTGATCAACCTTTTTTGCGTTATGCCTCAACCTGGGCAGCAAAAGAAGCCACTTACAAAGCCATCAAACAACTAGATAAAACATTGTTCGGTTGGAAAAGCATTGAGATTTTAAGAGCTAAAATTGCTGGTAAACCGGAGGTTATTTTGCACCAGCATCAAAATAAATTTTCGATAAGTTTGAGCATTAGCCATGACGGAGATTATGTTTGGGCAGCGGTAATTGTAAATGCTAAAAAATCTTAAAAATAACCCATGATCATCAAAGCCAAACCCATACCTTTTTTTATTTTTAAGTGGGGTGCTTCGTTTATGATATGGCTTTTTAGACCACGCTTCAATAAGCTCATCATCAAAAAAACCGCCATTTACGCCAACCATTCCTACATGCTCATGAGCAATCACATTGGTTTTTGGGATGGTTTTTGGGCTTGCTACCTCAGCTTAAACGGCATCCACGAAAGTGGAAACATTAAAGGGTTTTATGTTATGATATTAGAAAAACAGCTGCAGAAAAATATGTTCCTGCGCAAGTTTGGTTGTTTTTCTATCGCTCCGGGCAAAGTCAGTATTAGCGAAAGCTTGGATTATGCCGCCGAAGTTTTGAACAAGCCGGGCAATTTATTACTGATGTACCCACAAGGAAATCTCGAATCGCAACACGTACGCCACATAGTTGTGAAGGAAGGCATTTCCGAAATAATCCATCGTGTAACCGGCAATTGCCAATTGATTTGGAGCAGTAATTTTGTTGAATATTTCGAAAGTTTTAAGCCCTCCGTATATTTCCACATGATGGATTGCGGCACCAGTAAAGATTTTCAATTGCAGGAGTTTTCCCAAAAAATAAACCAACACCATTATACCTGTATGCAAAAGCAATTCAGATTTACAGATGAGCCACAATAATTCTCAAGGTTTTTTTTATGAAAAGCAAGTTTGGTTTTTTATCGGTTAGTGTAGTCCCG